>JAAUXU010130253.1_pt1 | contig 43361 bp, 33 predicted proteins | sample 7278151 | NCBI WGS metagenome assembly JAAUXU01 (sample SAMN14350113, study PRJNA611818) | marine sediment metagenome | isolation source: surface marine sediment (1.8m) | place: French Polynesia: Moorea | collected 2018-08
AAAAGGGGTGGAGAAGCTTGATCAACACATAAACGCATACGTTGCATGAGGGAGAGATTAGAGGTGGATCTAATGTAGAGATAGGTCACGCTCATAATCATACTACAGCAATTAACTTACTGCCCCTGAAAAATCTTTTTCAGCAGTGCCCAAAGGTTTCTTCAAGGTCTGACCGCAATGACCTCCACACCAAGTCCTCATGTGAAAGGAGCTAAACCCTTATTTACTGCAGACCCATGTTTCTCTCTGTGTGGTCCACTTTGTCTGGTCATAACTTTTAACTGGATTAAGTCACTGAATGATGTTTCCCACTAAGAGTCTCTAACACACTGAACTGATGAGTACTCCAGGACTACTCATTTTGACCCACATTTCCGACGTGTCAAGTGAAGACCCCTTCCATGGACTATTTGAGGGTCATTGGCAAAAGGAAATTCAGTGCCTGCACTTCAAAATCATCCTCAGAAGGAGACAAACTCCCCCCTGCGCACAGCCCCACTCAAGATCATCTCACTGCTGCTGTTGCAGTCGTGACCGAGTACACAACCCTGGCTTTCCAGCCTGCAGTGAGGAATACTCCGACTGATGAACGGGATGCACCTGGTGTTTGTGCCAGTTCTAAAACAAACTTGTGAAGTACTTTGCGTTGGAAGTGGCCTCGCACTTGACACCAACGTTCGACATGCACTTAAGATGGATGCACAACAGGCGTTGAGGAAGCACCTCGTTCAAGGACAGTCGGTCTTCAATCGAGTCGAGCTCGTCCTTAACGTGGGCAAATTCCACTGCTTCCTGAAGATTTCACAGAATGGATTCACAAACATAGGCTCAAGTGAGATGCAGCATGCTTTCTTCGCGTACTGTTCATGCCGTAAGTAATGGCGTCGAGCATGATATCACCTCTTACGCTGAACCGAAGAAGTGTTGAGGCGAAATTCTGATGTGGAACGTGTAGATGTGGTTCTTGGGCACAATATTGAGTACCAAGGTTCAATGTCAGGGCTGCCCATTTTGGTGCTACAGTGCTCAAAAGGAAGCCACCAGGAGAGGGGGAAACTTCAGTTCTGTTTGAGACATGTCCGGAGAAGCCGCTACAAGTGTCGACGAGGCTCGACCTTGATAGTCCGGAGAAGTCTCCTACTGCTGATCGCACTCAGCAGTGGAGGTCGTGATGTCCCGACTGTAGTCGTTGTGTTTTGTTTACATGCCAGAGCATCACCCTCCCTTTTTGTAGCTTCACAGGACCTTGCAACCTCTCAACCCGGACACAGGGTTTTCACGTGCTAACGCGTGGCGCCGAAGGGCCTGGGGAGTCAATCCCCCCGGAAAAGGTGGGCCTGGGAAGCAGGATTCTTCCATGAAAATTTAAGTCAATTTCATCGACATTTACCCCCTGAAAAAGTCAAACTTCAATCCTCTTTGGCATGCCCCCCTCTGCTGGCGGCCTCCTTTTGAGCACTGTAGCACCAAAATGGGCAGCCTTGACATTGAACCTTGGTACTCAATGTTGTGCCCCAGAATCACATCTACACGTTCCACATCAAAATCCTACTTCAACAGGTTTCAGTTCAGCGTATGAGGTGATGTCATGCCCGACGCAATCACTTACGGCATGAACTGTAGTTTGAATTAGTTTAGAGAATTCTTTCGACGACACTTGAAGTTGTGAGATGAACAGGCTTGACGACAGAAGGTGGACGTAGAATGCCTTAAAGCTGAATTTGAGGCCCAAACAGCAGATTAAAAAATCAGTGCTATCCCTGACCAACAAAGACCCCAAGCAAGGTCGATGTGATCTCACCCTCACTGCACAGGTGACCAAAACTCCATAACTTTAGAGCTGATGGAAAATTTGACAACATCACAGGTATCGACTGCACTCCAACACAATACTTAACAGTGTACGATAGGTGTCGTTCTAACACAAGTATGATCGAGTCACACTCTTCGCTCAGTACAGCCTCAACTGAGGCATGGGGAAGTCTTACTTCCTTAAGCCTGCTATTGTCATTTTACAATATACCCTGGCTGGCATTCAGCTGACTGCCGAAAAAGCAAGATTGATGCTTCGAGCGATGTAAGCATTTTTCCACATGTGAGTCATCCATCTACATACAGTGTGCTAATTTAGGATAAGGTTTTACTACCGTCACAACTCCGTCTAGACATTTGCTACATTACGCAGCGTCTCATTCTGACATGCAAGTACGTCAATGAGCAATTTCAGGACAGCCACATTGAGCTGTGAGGTGTGACTTTCTGTGTGATCGACATTAGGTCAAAGTCTCTCAGACATGACTTCAACAAATGCGTGGGCTGTTTCGGAAAAAACAAAAAAATGGCAAGTGTCTCATTTGACTGGAAGCCTTAAAAAGACACTAGTAAAAGTAGGTCTGATTGAGCTTAAATCTTTGGTATGAACAGGAGACATGGGGGAAAAACTTCAATCAGACATTTCTTTTAATACAAAGCATTTAAAGGTAGTCCTATTGTACTGAAGAGCTACGTAAGTAAATGGGAATTGACGCAAAAGATGGGCACCTAGAACTTGGAACAGTGAGCTCAAATTTTAGGAGTAGGCAGAAGGCGAATAGGGTTAGACTCGCACCAAAATGGAGCTCAAAATTTCAACTTTAGGTGTCGGTGTCATCCTGGCATTACAGCAGCACAGCTCAGTCTACTGTAGTGTCTTCTGTACTGTGTAGTGAAAGTACTGGATGTGTGACTCCATAAATGCTATGGTGTAAAAGTCTGTCAGACTGATCCCAGATGAGGAGCGAGACTTCCTCAACATGTCTGCTGTTCGCACCTGAAATTTGATGAACTTCTATGTTTTTTAAAGCTGGCATATCAAAGTGAGCGGATGCAAAAAGGCAGAGGGTCTGAGATTTGCTGCGCACGTGAGTGACCCTAAGGGGACATTTCCAACTTCATTGTCTCTATACCTCAGTTTATAACAACAAGAAGACCACGGCCAAAGACGTTCAGTCCAAGTCCAAAGGCCCTCTACCCAACAAGTTCTTGACTGAGGATCTCAAAGCCAGCTCCTAGAACTCAAGCAAGTCAGTCAGGAGCATTGCCAAGAACCTCACCACGAGCGACTGAATGGCAAAGAGAAGGTTTCAGGAACTGTACTGCATTTCTAAAGCCCCTCCTCACAATCATGAACAACGGATCACGCTGGAAGGGTCAAAGAACCTGATCACATGGGTGAAACACCTTGCTCTGTAGTGGACCTGCCCCACTACAGAAGGATCGGTCTGTTCTATTGATGTGAACCAGGCATCCTTAGGACATAATGGGCTCTAATGAACAACTTCATCGTTCCTGTTCTGGGTGTTGTGGTGAGTAGTGGTCTAAAAATACCCTTGCAGCTGGTCCTGGTCATTATTATGCCATTTCGTGTACGTTGTCATGGTTACAGAGGTTACATGGTTGCAGCGAGATTTTCTTCAATAAATAAAGTGGAAGCTGCAACGTCATTTATTTGTTCAATATCTGGCTCAAGATTGGGCCCCAGAAAAATTTGGACGGGATGAAAATATGTGGATACCAGACTGTGGCTAAACACCACATTTCGCTCTCACGACGGTGGTCTTCAACGGGACAGCGCCCCTGGTCAAGCAGAGTCCACAGAGGTCAAGAGTGGATGACAAAGAACTTGGCTGCCTCCTGTCCAGAGGCAAACTACTGCATCTGAGGCATCATGGAGACCAAGGCCTTGCAAGGCTTCTCGTAAGAATCTAGGAGACCTGAAGGCCAGCATCATCCAGCAATTGACCAGGGGACTACATCATAGAGACCTACAGTGCCTTCCAGCCTCTCCTAGAGCCTATGGTGACTGCTGGCGGTGGCCACACTGAGCTAGATTGCATATGATAGTCCTGGATAAACTTTACAGAGATTAATGTGGTGCTAACAGCGCATTGACGAACTGTTTCATTGTCAATAAATATTTTTCTCGAACTTAGCTTGCCACATACTGTACAGACACGCACACACACAACGCCCGTGGGGTTCGCTATTCAATTGTTTACTTGGGAGAAGGTCCACTGTTGCTCTGTACGCTCTGGTATGATATTTGTCTAGTAAATAAAAAGTTACACATTATTCTTCTTTCAGTCCTACTCGAGCAAACCTTCCGAGCCACCGGTCCATGAAGGGCTCCTCGACCAACAGAGACTCCAAGATGGGGTTGGTAGCAATTAGGAAGGCAGAGGACGTCAGAGCCACCAGGAAGCAGGCAAGTAGAACTTAAAGAAAAGAAAGCAGGAAGCTACTACTATGTATGTGGGGCATTCAAGCATGAACAATAGTCTGCTTATAACATGAAGTCTGACCCATGAGTTTCCAATGTACAATTGCGTTGTGTCAGAACTATCACAATTTCTACCATGATCAAAGTGACTTCACCAAACGACAAAACATGGCCGGACAAACCTCTTGGTCATGATCAAGGCAGTGTTTTTGGGGGGCGAATCAACTAAGCTCAAAAGCTTCAACTCATCATCAAAACAGCTCTTTTCGACGGCTGGAGGCACAGATCTGACGTTGTTGCCAAGGCTGTGGTCATTCAACTGACTCAATCTTCTTCAATGAAAAGTGCTCACTGCAAGTTGCTCGACTGTGTCAGTGCTGACACAACACAATTGTACATTGGCTTCTTATGGGTAAGATTAAAAAAATACTGTCAGCAGACTATTGTTCATGCCTGACTGTCCACACAAGACGTGGTCAAGCTGTCTACCAGACTGAAATGGAGACTTGAGACTCATCGTGATATCTTAAGCTGACTTTTCAGTTCCACGAGCTCACAGCTCTAAGGATGTCATCGAGCTGAGAGAAGTAAGCTTGTGTCGAGTCAACAGCTCGAGGACATCCCTAGAGCTCCGAGCTCGAGGGCGCTGAAGAAGAAAAATCAGTTTTATATTCACCGTTGGCTTAGGAGAGCTCGACTAAACGTCAGGTACTTACAGGTGATCAAGATGCTCATTTGTGTGGTGATCCTGTTTCTGTGTTGCTGGGGTCCTCGATTTGTCATGGAATTCCTGCTGAAGCTTCCGATCAGAGGCAAGTTCAGCTCCTTCGTCTACTGGACCAAAATAGCAGTCGTCCTGCTCCCCTTCGTCCACGCAGTCCTCAACCCCGTCATTTACCTCATGCTTAGCAAGAACATCAGGTCCTCGGTGGCCAAGCAGGTAATGGTGTCGAATAAGTGCATCCTTGACAATTATTTGCCGTCAAATGAGTAAGGATAACCAAGCTCATCATATCCTCCTTAGGCATGTGTCTTTAGAACAGTTGAATGTTGATTCAGTCATAACTCTAAGTTCAGTCAACTTTTTGAGGATGAAGGATTTTTCACGCAATGACACTTTCGATCAAATAATGTTTTTGGCATGATGTAACTGATCAATAATTGTCGAGTCAGCAAAAGCTGGCATGACTTGAGTTGGGTCATCCAACCACCTAAAAAGGTCGAATCACGTCGGACATTGAAAGCCACGGGTGGGGTCAGCCCATAAAACGGCCATTCAATGAAACTATACACATTTATTACTGACACTAATATTAATTTAACAGTATTACCCACATGACAAAAGTGTTTAAAGGCCTGCCAGATATTTTAGAAAATGATTCTGAGTTAACCCGGATTTAACAAATCGGGGCACGGGACAGGCCGAGTTGGGTCGTCAGCGAAAAAAAGTTTTCCTGACCCGGGTTAGACCCGGATCAGGTCTGACCCGGTTACATCCCTTGAAAATATGACTCTAGATTACATCACAATTTTTTCCGTCCCAGTGTTCAACAAGGGTTGCTTCAAGCTGAAGTCAGGTTGTCTCTACTTGCTGCCCATGTTGATCCCGCTGCAGTTAAGCATGCTATCACGGCACTGGCTTCGTCTTTGTAGCAAGCATGAGACTGTCTGTGATGGAAACGCACACTCTGCTTTAGGCTGGGTCAATCAATTACTTCAATCTCAATCTGTTAGGTCAACATCACAAATTTGATGTGGACCTACTTTCTAGATGCTAAACTGAAGCACTGTAGGCACATGAAACTAAAAATGAAGTGTTTACAGCTTTGTCCCAGGGCTGTCAAAATCTGAACACCTGGTTATGTACTGAACTTATGTAGTAAAACCTTATTGCCATGGAGGGGGGTCAAAAAAATTATTTGTGGAAAACTATTTGACTACATCTTTACCACTTGGCGATAGGTAACAAACCTAAGATGCCCCCAGTTAAATTCCAAATGTTCATTTTTTGACCTAGCCTACTCTGTATGGACCTGACATTAACGATGTGCGCTTGTGACATGTCTGTATTTGATATAAAGAACTCTCCAGGAATGCGGTTCATCCGCCATTTTAAATTACTAGCGTAGGAGTCACTCTCGGTGTACAGTCATAACTGTCGGTTTAGTCGCGGTCACGGATGACTTGACTGAATTGAGATTCGACTGTACGTGGATCCCTCCAAAGGACGAGGGTATCAAACTCCTCGATCTGATACTTATAGAGCTATGACTGCCTCAGTTAAGGACATGTGATCATGGGGTCAAAAGTTTCATACGTTTTTTTCCCCCCTCTCTCAGCTTTCCTGCTGCTGTCCAGGAATAAGAAGCTCTGCACCAGTCCGTGCTGGCAGCGACTTGCCGTGCAGCGGCACCTGCGGCGGCAGCACGGCCCCGACTGCCAGGAGAACAATCACGAGCGCAACTGCGACGACGAACGTGGACCAGCACAAAGAGGCGCATCGCGCTAGGGATCTGTGCGCCCAGGAGGTGATGGCGAGGCAGAAGTACCGGCCGCCGCAGCTCATGGCCACGTCGTCGCTGGGCATCTGCTACGGTTAAAGCTTACTCACAACAGTGTCTGAGAGAACACGACCTTTAGTGTTCGAGAGTAAGACCGGGAACGTGTCTTACCTTTTAGACTGCGTAATGTTGTCAAAGTAGGTTGAAAGACAAACTGTGACTCGCAGAAAAACATTGTCCTGGAGTTGGCGGGTGTCTCTTGGCGCGCATAAAGAAAAATGACCTCACGTGCTGTTCACTCACAACCCTCTCCTTGTACCTACGTCCCTGTGTAAGTATTGTGTGTGTTGTACCTTTCCTCTGTCTTAAATTACTTGTACCTCAGGGTACACACGACGTACGTAAGTATAAGGTGCGGCCGAATCAGCTTCCCTTGGAACGAGGCCGCCCCGGCATCATGGGGGGCAGGGATTCAATTGTGCTTGGCAGTGTTGTATCATGCAGTTCCCTGGTCCTCTCCAGCCTGCACTGCAGCGTAGGGATGCAGCACAGTTTTATGTCATGAGCCATTATGATTCGAGGCATCATGATGCAACATTGCCAAGCTCAACCAATTGCAGCACAATCGAGCCCACAAAGTTTGGTCTCTGCTCGACAAGGCGAACACTTGAATGAGTAGGTGAAGCAGTCACGAACTTAACAGATTGTGACCCGAAAAAGATGGAGCAGTTGCACTGCCATCATTTTCAAACAACTTTCAAACAGCACTTTTTTGTACATTGCCCAAAAAAGTTTGTACAAGTCGAGTTCCTAGTCTGTACGTACTCACGATGCGATGTCCCAAAATAATTGACATCGTGAAATTCGTTGTACCGAGACCAAATATCGCGATATTCGATACCTCGGCTCAATGCCCAATTCATTGTTTGATATTTAGTTAGCGTGACTGCCGATATATTAAAGATGTAGCAGTTCTTCTTCATTTACTGGGCCGACTCAGGGGACAAAGGTGCTATAACAATCGGGTCGGCCCATTGTCGGTTTTCGTATGACATCTCGATATACATGCATTTTGTACGTTACGTTTGTATTTTTAAACGTTGTCATATTCGATACTTGGCAAATATCGCGATATTCGATGTCGATACGATAAATTGCACAATCTCAGCTGATGATACTTCTGCATATAAAAAAGTGCTTCTTTAAGTGTGGAGCAGATATTCGTAAGAACTGAGCTATTTTTTTTTTAAAGAATACTTTACGACCCAGTGACCTTAAGGTCTCTGACCTATTCTGACCGCGCACGTGTTTCATCAACGCTAGATCTCATCCTTGATAGCGAAGAAGAAGCTAGCTAATTCGATCGCACCCTGTATATACGATAAGGTGACGCAAGTACCGTCTGCTGCTAAATGTGCGAACATTGTAGTACTACATACATATATACAGCGTACATAATGAAAAAATATATTCGTACTCTGACAATTGCACTCTGGTGAGTCTTCAAGTGCCGTTGAGTCGCTCCCAGTTCCTCAGAACGATGTCTACCTCTGGCAGGATGCACCTGGAAGAAAAAGACCTTTATATGGACACCACATGTGCGTTCCTTCTTCGACAGTCACGCATCTGTTGAGGTCAACTCTGAGCTGAAAAGGCTTTTGTCGAGCTGACGTTGTTTCACCTGTGACAGTGGAATCCTCCCCGTCCGTCTCTGTCCGCCAGACAGTCGCACACCTGGCAGGCGGCCGGCTCCGCCTGCGTGGCCACGCGCGCCGCCAAGACGGTGCCCGCCAGCTTGGAGGAGAAAGACGCGGACGAGGAGTGAAACGTCTGCAGCGCGAACACGGAGCCCCCGCTCTCCACGGCCAGCGCGGACAGCAGGTCCTTGGTCTGCAACAGCTGGCGTCTCAGTTCCGGATTGCCGGAGCTGGAGGGACTGGCGTCAGCAGTCGTAAATACTGAAAGCTGCAAGGGAAAAAGTGACTAAATCTCTTGCATCCTCTGGAGCGTCAGCACTTGTGTTCTTCCTTTTGTTTAGAGTGGACGCACGATACCTCACAGAAGTGAGTACTTGCACACCTGATGGTTTGACCAAAACTTCATCTTATCTCTCCACATAGCGAGGGCAGCACCGCGGACCGTTAGATCTAAGAGTCTCGCACTGCTGATCAGTCTCGTGTCCATGACAGCTTCGCTGCTGACCATTTCTTGGTTTAATCTATCTCACTTCAGTGATAACAAAGAATCGGGTCAAGTCCCGCATGTGTGATCACTGTTTTTCGGTGACCGCTTGAAAAGACAGCTTTCCGTCGACAAAAACTTGAAAGAAGTCAAAAAGGTAGGTTCAAGTCTGATAATGCCTCAAATTAAAACAAGTGTTCCTTAAGAAGTTACGAAAAACGACTTATACAGTCAACTCTGGACGTTTTGCAAGTTCGGTTATTGCAAGGAGTTCAATATCTGCAACACATTCGTGGTGATCCCTCCTTTGTGCACTAGAATTTTAGAATTCCGTTATTGCAATATTCCAAAGTTGTTCATATTCACATGTTGAACGCGACTCAGTAATAACACCTCACTTACAAATGGCCAAAAGTTGATGACTCATAATGTGTCTCGCAGATATAATAATATACCTCCTGCCGACCCAACGTTATCATATTTGCTGGATATGACTGAATCATAGAGAAGTTCTTCTTCAATATGTGTGTGTGACTACAAAACAGATGTTCTGCGAACAATGGCGGCTACGCATCAGCCAATATTTGTGCATCAAAAGTGAATACACCTCTGATCCCCCATAGTTTAATTATTCGCTTCAAAGTGTTGACGAGCAGAGTAAGTACATCTTCAAGAGCAAAATCCTCCACGGTCTACCTCAGGTTGCTCATATGACTCCTTAAGTCAAAGAACTGTCTGAGGACTCAAGAGACACGGTTGTGGCCCTTCACAATGATGACCAAGGATAAAAGGCAATTGCTGCTTCATTGACCCGGAGCCTTGGGATGATTCAAAAGTCCTCCAACAGTTGCACAACAGCAACTATGGCACTTTCATTAAGGAACCTTGGGAGGACAGAAATTTTTCTGCAGAATAATGACAACCTAACACACCAATCAACATACAACTGCTCAAGGAGTTTAAAGTGAAGGTGATGCAGTGGCCTGAGCATTGAGCATCTCCGAGGCGTATTAAAACGTCAAGTAAAGGAACTTCTGACATGATTCAGCCTAGCACTGTACTCTTTTTGTTCCAGGACGACTCTTCTGTTTACAATGCAGTCAAATACAGTACAAATTTGAATAAAGCTTGAGCTTTGTTCACATGTGGAAAAATGAGTGGTCCTAGAGCAGAAGTGCATATCAGTTTGGTTTCAGAGAATCTCCTTTGCCTTCAAGGAGGCGTAAATCACTTCTGTAGCTCAACCCAGTCAACAGTCACGACTGAAAGTGTCCACTACAAATACAGTATGTTTGAAAACTTTAAATGTGTGACTGATGATAGCTGCAACAGCATCCAACGCCATTTTCCACCGCCAACCCCCCCACCAAATTTGATATAGTCGAACTAACCCGATAAATACGGCATAGAAATGAGCAATTCAGTTCATAAACAAGTTATAGAAAGTAGTGGAATGAACAATGGAGTGAACTTTATGATTTGGTTGTCGTCGTGGTTCCCACCAGAAATCGCATGAAGTTCAGGATCGGATCCGTTTTCTGACCACGCACAGGTCACTATTGGTCATCACCAGCTGCTGCTACTTGAGGTCCAAATTCCTACGACTTCTCATCAGCAGAACTCAGTTGCTGCAGCTTAAAAGCATCTCTGGCCGTGCTACAAACCCTGAGACACGAGTATCTCGCATCTTGTAGCTGCTGGAGGCCTCCAAGCAAAAGGGGACTTGCATTTGAGAGATATCAAATAGAGCTACTGTGTAACAACTCAGGTAGGACTCATGTTGCTGCTGTCGCCACTTTACTAGTGTATATAATTGTTTTTGCAAAATCCTGAGGTTTCTATGAGGCGCTTTACCTACCTTGTCATAACCCAGAATTCTGGACGTCATTGTCTTTGCGGCTGTCCCCTTTCTAAGGTGTAGCTCCATGTTGCTGAGGTGGTGCACCTTGATGTTCTGCTCCATGACCAAGGTCAGTGCGTCTCCGAAGGAGGACCCCTCGAGCCATCCGAGCTGGTTTTCTGTGCAGGTCAAGAAAATGAGATTCTTTGACACACCTGCCCGGAAAGGTAGGCGGGCTGACACTTGCAGGGCCTCCAAGACCTCTCCGGGTTGATTCGGGGTGGAGCTGAGATGCCGGCTGTGGAGAATAATGTTATTTATCTGAGACACCTTAGTTCAGATGCCATCACCTCTTAAATGTGATCTTCCTCATGTCGTCGAAAATGTCCGCTCCCACTGCTGATAGAATCTGTGCCCCGTCGAGACCTCTGGTGTCACCGAATCCAAGCATTGCGAACCGATTGTTCCTCAGGTGCTGCTCCTCGAGCGTTCGGTCAATCAATTGGGGCAGGTCTTCCAAGTAAAACTCGCGCATGCAACTTTTCTGTTGCATAATAAATATGACGTCGGCCGAGCTTGGTGTGTCGTTATGGTAGCTCATGCTTTCTCCCACCTGTAGCACCATAGGGACGTTGGCCCTGGTCATTTGTCTGCATGTGACGCATTCAGACGGTGGCCACAACTCGATGCCTTTGAGGCCGCAGTACTCGACGTAGGAGATGGCGGCGGAACACAAGGCCTCCGTGGACTGCCGAGGATCGTTTCGCTCTCTCGCCATCTGGTTCAAGCACATCTGGAGAAAAGTATCAGTCTCCACGGTTTCAAAGCAAGGCATCAAGGCAGAGGAATCGCTGGCGAAGAGATCTTGACATGCTTGTCGTTCGAAGAGCGTGGGTACCTTCTCCTCCGGACTCTGGCCTGTGGCACAGTGACGATCTCCAAGAGACCAGGACTGTGCAACCTCATTTCCATTGGACTGGATCACCTCTCGACTGGGGGAAGTCCAGTCGTTGAAGGGCTCGTTGTCGTAGACGCCCAAGAGTCCACCTGTCTTGCCAAAGTACCAACCGGACACCGTGACTGAACAGATGCCATGCAACGTGTTGCACTGCACCCTCAGACCGTCTTGACTCTCCATCACGATCTTGCTGCTGCCGGACCACTTTATCACAATTCTACCCAAGTTCTGCGGGATGCTCAACTGCCTGCCGTCGACGGTCACCTTCGTGTCGGTTCTCAGTTCAATGATTCTGCCGTCGCTCAAGATGGACAGGCCTGTGCGCTTGCCCTCGACGTAGTGTCCAATGATGAAGAAGCGGCTGTGCACGAAGTCGGCGGTGAGGAGATGACTGCATTGGCCGTTGAAGGAAAGGACCTTGCCATCAAAGGACCTGATCAGCGCGCTGGGCATGATAAGCGCATGCGCTGAGAAGGGAGGGAAGATGGTCTTGGTCACTATGGCATTGTTCAAGGTATTCAGGACATCCAGAACGTCGTGCTGAAAGTCTTGGAAGGTGAGTCCTCCCTTGGGAGAGTACTGATACGCTGTCAGCAGTCTTGGGCCATCTTGTAAAGAGTCCCAGATCAAGGGTTGGGCTTGTTTGTAATAGAGGTGCCCTTCTTTGGGATCAAAGGTGTATTCAAATGAAAAGAGTGGATCCTCTTGATAAATGATTCTTGACGCATGAATCATCAGTGTCGTGACTACATCAACTTGACCTGCAACCATCGAGACATATTCCTGGAGGTTGTCGGCAAGAGTGTATTCGCCAAATAACGTCATCAATGCGTTCCAACTTCTCTTGGCCATTGTGGTCCAGTAACTAAGGGCTGGAACTCTGTCTAGTGATATCAGATGTGAGCTTGTGAATTGGGTCCTTCTTGTCCACAAATCAGATATGAAGTTTGATACCTTCGATACAGCAGATGTTGCTGCATCAAAGATGCTGAAATAAAGAAATATTTTCCCTCGCACAGCCGACACTTATTTCAACAAAGCTTGACATAGTACTTCTTACCATATGTAACATGTGTAATCATATGTATGCTGCATATATGTCGCTGACAAACTTCCCACAGAAGTGTAAGATTTGCATTGCAACTAAGCGAACTGCGTAAGTCAATTGGATATGGAGGATCGACGACCCCTTCCTTCAAAGTCAGCCTGGCGGTCAGGGACATGTAGAAGGGACTGCAACTTGAACAACAACAACCTTGCGGTGGTGGAGGAGGAGGGGTGACGCTATACACTACTACATGCATGATGACTCGTGTGCCAGTATAGCTCAGGATGTTTCATAGTCCTCTCACCCTGTTTATTGATTTTAAGCAATGCATTTAGCGTTACTGAACAGGATGTGCACGATATCACTGCAGAAGCTTGTTTGAACAGACCTGGAAAGGTGTCCTAGTGCCTGATCCAAATAATAAGAAACGTGAACCTCTTCAAGCCAACTGCGATACGTCACGTAAAGGTCACCAAGATTTCTGACCAGGGAGGTGATGCCTGGCCTGGCCATCATCGGGCGTAGGCGCGTGTAAGACTCTGACAACCACACAAGGGCCGTTCTTTGGAGATCCTCTGCCCACGTGCTCAGGTTCAAGGCCACACGGGGAATAGCGTTCTTGATCCACGTGTCATAGAACCGGCTTGTCTCGTGGAGTATCTGGCCATAATTTGTGAGAAGATCCTTCAAGGAACAGCCAACCTTGACGCCAAAGTTTGAGTCCAAAGTCCGGGCGACTCCATCGACAATGTTCGTGACCAGCTGCGTCCGCGCCTCCTCAGTCATGTGGACTTGGAAGCGCGCGAACTCCGAGATGCTGTCTGCACACTTCAACGCCAGCTGGTACGATGCAAGCTGTGCTTTCATGCCGAAGCGCAGCATATCCGACCTGAGTAGTTGTGAGAGATTAAATGACGGACATTCCAGCTTTAGTGAAGCTCAGAGAAGGACGTGCATTGTGTACTAGTACGTGTACATACTGCTCGCTTACTTACCCAAGGCCGAAGGCAGCAGATGCCCAAGGATCGACGTATGGTGTCAATGACGTCAGAACATTCTTCGCGTCGTGGGAAATTTGACGGAAAGCCCTTTGGTCCGCCAGAGCGGTGCTGGCAAAGTCCACTGCGTCAGAAAAGCTCTCGTGCACAAATTTGCTGAGTGAAAGTCTGGTGGCTTCCAGCACATCGTGGATCTCCGGGATGCAGAATTCAACAATCTGACGCAAACGCCGGACATCGATGTTCCAGCCGTGTTGGAGTCCCCTGAAATCCCAAAGCCCCTCCAGCACCAGGATATGATCTTCTTGCAGAGAGAGAACAACATCTGCATAGATCTTATCCGACGGTTCTTGGTGAGGCGCCCTTATCCTCAAGGCTGCCACGTCTTCTGTTTCGAAGCCCAGGAAGATGCGTGTCAGTTCCACCGACTCATCTTCAAAGGTTATCGTGACTGAAGGCAGTTCATCCTGGGATATCTCAGCCTTCACCATTGTCACGTTGTTATTCATCTCGGACGATCCCAGTTGAATCGCAGTTGAATGGCTGGTCGCATTTACCTAAGGATTCCAACACAAATCGAACGCTACATAAAATGCTGTTTTAGATGAATAATGTATGAGATTTAAAGTCGAAAAAATATGGTCCTGGGAGTACAGAAGCAGCTACCTCCCTCCTGCACCTGTAGCTGGACCCAATTTTAAGCCAGTAGGTAGCCCCAAAAGCACATCCCACCCAGCATACAGCCAAATACACTTTATGTGTGTATCTGTACTTTATTATCCAGCATGTGGCGCTGTCGGAGCCTTTATCCAAGCTAAACGGGTCCCTCTTGATGCCTGCAGAAAAATATCAGACCAAGCATTTCCTTCTTTAATGTGGTTCCTTCCATTTTGAATACTTCTTATTTTATGGCTGCTCTGCAGAGCTCAAAAACCTATGTTGGCAAATATTTAGCAGTCCTTGTTCAAGTGGGGTTTTTTTCTAGCAAAAGGGGCCGTTGTTTTCATTCACTATTATTTGATGTTAATCCTCATTAATCTGTGGAAGTGCAAACGAAATTTTTGGTCTCAAGTTTTGAAAAATTTCGAAAAAAGGAGGCGAAGTTTTCTTCGCTGAGACGCTTTTGCCTGCCGCACTCTTTACGCATAGGAGACGACTATGAATTTTAAGTACTACAGTTGATAGAAAAGTACCTGTACGAAGAAACGAACATCACCCAATAGCTCGGCCGTTAAAGATGCTGTCTGATGTCCCTCCTTCAACGACAGGGCGAAATAATTGGCGGAAAGATATCTGAGGCCATTTAAGGTGGTGACTTCGAAAGTACTAATTCTATAACTGGATGGCAGAGGAGACATCTCGTCGACCACGACTGTTGTGAATTTGACCTAGTATGATAATGAAGAGAAGTATGGTTGTCACACACTGTAACACCTGCTACTCATTCGTTACCGTGACGCCCAGGCAATATCGTTCCTGCGGATGTCGCACTCTCAGATACGCAATTTGCGTCATTGGACCGTCATCAAGTTGCACAGTGATGGATTTTTCCTCTCTCGAATTCAGCCTCTGGATTGTCAGAGTCCGTTGCACTTCCGAACCAAGCCGCTTGAAGTCCGACACGGCTTCGACGCCGGACCACTCGGTGTCGTCCCCGCCCGTGGTCTTCCAGCGCAGCTGGCGAACAGTCCGGAACCTCTCCACCAAGTCGCTCTCGTCGAACACAGGCATGTCTCCATTAATCACTAAGTTTGTCACATGGTTTCCTACGCCCAGGACGACGTTGACGTTCGGACCGCTAAAGGTCGACACGATCTTCAACAAGTCTTTATCCCATTCCCGGGACACCGAGAGGATGGTGGTGGAATAAAAAGGCATTATCTCCCTCCTCTCTACCTTCACTGACAGCGGCCACCCATAATCAATCTGAAGGCCTCCTGACAAAGTTCCTGAGGAATCTCCGTCGCTAAAACTTCCTCTCACATTAAAGTTCACTTCCCTCCATTCGATGGCGTATCTTAGAAAAATGTCGCCGTCCGAGTCCACAGCTTCCAGTAAAAGGCGTATTGGCACAATTTCTGATCTTGGGATAAATACTTTCAAGATCTTTCTGTCGTAGTAATGGAACTGCACGGATAGCACTTCGATTTGCACTTCAGTGGGCCACCAGTGTCCATTGGAGAAGGAAACAGTTACGAGGTCATTTCCAAACTCGGCATGAACTCGCACATTCTCCGGGCCATGGTACAACTGCACCTTCCAGTCGATGAGCGAGTCCCACTTGGCGATACCGTCGTAAGTCTCGACACCACCGGTCGACGTCTTGATCAGGCGGAGTGACTTTTCTTCGGTAAAGCCCTGGCCAAGGGAGAGCACCAGACCGCTGTCATCCAGGCCCACTTGGAGGCCTGGCAAGTGTGGAAGCCACGGGAGGTCAACTCTTCCGTCGAAGTGGAAATTTTTCACCGAGTGATACGTGCCTTCCAACGAGAGGCCGCAAGCTTCTTGAGGCCACTTATAAAAGGCTCGCAGCCTTCTTTCTGACGAAGAATTGGCAAAGGCAACGTTTACCTGGTAGATGTCGTCGAGCAGCTGGAGACTTCCAAGAATCTCGTACTTTTTCGAAGCTGCCACCGAGAACTTGGCCCCGCCAACCAGCCTATTGTCCTCGAACACGTTGCAGCTTAGCCTGCCTTCTCTGCTTTCCACGTTCCAGGCAGCGTCGATGGACCAGAAGAACTTCGCCCTATCCGCTATGGAAGTGACGTCGACACCGAAGCTGTCGTTCTCAAGGCTCCGAATCTTGACCGTGAATGACACGGGCTCGCCGAATTCGGGGATGGAAAATGACCCCTTGACCTCTCGCTTGCTGGCCAACATCTCTTTCAAAGTGGAGAGGCAGAATATTGGTCCAGAATACTTGTAAATGCCTCTCTGTGTGATGGCCTTTACATCGAGTGAGGAGTCGTGGACTTTCCACCTTATGGCCGCGAGTGGCCACAAATCAGTGGGGGTTTCAACAATCATGTGTTGGGCGGAGATCGCTACTTTCCAGTCGTCGACGCCCTGTCCAGTCACGGTGACATAGATGACCGGACTCTCATCCCAATCGTAACTCAGGGTGACGCTTTTGTTGTACGCGATCTTGTCTACGTCTGCAACGAGGTCAAAGATGCCGTTCCAGTTGTGTTTGCTGTGTACGTGAAGTTTCCCTTTCAGCTGGGCGTGAACATGTTGGTCGTATCTGACGTCTCCATGCACGTCGAAGGCCTCCGGTCCATCCCTGGAGACTGAGACAGTGGACGTGACGAAGCCTGGAAAGTTGGCCTCCAGATGAACCATTTCTTTAATACTAATGGTGAGGCTGGCAGGATTTCGCTGCCCATGCTGATATTTGAGGAAAAAGCTCCAGTCGTCTTGTGAAGTGAAAAGCTTGACATTGAATTGGTTTAGGAAAGAAAGCAACGACGTCTCAGGCATGATAGGAATGGATTGAATCAGGCGAAGAGAAAACTGGCGTGATACAGAAGCATCAGCAGAGATGAGCAGCAGAACATTCTTGCCAGCAATAACGCTGCAGCGGCAGACAGAAGTCTTCCATGGGTCTATGGAGACATCCAGAGTCACCGCATCTTCTGACAGGACTGGGCTGACCACTTGTACACTGAAGTCCCACATGCTCTCAACGTCGAACGTCACCTGGTGAAGATCCCCGCCAGTTCTCAGCAAAAGAGTTCCTTGGGACTCCTTGGTCTGACCTAGGACGAGCTCGTGCTGGCCAAGCCTTGTCCATAGTTGGTCAGCGGATCTCTTGACTCGAACGACTGGTTGCTCCTTGTCTCTGACCGATATTTTCAGGTCGAACTCGCCTTTACGTTGCAACTGCACTGACATCGAAGCCCTGGGGGACATGAAAAAGTCTGTAGCAGCGTACCCTCGTAGCAGGTTGGACTCGTCTTCTTTCAGCAGACTTAAAAGTACCACGATAAATTGCTTCTTCTCCCCACTTAGGTCATCGTCCTGACCAGTGGCTACGAGTTCCCACTTGAGTCGACTGCCGTGCCTGTACACAGCGTCCGCTCGGAGCGCATGGACCAGCCTGTCGTCATCGCTTACTTCCCCAGTCAGCTGAAGATCCAACGCTTTGGACGCGACGTTCAGGTCCAAGTTTGCGGTGGCTCTATACTTCGTAGGTCCATTCAGGCAGTGAACGTTTGCTTTCACCAAGAGCTGGCTGTCGGCGATGCATTCGTACTCTCCGAACAGGCCAGCCTCGAAAGTCTCATTCTGACTGTGTGAGAAAGTGACCGACGCGTCCAGAGAAGTTTTCTTGGAGACGAACTTGACGCCGTAGGAGTACGACTTCACATTGATGGACAACGAGCCAAAGACCTCAAAGTCCCTCATGGATTCCGCGCGCAAGATTATTTTCAGTGCGTGGTCTCCGACATTCATAAGGGGTACGTTAAATCTGATCTCCGCATGGAGATTCTCGAACCGTTCATAGTTGAACACAGTGCTCAAGTGTAGCAGAGGCTTGTCTCGACGTGAAAATGAGATTTGTATTCTCTCTGAGAAGTCTATTGAGAACTCCAAATTCCGACGCCCTGAATAGCCTGCATGGGCACGGACTTCATAGGTTTTCCCTTGCGAGAACCCCAGGGATCCTTCTATCTTAAGCAAAGTGCCATCAATCTGGTAGAAGGCCCTGGCTGAGACATGCTGATCCAGCACCTTACCAGCAAATTTCACTTCTTGTCCGCCGTGGTGACTGTTGTGTGACACCAGGATGCTGAGGACGTTGGCTTCCTGGTCCTTTGTCAGATTTAACGTCAAGGTGCGGTCGTTCTTGTCATCCTTACCGATTTTCATCTTCAGGTCAAAATGGTTCAGGGCTGTCGTGCCAGTGGCCTCCACAACGATCCCTGTAGGGGTGACAGTCCAGGTACCCGCAAAGTCAGCTTCGTAGGGGCCGTTCCTTAGTTTCACGCGTAATTCATTCCCTTGGACGTCTCCACGAAGAGAAGTTTCTGTGCCAGCAAACTTCTTTTGTAAAAAGATCGATTGCTCTTCCACGTCAACTTTCATCGTTGCATATAGATCACTAGCCAGAATATTGCCTTGCAGCATTTCAAAGCTGGCTGCATACTTAGAGCTGGAGATGTGGGTGTCCCAACCCAGCATGGGGGTGTCGAGCGAGTCGGTAACCCTCAAGGAGGTCTCAATGGTGTTGGTCCCTTCCGCAGAGGCCTTGAACTCAATCTTCTTGTACTGTGAAGAGGGCGTCTCAGCTTCCACGATCAATGAAGTATATTTTATTAAGTCGAACGAAGCCGATAATTTCTTGTTTGGAGGCCACCTAATGTTCAAAAGGCCACGTTTTCTTTCACCCTCACTTTCGAGGTTGAAAGAAATTGAGACCTCTTCATCTGCCAAGACAGGACTCGCCAAGCTCCCCTGAAATGTGACCGACGTGCTGGAGTACTCAAGATGTGCCTTGGCCACGATCTGTGGCAATCCCGGGAGATCAGCTTTTACTTCAACCTCTTGTGAGGATCCCCCACATGTCAGGGAGCCTCCAATCACTGCCTCCTGGCCCTGGAGCAAAGTTCCCTTGACATTGATGAGGAATTCCTTCTCTTCGTCGGCAGTCTCGGGCATGCTTGCCACGACCACCAGGATCGGGCCGCTACTGACACCATCCTCCACAGACAGGCGAGCCTCTTTGTCTCCGGAAAGCTTGACGGTGATGCTTCCTTTCAGATCGTAGTCGTTTGGAAATGCGACAGTCACTGTGATCGTCTCTTCTCTCAAGGTCGCAGTCTGCAGCCACTTCCTCAGGTTGGACTTCAGAATGACCTCGTGCGTGCCTGACGTGCTTTGTTCCTTGACGACGATGCTATCTACTGAAAAGGTCTCTTCCTTCCCAGCTATCACTAAGGAGTAGAGCGGATTTTTAGAGGCATTCACGACTTCCAGGGATATCTCGTGATCAAATGCGTCTCTGCTGAACCTGCCGATCAGTATGGCTTCTCCAAAGTCATGCTTTGTGGACGCGGCCACCGCAATCTTCGACGGCGTCACCGCATTGACTTTCACCTTCACTTTCAGGCCGCTCGGACCCAAAACGAGCGGAATGGCCAAAGCTGCGTTGACTTCCACGTCTGTGGGGCTCTTGATGATGTTCTGGTTTCTGAAGTCGAGCAGGACGTGTTCAGAAGCTTTCAAGGTGTAGCGCATTTTCTCCACATAATTTTGTCTTCTCCCAAGAAAGACCAATGACTGCCCGTAGTAAGTAACTTGGGCCGACATTTTGGATTCTTTCCAAGTCCAGAGAAAACTTGAAGACACCTGAAGAGAGACTTGAGATCCTGCGACAACTTTCAGTTGGACATTTTTGGGCCCGTCTGGCAGCAACGCCCAGGACAAGGCCAAAGAAACTGGGTCAATGCACGAAGATTCCACGTCAATGCCAAGATCCAAGATCCTTGTGATCGTTTCGACATTGTAAGATATTTGTAATCTGTGCTCCACCTTCTCCTTCGGGCTGGTCACGACTGCGCGCAGTCGTTTGTTCCTGCGATCAAACTCGATCCCAAAGTTGTATTCGAACTCAGCTCCACAAGAAGGACACCAAGAACACGGTAAAGGATTGACTCCCTCGACAGAGATATCACTCTCTGCTTTCGAACTCACGAAGTCTATGTTGATGGTGAAGGTGGACGAAATGTTGATGAGTGAACCCTCCAAGGAAAGCTTTTGGTCGAAATAGAACTTTCCATCTTTTTGTCCTGTCACTTTGCTGTAAGAAATCGTTTGCATGTCTCTATATCTTCCAGTCAACGCCACCACAAGCTCGTTCTTCTCATTGATTGTTCTGCTGACCTCCACCAACGCAATTTCCTTCCCATTCAAGGTAAGGGTAGCCACGCACTCCTCAGCAAGTCCATGCGCGTCTTTGCTCTCCCCGCTGTTGACGTCGGCCTGCACTGATTCAAGGCCGGGGATGTTGGAATCAAAGGCCAAGGTCGAGTGGCCATGGTCGGACGAAAATTTCACTGTCCCTTGGACAACTGGCACGCTACCTTGGGGTAGTTTCAAGGTGAAGGAGCTTTGGAATCCGTTACTCGTCGGTGTCAGGCTGGCCTCAGCGTCCAAGAACAGCTCTTCGTCTCTAGTGACCTTGACGAAGAAGCTCTTGGGTAAGCGACTGTTGGCATGACGCTCCATATAGTAGTTAGTGATTTGCTGTGTGTAGCCATACTTTCGAAAGTTCGTGGTCACCGTTTCCCTTCCAACTACAGAGTCTCGTGTGACTTCTCTCTCTGCTTCGACAGCGTAAAAATGCGAATCAGAAAGTGTGAGCCTGTATTGGTGTCGATAAGTCGTTTTGTCGGCCAATGTCTCTGTTCCGTAGCTGTAGTTGAACTTTTCCAGAAGTCCTGAAGTCTCCAAGGTCAGCTGTCCTCGCTTGAAATGATCCTTGAAGTCCGCCTGCAAGTGGCCGCGATGCCGTCCAATCTGCACAGTCCCACTCAGTGATGTGACCTCAGGAGTGAGCGAGGCTGAGACGAACGACAAGAGCCGACCGTTCAAGGACACTTCCAAGTCAAACTTATTGACCAGCTTCCTTTCCACGTTCACTTTTGCAGTGAGCTCTCCGAGGAGGGGCGAGACGATGGTTACTATCCAACCCAGCTCCTTCGCCTCTGGCTCGGGTTCTATCTGGAGAACGCCGAGCGAGGACGACGTGAAATTGAGCTTACTACTTTCCAAGTCAACCAGGAGCTCGATGGACTCGTCCAGTGGGAGGACATAGGCTGAAACTTCGATCTGGTCGTCCCAACTTGCGCTGAATGTGAATTCCAGTTCCGGTGGTGACGCGACAACACCTACTTTGACATAATGTTTCTCAACATTGAGGTCATACTTTACAGCCAGCTTAAACTTCACGTCTTCGCCATCTGCTTCAAACTGAAAGTCAGCCTCTTCAGAAGCGTCTTCCCGCTTGTATCTCTGAACCAACGCCACGCGTTTCAGGTCTTTCCCCGGCAGCTGAACGCTCAAAGTTGTCGCGTCGTCCTCCAACGCATAATCCAAGCCCAGGTCGTACTTCTGGCCCCCTTGGTCGAAGGAGACGCCGAATGACTTGGCTGATGAAGTCCTCCCTGCTCGCCCCACCAGGGAAATCGTCCTGAGACCCTCGATGGGGGACTTCACGTGCACGTCCAATTCTCTGGACTCCAGTGAGACGGTTGCGTCCAGTGTGTACGTGCCATCCACGTAAGCTTTCATGCTGTAGGGATCCCTCCACGACAGTGATAGACCAAGTTTGGTTGACTGCTTGGGCAACGAGGGCGTCTTCACGGTGCAGTGGAGGTCAAAGTGACCCTCACCGTACTTCAATGCACCGAGGATTTCTGCCTCCATCTTGCCATTCCTCTCCGCACGTAACGTCAAGTAGGAGGACTCGTTCTTGTGATAGTCACCACTAAGAACAATGCTTTCCAATCCAGATATTGTTGACGTGATAAAGACCGTTGGAACAGTTTGCTCTAGATTTACTCTGGCTGTGATATATGCGGGGGTTCCGTTGAAGACCGCTTCAATGACTATCTCAGGCTCGGCCTTGATCAGACACGAGGCCTTGGTGGCGACGCTCTTCAGCCAGGAGAGGCTGCTCGTCATGTCAATGAGGCTTGTGAAGCCATCGCCAGTGAGCTCTGTTTCAGTAGCCAACTTGACAAAGTCTTTGTTCCACTCACTCTCCAAAGAGAGAGTTTTTTTGGAGCCAGAAAAGTTGTAGTGGGCTGCTAACTTGAAATCGTGCCCTCTGTTGCGCGTAGTGATTTCTCCATCGAGACTGAAGTCGCCCCGAATAAAAGACTCGGCTAGATTATAGTTGAGTGCTGCTTCCACCTTCCAGTCTCCAAAGTCAGCCTTAGCATCTATGTTTTCAGCATTCCAGTTCAACATGCCTTGGAACAGGACCGACGAATTGATCCCCTTGACAGTTACAACGGAGAAAATCCTCTCTGGATTCACAAAACCTTCTGCGCTGGCTTGAAAAACCAAGTTGTCTTTCCAGGTGAGCTCGGATTCGAACGCCACACTTTTTAAGTATGAGCACGCGGCTTTAAACGTGTTTACGCCCAGAGTCGGCGAGGAGAGGCTCAGTTGGAGCAGCATCTCTTCGTCCCACAGGTTGGGGGACACATTTAGCTGGCCGGAGGAGAGCCAGTCGTTCAGCATCAAGTCCAGTGACCAGGACAACGGCGTGCGTGCAGACAAGTCGAGCTTGAACTTGTGAACGGTGGACAGCGGTGCAGTCACATGGATCTTGACGATGTCGTTGATGCCTCGCTCAAGGACCAAAGTGTACTCTTGTCTGCTAAATGCAACGTTTGCCAGAAGTCTCTTTCTACGGGTTGAAATTTCTCCGGCGACGTTGAAAGATATTGCTGGAAAATTCTCAAAGAATGATTCCACAACCAGCTCTCCTTGGTCCTCGGTCACTTTCCAGTGGCTCAGGAACAGAATCTTGTCGGCGTCCCCAGCGAGACCTTTCACTGTGAAATGTCCTTCTTTGGCGGGCTTCACGTCCAGACGAAGATCTAAGGGTTCGCCGACAAACGGGACCCGACCCGTGGCGGACGCAGTCGCACTTTCCCCGTCATATGCGGCAGTCAGACTGAATTCGTGGTCGGACGCTGGGTTGACTTTCATTGAAAGATTCTTTGGCAAGCCGGAGAACCGATATTCAACCTCCACCAGCTTCAACTTGCTGGACAAATCTCCCTCCTGCCACAGGGAAGCCTCGACTCTTCCGTCACTCTCACGCAGAACAGCCATCGTGTACTTTTGGTCGTCGAGGACCACGCTGACTTCATGCCTATGGTTGTCGTACCGCATTCCTAGAACCTGAGCCTTGACTTTATGCCACCTTATGAGTCTGAATAGGTCAGACTTCAGCTCCAACGAGGCGGATCCCTGGCTCAAGTCGTAAATCACTGCGCCGGTACACCTCTTGTTGTCTCCGTACACCTCCGCCTCGATTTGTTTGAGCGTTGAACTCTCCGTCACTGACACAGAAAAGCCGCTGTCCTCCATCCCGTAGGCGTAGAATGAAGTGCGCAGGCTTGCATCCACTTTGACGTCACGATGTCTCCAGTCAGCCTCTCCAACCAGGTTTACTTCGAGCTCACCCTCAATTTCCTCTACTGTGGCAGAGAACCCGACCTGTTTCTTGCTCAGAGAGCCGAAGTGACGGAGTTTTGCTCGGTAGGAAGGGAGCGAAAGCCCGCTGAGGTCCAAATCAATCACAGTCCCGCCGTCCAGACTGGTTCGTCTGCCGTGGAGACCAATGATCTGACTCGGGGCCGTCAGACTGAACGCCAGCTCGGATTCCTCCCACTCCAGACTTAGTTTGGCGTGATTCCCTGAGCAGATCTGACAAAAGGTTCCAGCGTTGGGAGATTCCAAATCGACGATTACTTTTGACACCCCAAGAACGTTGCTGGCGTCCCAGTCGACGCTGAAGCGGAGGATGTGGTGAGTGTTGCTACTTTCCAACAGGTCCAGCGTCCACTGTTCGCCATGATCGCTTGGCTTTGTTTGAGTGACCTCCAAAGAGAGCCTCAAAGCCTCAGGTATTAAGCTGCCACGAGTTATGAGAGAGACCAATCTCTTCTGCTCAGTTGGATCCACGATCGAGTTCTTGAGCTCAATAGCAGCGTCTCTTCCGTCGTTCGTGATGCTCAACGACTGCTTGTTGTTGCTTGAGGGACCGGTGGAAAAATGTTCTACGGAAGCACTTCGTAAGCCAGGCAAGTTGGTTGTCAGCCGCAGTTTGCGTCCAGATTCTACGTCCTCCACGTAGAACCATTCGTACAGGATTGAGGCTCTCGTCTCAAGGGACTCCAGTGTACCGCGAAGAACAGCGCTCTTGGCCTCGTCTTTCTCGACCCTGAACCAGAGGACTTCAGCGGACAAGTGAGGAGCTTTTTCATGCTGAGTTTGTAGGAGGACGTTGACTTTCACGTCGTCATCGCTCGTCTGCGACACCGTTAGCTGAGACACCCACTGCTCCACCTCCTGCACCGAGTGCTTCGTCGTGAAATTTGCTCCCTTGTCGTTCTTGCGCGCCAGCAGAAACAGCTCGTGCGTGCCCACCTTCACAGTCCCCTCGAGGTCAAACTCTGTGCCTTTCTTCCTCGAGTGACGCCAAGTAACTTGTCCTACTCGCTCGTGTCCAACGTCGATGGTGCCGGAGAGAAAGTTTCCCTCCTGCGACTCCGTTATTGTGGCGTTGACCACGAACGGCCGGGTTGGACAGATCTTCCTCACGATGAGTTGGTGTTTCACCCCAGGCCTTTGGCTAGCGAAGACTTTCATGCCGTATTCGCCTGAGGTACCAGCAAAGTCGAACATGAGCACCTCTTCCGACCCCAGGAAGTTGAAAGTCACGTTAGGCCCGAAGGTTTGCACCACCTTGAAGGAAAGCTCCTGGTTGTCCTTGTGGGCCAAGTTCGCAGAGGCGTTCAGGTCGAACTTGTCTTCGCCATTTCTATCGAATTGCGCTCGCACTTTGTTGTCTGAGAGTGAGAATGAGATAAGGAGCGACTTCATGACCGCGAATGGTGACCTCACTCGGAGTTCAACACTTGGACTCGACCTCTTCACCTTGAGTGAGCCCAAGAGCATTTCTACGTCTTGGTACTTGATCCTCAGCTGCGTCTCCAACTTGTCTTGTCTGTCCGTGCATCTCGCTTGAAGTCGAAAGTCGTCGACTACCTCATAGGTGGACTCGGACCTGGCGTCGACGTCGAAGCCGCTGTTGCGAACGTGAGCCTTCATGGAAGCTGCATGCCTGGCGTCGTTCCACTGAACCGAAGCCTGGTTGAATGGACATCAAGAGAGAAGTCATCCCTGGACATTCCACGATTTGCAGATGTAATTTTATAGTTTATATCATGTTAGCAATGCTGTGAGTTCAACTGCAGAGCACGTAGAGACCTGCACCATTGGAAAGCGATGGATATGGGTGAATCGAGGTCTTGATGTCCTCTTACGCAGGACTTACAGCACTTTTAAAGTACTCTAACTTAGGAATACGCGGTGTCTCGCATATTCGTCAGTACAAGGGTGATTTTGTCTAAGGGGAAAAGAAACCCCCCGTCATACTACTTATACGTGCTACTCAAGCGGTCTTGGGAGGAGAGATCTTGAAGGAGAGGGAGAAGGTGAACTTTTCAGTCATGTTCCGGCGGCAGCCAAGTCACCAAATTCGATGGGAAAACCACCAAATCCTGCTTCTGGCCTGCCCAGTTGGAGTGCAAAGGCCCGCTGGTCCTTGCTGTAGTCACGTATTAACCCAACTTTCGGTCAGCTCAGTTGGGGCCAGCGAATGAGAGCTGTTTTACATTGGAATTTACATAAGTCTTAACGGAATGACTGAGGAGGTATCAAGTGTGACTTTTGACTTGCCTCTTTCACTCAAATCTCTCGTCCCTAAATTAAGAATGTTTAAAGGTCTCCAACAAGAAATAGCACAAGTAACATTCCGTGTGGTCTCTTTTAACCTCTGTGATGGTCTCTAAATGAACTCTGGGTACTTAGATACTTGATGCGTTTCACTAGTTAAGATCTCCCCTGTACGCGTACTGCACACTTACCTTCGAGATCACTTCAAACGCGTCACCCTGCCTTTGTCTGTGGACGTTGCCAGAGATCTTGAGAGCCTCCAAGGCAGGAAATGAACTCTTGACAGATCCTCTGAGCGCGCAGACAACCTCGCTAAATCTCCACTTCCCTTCGGTCTCAAGAAAATGTTCGTTGAATCCGACCCTGAGCCGAACCTGGTCTGGATCTAGGGATCCCTCTATGAGGCCTGATGTCGTGGGGAAAGAATACTCTGCCAACAACTTGCTTGGGAGCAGTTGGGCCTTCAGTACAACTTTTCTTGAGTCGTCCCTGTCCTTGTCCCAGTGGAAGGTGAAGGAAATGTCTTTGAAGTCCGATCTGGTCTGAAAATGATCATGATTCCATGTTTCACATTTCGCGAAAGAAAATAGTGCAAATTATTCAAGCATATTTACCATGAATGTCATAGATATTTTCCTCTCCATGTTAATGTCTGCCTGAATTGCGCTCATGAGGTCATCAAATCTGTACACGACAACCGAGTTGTAAGTGACGTCATCCATTTGGAGATTGCCGTAGATTCCATACTCAGAGTCAGGAGATATGACCATGTGCTGTATTTCCAGCTTGTATTCCTTAGGTCCTGCAGTGCAATAAGTGAATAAATGTCGTATGTAACAGTACCAGGTACGTATCGCAGTGAAAAACAGGTCCATCTGGAGTAGATACTACGTCCTACATGGCAAAATATTACACCTAAAACATCTCTGACTGGATCTCAGGACTGAGATCGTCATCGCCACTCAACATCCAAAGATGTTCTCGCTATGCAGCTCTAGTGATATCAATCCCAATGCATGAACCTGGAATTAGTGTAAGAATGAGTTAGATTTCGTCTGTGTCCTCGTACTTTTAGGGGTGAAGTTGTTCACCCAGGCACCAAAAGTAACAAACTGTGAAATCTAAAGGTTTGAACTATCAATGGCAACACTTCAAATCATCCAAAGCCTCCTCAAAACCGTGCAATGAGTACCGAAAATACCACTTCAATTTCACATGGAACCCCAGTAGAATTCGTATAGGCAGAGGTGGATCACAAGTGACCGCTCATGAAGGGTTATCACTCACCCCTCTTTATACCGTGGAGGATCTTGACGATGTCGATCAGTAAAATGGCACTTCTTTGTCCCTAACTTTTGCTAAACTTGGCTTACTCAGTTTGGAGGTGTCGTCAATGCGGTATTAATCCCGCCCTCTTCAATAGTTCCCCTCCCTAATTGTTCCCTTCCTCACGAGAGGGGGTTAAAAAAGAATTCCCCCTGCTCTATTTATCCCCCAGAAAGGAAGTGACATCATGGCTCCTTCTCAGCTCTGCACTTTTTTGATACTGAACCATAACTAACTTATATAGTGTTGTACTAGTGCTGGTGTCATGCGACACTAAACTAAATTATACTGAACTCGGCAATGATGCGACTTTGTAACAGGCTGACAAGAAAACGAAAAACTAATATCCCACGGGCTATTAGAGAAGCATTTACGATAGCTGGGATTCATAATCTTGTCTTACTTATTCCAGACACTTAAAATTGGCAAGATAAACTAGGGCGCTTTAACTTTTTATCAGGAATGAAAGAAATTCAAAGCCAAAGTAGATTGCTGAAGTTTCAAGAGTGAATCAGGAAAGAGGATCAACTGACCAACCCCAGTACATAGTGGCAGATGAGGCATGGTGCTTAATGTGTGTAGAAGATACTTGACCACCGGAAAGGAAAGTATGAAAAAAGATTGCTGACCCCACGACCATCCGGTGACTGTGGTTCATGGTATCGACATCCCGGTTACGTCACTGTACACGCACCATCTTACCTCGTATCCACACTCTGGCCAGGGACCCGATGCCCCTTTCGAACTTGAGTACTCCTTCCACACGGAGAGGACTCCAGTCCCTCACACGCACGTTCGACAAGACGGTGTAATGACCTTTGCTGTAGCCTTGCTCGACGTTGCTTCTCTGGAGGACGAAGTCTGCCGACAACTGACGGGAAGACTCCTCGCCCCAAGCTACCTCCAAGTCACCAGAGTAGTCCTGCAGAAGGAGCCGTCCAACGTGCTGCGCGGGCAGGTCTGAGCATTGTCGTACCTGAGTCTCCGTTTCACGGATCTGCCCCGCTGCCTTGTAGAGCTTGTGAGGAAGTCTCAGTGCCACGTCTATCCTGTGGTGCAAGGGCGAAAACTTTGACAAGAAGTCCAAGAAGGCTTCGAAGCGAAACAATTGCCCGTAGGAGAGAGCCAGGCGGTGGTTGTAATTGGTCGGGGTCATCTAGAAGACGGTGTCAGGCTCAGTGGGTCAGGTCACGTGATCACTTCTCGTGGGAATGACCTCACCTTGACAAAATGGTCCACCATGTACTCTCCTCCCCTTGCTTCGTCCTCCAACTTAATCTTGAACGCGTGCTCCAGAAGGTCTTCCCGGTGCTGAGAAGAGTAGATCTGCTGGAGTGAGAACCTCCTGTCGCCAACTTGGAGGTGAGCGTTGTTCTCCAAGTACCCCTCGCTTTGTTGAAAGTCCCAAGTCAATTCGGAGTAGAAGTCTGGGTGCTAAGGACAGTAGAGACTCGTGTGAGCAGGAGGAAGTCGTCTTTAAGCTCGTACGGTACAGCGTGGCTCACGTCAAAGGACAGCAGAATCTCGTGTCTCTCCAAAGACCCTGACAAGGGGTTTTTGTACTTCCCGGTGATGCCGTAGGTCCTCCTGGACGAGCCTGGAGTCACGTAGCTGACTTCTCCTGTGACTGCAGCGAAATGTCTCTCCTTCCGCACTTCACCTGTGACAGCCAGCTCAATATCCGTGGACTTGAGTCCGGCGAAGACGCTCAAGTCATTGCCACGAGCTTGCCAATTGCCTGTGGTCGCCAAGGGCGACAAGGTGAGAAATGTGGCGATGAAATATTTCATTTCTGCGACCTCAGTTAATGCAAAAAGATCGATTTTTGCAAGTTTTTTCCTGCAGACTGAATTTTTATTCAGTCCAGGCGCGACTTTCAATTGAAAGTTTTTCAACGACGATTTTCGCAGACAGTCAATCAGCAGGATGGTCTGGCAAAGTTCTCGAGTTTTTGCAAGATTGTCCTGCTAACTGACCCCTTGCGAAAATCGAATATGTATTGTGCACTGTGAGTGCATGCATGCAAGGGTGACCTATTTTAGAAAAACACTTAACTTGTAATATCACACGACATCAAAAACGGCCGCATTCATGTTACTTTGGATGTGGTTGACGTTGGTTTCTAAATAAGATCACGTCCTGCGTCCATAGCTCTTGTCTCACCTGATAGGAGGAGCGGGCGATGAAAGCTGCTGGCGAACCTCCCGTCGATGCTGCCTTTGTTGTTTTGCACGTAGACACTTGCTGAGTAGTCTGCCAGGTCTTTGTCAAAATAGGAGAGCTTGGCCAAGATGTTGAGTCTGTCGGGCCTTTTACTACTCAGCGCACAGTTGAGGACGCCAACACTTTGTCCTCCGGCTGCAACAGAGGCCTTGATGCGTTTCTCGTCGCTCGCCCACTCGTACTTGGCCTGCACCTTGACTTCTTTGTAGGGCAGGTCAAAGTCGAGACTGAAGTAGCGATAGATGTTGTCGAAGGTGATGCCTAGACCAGTCTTATGAGACCTGAGCGAGCCAGGTGTGTCCAATGTAGCACTGATAGAGGTCAACTGGGACTCCTCGTTCTTCGACGCCGTCTCCTCCCATGCGTAGATGAAGCTGTACTTGTCAAATGTGTCTGTCTTGGTGATATCAACGGTCACCCTGAGAGGACCTGCGAGCACCTGTCCTGTCTCTTTGTCTCTGTGGTATCGGATGTCGGCACATCCCTGGACAGCGAACAGGTCACTGATCACGTCCGGAGTGCAGAGTTCAGTCTCGCTCGCCTTGTGGATGGACTTCTGCTCAACATAAGCCCCGTTCTCGTAGGTGAAGAAGTCAACCGATGCCTCCAGCACCTGCGCCTTGTCCCGTGGCATGTTCAGAGCTGCTGAGACCAACTTGTGACCCCGCAGGGTGGCTGATCCGTCCAGGAAGGTGCTCGAGTGCAAGCGACTCCTAGCCTTCAAGCCGGTTCGCGTGGTGTAAGCATTCACTCCCATGACACCAACCACATCCAGGAATCCTGTCGGATAAATCTCCGCTCTGACGTCAGCCTCGCCAGAGCTGAATAGCTTGGAGGCCGACAGACGAACGTTGAAGCTCAAGTCGACTTTGTACGTTCCATTGACAGCTAAGCTGAGAGGCAGACCGGCAGAGGTAGGGATGGTGACGCTGCTGTCCAAGAACAGGGAGGATCTGGAGAAGGTGGTGGGAGTAGAGCCGGTGAGTCCGCTGGGGAGCATCCACGCAAGCTCGCCCAGGCCATCAAAAGACTTGTATTTCAAGTCTTTGCCCAGGAACCGCAGGGACATTTCTCCGCTGGGCTTCTTCTCCTCAGGGCGAGTGTTGAACATCTGTTGGAAGGAGCTGATGCTGTTATCTCGTTTGGCCCTCATGCCCTGCAGCATCTTGTGGAACGTGTCCTCCCTGAAGTAGCCTTCGGGACCAAAAAGGTCTTCCACTATTGGTTCAAACCCCTCGGCTCTGACACCCACTTCAAAAAGGTTAAGGCTCTGGCCGAAGACGTCCACCGTCAGGTTGAGCCTGGTGGACCTCGGCAGGTAGCTGTCTTGTGAGAAGACTACGCTTCCGTCAAGTGTAGCACCTGCACCAAGACCCTCGGGGAAGTAGGACGTCTCCAAAAATCTATACAACATAAACGTTGTTTACTCGCGTGGACTAACAAATGTTGCAATGTCTACTGCGGGGAACACATTCGATGCTCTTCATGTCCTCCTTGTCCTTCAATGACCAGTTCCAGACGTTTTCGAACGCTGTGGCAGGCTAGGCATGCACAAAGTTGTATAGTACTGAAGAGCAATGCAAAGTACTGACTGACACTTGAATTTTGAGTCTGAGAGCTCATTTACGTTCAGCACGAGTGAGAAACATTTCATTGTTGAGTTCTTTGCTCACAACCTCAATGTGAACACTATCTGTCGCAGCGTCGTGCAAGTCTTGGCCGCCGTAGCATTCGAAAACGCCTGGAACTGGTCCTTGAAGAAAAAGGAGGACATGTGGAGCATCGGATGTGAAAGTCTTTTTGTTTTTAATAATTCCTGATGATGATCTCCAATGCCTGGCGAAACCCGCCAACCATGACGAGTTCAAAAACGCATTTGTGACGTTACATGATCAATGAAACATTGGAGAAAATGCACTTGTTTTCCCTCACTTTTCAAATGAAAGACCTGTAATGCACACGTATACAGACGTAGATGTGTATGAGAAGGAAAGTGAGATATTCTCTCACTTTAAAAAGAACATTGGTCTCTCTCCCCATTACATGGACCTGGCCTCCTGCCCAAAGAACAGATTGGGCCGTATCAGCATACCTGGAGAATTTTCTGACGTCGGTGTTCCACTTGTTCTTCAAGAATTCCTGCCCAATCAACTTCTTGAGATGCTTTCTGCTAGTGGAATGACTAAGAGATTCTTGCATGTTCGTCAGATGCGTCCACACAAAAGATCCCACTATAGATTGAAGTTCTTGAATGCTGGAGTGAAGCTCACAAACAAGTGCTCACCTTGATTGACCTCCTCTTCGGCCAGCAGCTTCTTGACATGCTGCACTGTCTGCTGATCTGGACAAGTCATCAACCCCATGTAGGCAGCTATCCTCAGCTCAGAGTCAGCGCTCCGGTCCGCGAACTGACCCTGAACGATCTTGTTCAGCTTGCTGACGTCAGCCGCGAGGTCCAAGTGGTTCTTCATGCGACAGCCGAGAAAGGCGGCGGTGTCGATGGCGGCCAGGCGGATGCGCGCTGGCACCCAGGGGTCCGACACACACTCAGTGATGACCGAGAGGCCGGAGCTTGTAGCGAAGCCGAGGTTACGCAAAGCTAATACGTTTGCAGGAACATTTAAAAGGATGGAGGCAACATTTTTTTGACTCTCGACTGGACTGTCATTACCTTTGAGACTGAGTATGACTGTCTCCTCTTCTTCCCTTCCCATTGCATTGCAGGTACGCCCCAACTGACCCTCGTATCCCTCCACCAGTGACCTTACCTAAGTCCACAGTACGAGTACCAGTGAAACCACGTTACTTAGACTGTTTCTTCAGCCTTTGATTAAAGAATACCTCTGGCATTAGCAGACAATCTGGATTGGACTGGCAGAAAGTGTTGGTGAGGATTGCAGAGCCAAGATAAAAAGAAGGACGGACATTGGTTGTGGAGGCCAGGAAGATCTGACAGGAGGAGATTTAGGTCACTGCAAAGTGTGACTTTGACTTGCAATCTTGTTCCCCTCACCGATAGGGACGAAATCATGACCCTTGTGGGTGTTTTGTAGAACGCCAGCGTGTCGAACCAGCGGTCCTGCCTTTCTTCGTCGACACGTCCAGCTAGCAAAAATACCACCATGTATTCCGCGGCCTCCTCCGTTCCCAGCATGGGCAGCGCGTCCAGGACGTCGTCGCGGTTGGATGCCAGGTTAAACAAATCGAACAGGCCCGCAACGCTGTGGAGAATGGCAGCTATGTACTCGTGACTGCGCCCATGACTTTGCCAACTCACTCGAGCTTCTTCATCTCATCCAAGAGCGCGTTGAAGAGATCCTGTCTGCTGCTGTCCCTGGCCGCGGAGAGCTTGGTGGCGGCCTCCAACGCCCTGCGCAAGTCCGCGTCCTTTTCTTCGTCCTCAGGGGAAAGCATAACTGCCGACTCGAATAAGAGGGAAGTGGGTCGCGGGCTCTCTGAATGAGGTGCTGATGTTGGAGAAATTGTATCCTGAAACGCTCGACTACAAAAGCTCTCCAATGAACGCACCGTAAAAGTTCCTTGAGTTCGCTTCGTCCTCGTAGTCGCTAATAAATGTGAGCTTTCTCCTCTGTTCGGTGGTGGCGCCGGTCTTGGAGGCGTCGAACGGGTTGAATGAGTGGCGCTCGTAGCAGTCGGAAAACATGAGCAACCCTTCAGTAGTGCCAAAGGTGCAGTCGTGCGTGCTCCTGCCGAAGATGATAATGCATCTCTGTTCTACACACAATTCATACGTCATAAGTCATCAGCAATTCTGTGTCCCATCTGACAAGACGGAATAAATCCAGATCTATCCAAGTATATAAATATCATGCGATATTTTTTGTAGTGCTAAACTGAGAAAAGCCGCAAATTATGGTGGACAAACTCGGCGGTTACGGGTTTTGAGGGATGCCCCACAGAGAGCATAAACAAGACAAAGGAAGTCAGTGAGATGTTGAAGCAACAGGACTTGAATCTTTGAATATATCAAACATAAATAAAGTTTGACAAACATCTTTGAAATATGAGCGAAAGTATCATTTTAGGAATTTTTTTGGCATCTAACGCATCGTATTGAATATTGCAATATCTATTACATTGGGATATCGCACAGTCATGACATGCAGGGATGGTCATTCGTGGAAAGTTAAACGTGTCCGAAAAAATTCGAATCATCTTTAAAATTGCAGGAAAGCCAAAAATCTTGCACCTTTGCAGAGACATCTTAGAAATTTTATATCAGAGTTAGCAAATCTTTGAAGAGAGTGCACAAGTCTGGAGAAAATCGCTCACGTATCACCAGGTGAAATAAGTAGAAAGTCGAGTGCAGCACAAAACTACCGTATGCGACGTATTCATCACACGGTGTTTTGATGCCCTAACTTTTACACGTAGTAGGCACCTCAATTGCACATATGGCAATTCCTACGTATGAGTCTCTTTTATGGTTAGTTCACAAGCCCTTGGGCTCGAGGTGCAACACGTGATTTCGGGGCCCGGGACGAGTCCGGTTGGGTTGGCCGGGTCGGCTTCATATTTTCATCGCTCGCTCGGCATGACCGGTCGTATTTTTCATGCAGGCTTACGGAATTCCCATACTACGGATGGTACTCGTGTACCTATGGACTTACTGGAGCAGAGAGACTTGCTTGATGTCGGGCAGATTGAAGTTGTGATTGACGATTTTCTGCCCATCCCGACACCTGCTCAAGTCCTTGGTCTTTTTGAAGGTCTGCACGGTGCCGCCGTCTACCCGGGGGCCGCCGCTGTAGGTCGTCGGGCAGGAACCGCTGACGTCGACCTTTTGTCATGATTGGATTGAATGCATCATATCCAACATATCAGCATAGCAGTTCAGAGCGACGTCGCCCACCTCTTGCACTTCCACGGTCGCCTCGTCCACGTCCTCGGTGCTTGTGGGGACGACAGCGTTCTGGAAGGCTGACAGGACGCCCTTCTTGATGTTGTTCACATACGAATCTTCTTCCCAGTTGACATATCCTGTCTCGGTGAAGACGGAGGTGACCTTGCCGTCTTCGAACACGAAGCTCAGCGGGGAGCGCCCGAGAGCAGCCGCAAACGACGTGGAGGAGTCGTCGCTGATGTCGACGTTGGACAGCTGGAAAAACGAAAGGTGAAAGCTCACGAATGAATGTTATTTTACTGTTGTAGTTGCACATTATCTTAAAGACACAGTGCATATTTGTTGCACATGAATACGTACAGTGATAGCAAAATGGAAAGTCTGATGATGTGTTTTTAACTTTATCTAAAGTGAGTTCAAAATTCTTACTTTCAGAGACGGAGGTATTGAAAACAAGCCGAAGCAATCAGATTGAGCGACTACAACAGCTTCAAGATCATCGACTTCAAGCACCTGTCTAGCGACTCAGGGAAAGGAATAGAGCTAGTTTCCATGTCCATCGTCATCAAGATGTTCCTCACAGAGAAAGCCTGATTACTCTTGAAAAGTAAATCTGGATGTTCCGCTCTTCAGGGATCATGACACAATTGGTTGTTATTGCAACCATTGTCACATTCAGAATACCATGGCGTTATGCTATATACATTGTATACTATGCATTATTGGTACGCACGTTGACGAAATGTCCTGCAACACCCATCTTCGAAGTAACTAGTAGGCTAGTATTAGCTTTTTGAGGTGGAACATTGGAGTCAGACACTGTTTTAGCTGGTACAAGTCTCATTTTTGGGAAAAAGTTATTTTGCTAAGTTATTTAAAATACTGTGTGCAGTAAGGGAAGTGTACACTTTTTTCTCAGCCGTAACTTTTGAAGCTCCTTTAAAGCTGAACTGATTGTTCTAGAGCTCCTCATTTTTCCACAGTATGCAATTAAATTTATGCAGTGTAACATAGTTTACTGCGTAAAAGTTTGACCGTACCGTGAACAAGTGGGTGGTTCTAGAGCAAAAGTTCATGTCAGTTAAGTTTTAAAGGATCTGCTTAGCTTTTCATAGAGGGATAAATCATCTTTGTTGCCGAACCCAGTCAAAAGTTATGACTAAAAAAAAAAGTGTGCACTACACTTACGACGTAAAGTATGTCATAAAACTTTGAGTAACAAATACTCATAGAGAATGGCCTTAAAAAGGGAAATGTCTCAGACAAATCTTAGTATTTTGGTACATTTTCGAACTAGCTTAGTACTCATCGGTAGAAACATTGTTAATTTTTGTCATCTGATTGCATAAATTAGCCTTAAAGGAATTTTCCTTCTCTTATACCTTCTTCAAGCTTCTCACATTTCAATGCTTATTCATCAGTTTTTTCTCTGCACAAACTCCTCTCATGAAAAGTGTCCTGCTACGTGGAAATTAGCAGGGATTCGGTATTAATTAGTAATTAGTACCGCACTGTGCTTTACGGACAGTGTGAGTGTTCAGTCCAGGTGTGAGCTTGCCTGCAGCTTCATGAGACAAGGCGATTCCGCGCTGACAGTGACACGGGCGTCCGCCGCCATCGTGACCACCGACTCTTGGTCCGACGCCCCCCTCATCGACGTGGTGGTGGTCGTCTCGTAGCGGAAGTTGTAGGAGCGCCCCCTCGAATATTGCCACGACGATGACAGCGGACACGTGAAGGAGGGAGGGCTCGGGACGCGGAACGGAGGACTCCCTGTCGAGGGGCAGGAAAGATGTTAGCGGAAGGCATCATCCGAAAGCTGTCACCGATCGAGCTCACGGCAAAGGAGAAAGCTGCACCTCTGCTTAGCAACAGTGTTCGTTGACTTGGAGCTCAAGGGGTTACAGACACGATGGACGTGAACAAATAGCCTAAATAGATGTACTTGAAAGCAGTGAAAGCGCCCGAATAACTTACTTGCACTAACTCCAGACAAAAATGTCCCCACTAGTAAAAAGTAGTAGGACTTTCTCGCTCCCTCCGAAGGAGCCATTTTCAAGTTTTTTTTTCTAACTTTTTACCACACTCCAAGTATTTTCTTCCTTCACTTTACGATTTCCAGAGGGAAGTGAGAGGGACATCGTCTAAAGACATGTTCATATATTTATCGAAGGTACTGGAAACAAAAACCTGATTCTTTGGCCATTCCCAGATGTACAAAACTTGTGTTTCTGGTGTCACAGGGTGTTGCATGTATATGCGGAATATTCCTCACTGCAACCAAAAGTTGATCAGGCCTCACTTTGAGGCTGTCGTTGCTGCTGACAACGGACGCACTGAGCGATTTCTTACCTTAAGGTCCCTTAACTAATTATGCATAATTGCGCGGTTATTAGTATCATGATGATTACTACAACATTTCATCTCCTGACGCGTCTGCCAGACCCTGTACGTATACTTGCACGGCAAGAATGAGTGGGAGGAATTTGTTTATCAATTGTCATTCATCCTGCTTTAAAAGATATGGTATCAAGTATATTTCGAGCTAACATGGGGAAGAACACACTGTTCGCACAGCGCTGTGAGCACAAAGACCCTTTCGCACTTTGAGCCATCTTCTGCGTAGTCTCGCCTCAAGTGGTGTACGTACTACGGTCATACATCAATGATTTCGAATCCGTCGACTTCTCCAGCTTTTCTAAAGTCGGCGTTGGCGGTGACGGTGCCGGAGCCGGGGCCTTCGACGGCCACCGCCTGGACGACGGATCCGCGCCTAGCCCTCGGCAGCTCTGTCGTGTTGTGGCCCACGCTCCTCAGGTACTGGACAATGGTCTGGTGAGGAAAGATAAACAATCTGTGAGTGATGACGTTGAGCTCAGGCAGTTCTAGATCACCTCATCTAAGTAACGGTCATAACTGATCTTCATTGGCGAGAGCTGATGGTGAACTCTCGGGGCATCGATCGCCTCCTTGATGTTCTTGCCCAGCCACAGATGTTGCATCGCGACCTTGGTTGAGTATGACTTTTAGTATTTCTTATGGATATCAGTACACATACTTTGCGGTGCAATAGGCGCTTATCTATAGGGGCTTTTTTTGCTCATAGTGCACATCTCGTCCAGAATGGAAATGTAGCTCCACATTCACTGAATGGAGCGATCTTTAAATCATTTTAAAGGAATTTTTGTCACTCTAACGGTCCCTGATTTCATTCTGACTGAAAAAGTGCTACTGTAGCTCGTGACATGAACCAAAAAAGAAACAAGTCAACATTTGCCCACACCCCTCTTAGGAGGATGTTCGTCTTTAAAGAATCCTGAAAGCAATTTTTAAGCTAGATTTCAAAGTTAAATAGTGAGTAAAGGCTATCGTCTGTGGCCACCAAAGGTATGTTGACAGCCCCTACAGCCCCTCCAACCATCCAGTGTTTCACTTCTGTATTGGAAGGTCAACGAATCAGTGGCATCGTAGTTTTTGAATCACTGTCATACATTGCTTTTTTAACTTAAAAGTTCAAGTGAGTGAAGTTTTTGGGTGTCGACTTTAAGAACAGAACCCGCGTGAAAACCTCTCAGATCAGCTTGTGTGGTTAGAATAACACATAAGAATGTGATTCTTCAAGAGATATTTACCACGACGGCAGCTAAAACTCTCCACTTGTCACTGCAGTTATTCTTGCTGCAGTAGCACACACTTCATGCAGTCCAAGTGACGCGCGTCACCAGGAATCTACTTCGCTAACGCTCAGAATTCTGAGGAAGTTCGCGTTGTCCATGCTGTACTCACGAATGCCGTAGCTGTGATGATTTTCGGCCCGCCCGACGCTCCCACCACCAGCCTCACCTTCCCGGTGACCGAGTCCACAATGATCGTCGGCACCATGGACGAGACTGAAGCGTTGCACGTGCAGGACGTGATGTTAGCAAACATGAGCACGGCCAGACGAAGTGATGCCATCTTTACCTGGTCTGCGGCCGGGGTGGACGAAGTTTCTCGGCGAGGGAAGGATACCGTAGCTGTCACGGCAGGTGGGACACGTAGCGAAGTCGTCCATCTCGTTGTTCAGGATGATGCCGGTCGAAGGAGACATGATGCCTGTGCCATGAATCAGCGCATGAGGTACATGAGGAAAACGTCACTGCAGCGCACGAAACCTGATCCAAAGTAAGTGTTGATCGTGCTGGTGATTCCAACAGCGTCACCATTGGGGGCCAACACAGACGTGTGAGAGGTGCCATCGTCTTCGACCTGAGTAGAAAGGCTGCAAACACATCCTACACACTTTTTTTGGCACATTCAAAGATACCTGCTTGACAAAATGCGCTCCGTAATAAGTGGCATTACCGCTGGTAAAGTCATCGCGGATCTTGTGTCGAATCTCGTTTATCCACTCGAAGGAGGTGAGCTCGTCCGCCAACTACTTGGCAAGAGAAGTACGTGCATGTGCAAGTTCATCATGATCCCTGTAGAGTGACTTGAACCTGTCTGATGGCATCCTCCTCCTTCTTTTCCTCCTGGGTTCTCCAGTCCCCGATCAACGTTCGCTTGGCGAACCCGTACTTGCACGCCTCGATGAAGCGCTGATAGTTCACCATATCGCCGGGGTGGCCAAAATCTGGGAGAAATCGGTCCATGATGCCGAGTATTCCAGCCAAGACTGGGCCACTCGTCGGCGGAGGAGTCGTGAACAAGGTCAGTTTGGAGACGTTGAGGTTCACCGACACGGCATCTTCCCAGACGGCCCTGCCAAAGTTATGGACTTGCACTTGCCCTACCGCGTGGTCCAGCACAGTGTGACGCAGATGTTTCTACTTCTGCCCACAAGTCTGGGTGCATATTTGACTTACCACTATTTCTTAGGTTATGAACTGTTGTTAAATGTTATAAACTCAATATTGAATTGTTAATAACTCCATTCATAATAGTCATTTCACTAAGCCACTCACATGCCTGTGCTCAGCACTTAAAAGGACTACTTCATTATTTTATAAAACTTTTTAAATATTGGTGAGAATTAAAGTTGGACCCCCAAGAACTTCATGATTTTAGAAATAACTTTTGTTCGGTACAGTGGACAAGGCAGCCTGTACGCCCCCACCCCCCAAAATGGCATTTGGGGCTTCCCAACGCTCACGTCTGGGTGTGAGTCGCGAAAACCGTTGCCATGGTCAATGGACATGGTCGCGTACATGAGTAATAAGTGCGTGTAGTACGTCACAGCGTGCAGTCGCGCGTTTACGTTGGGGAATAGTTGGAGGCAGGAACCCCGCTTGGCTGCTCTTTGTAGCCCAAGTGGTCAGATCTAGGTAAAAAGAAGAAAAAGATATTCCACCGACGACTCACTCGTAGTTTTTGAAGTCTTCCTCGGTGATGATCCCACCCCTTGCCTGGAGCTCCTCCACGATGGCCTTGCCGGTCTTCCCGCCGTAGATCTCTTCGGCGCCGTGCAATCCGATGCGCCGGAGCGTCGTGGCGAGCTTGGGGCGCTTGTACCGTTCATTTAGCTGATAGACATGATCAGTCTTGGGGTTTATGAAGACCTTGCTGAAGGGTGAGTGACGTAAGTAGCAGTGACTGAATCTGTTGGTGGCTGAGGATGAGTTACCTTAAAGCGCCGTCTTTCCTGATCTTGCCTTCCGCCGACGTCAGCACTTTTGCCGCGGTCCTGTAATGCACTGTAATAAGTACCAGACGTGCTGTGCATGCTAGATAAGGAAAAAAGGACCTCGTGACTGGAACCCCTTCTTCGCAGAGTCTAATGGAGGGCCTCAAAAGGTCGTCAATGGTCAAGTCGGGGTTCCCGAACCTTTCCTTGGCCATCAGGTAGCCACGGAGCTCACCGGGAACCGCCACAGCCAGGGCGCCTAAGAGATGCACACAGGTAACGTTACGCGTCCGCAGGGAGAAGGGACGTGCGCGCATGGACTGACAGTACCAGTTGTGGAAGCTTCCTTCTTCCCTTTGAACATGTCCTTGGTGGCTTTGCCCGGGGCTTTCTCTCTCGACACGAGAGTGTAGGCCTTCTGCTCATCCCGCTTGTACACGGTCATGACGAATCCGCCGCCGAGACCCATGCTGAAAGGATGGACGACGCCCGCACAGATCACTGTGGCCAGCGCGGCGTCCACGGCGGTCCCTTTGAGCCGGAGCACGTCCCTGACGGCAAGAGGAACACAGGCTATGAGCATTGTTTCGTGTATGCGTACGTACATGCAAGATGTCATCGAAACTGTGCCGAGGAGGACGCCTCTCCAAAACTCGACTGCGCTTCCCTTGCATGTTAGCTCACTGAGGGCTGTAACATTTAAAATTTAACATTTAACAGCAACAACTGCCTTTCAACACTCCATTAGTTATTGATGCAGCTGATGGTGGAAGATTTCTTTATTAATTCAATAGCACGACATTAAGTCTTCACGGTCCATTGTGCGCATTAGTTCTGTCACAATGTTTCAGAGCTCAGAAGGGTTGTAATTTGCACGCATCGGCAAAATGCGAAGAACGTCTTTGAAATTTTAAACTTTGGCACACAGAAGATTCACTTACCATCACTGTTTCATTGTTAAATGCAGAACTTCACCCAGACCCTCTCTATGGACCTTTATGCGGGGCTGAGACTGGCGATATCCATACACGTGTCCGTGGCACGTAGAGGCTTTACTTTATTAATGCAGTATTAGTGTTGACTCACACTCCGATCTTGGCGCACTCCTCCGCGTCCGTGGCCACGGCCGCCTCCGAGTAAAAGCCCAAGTGGGACTTTCGGGCGGGTTTCATGGTCGGCGGACCGGGGTCAGGCAGGGGAATCATCGAATCTGGAAAATCATGCTCAATGCCTAGCATGGATTTCACTGCCCAAACAAGTGTTAGTGGAATCGCCTAAACAAATTGCGATCATGCCTTTTCTAAGTCTGCCGAAATGAACGCTTTCGTAGCTTATTTTTCTAGTACAGTGGTCCCCGCTTATAACAGCACCCTTGGGATGGCAAGAAATCGGTGCTATATCCGCAGCCCTTAAAATGACTACTCTGAATCGTCAATTTGAATTTCTATCGTCAGTTGCTATATCCAACTAATTTTATGCAGTAAAAAATTGGTATGTATTAAAAATGTTGTAATAAGCATATTGTTGTTATATCCGGTGTTGTTGTAAGCGGGGACCATTGTACAATGAGAGGTCCCCACAACCTCTGGTTGGTGCTGTGGCCTTCATTTGCTACTAAGCTTCCCTATGAATGATTTGCCCTCAAACTGACCCCCTGTGTCAGGTAAATGGAGGTCACATATCAAAAGCAAATGAGCAGGTTTTAAGTGAACTCACATTTTTGGCGACGATGCACATAACTTTGCTTAGAATGCTCTATTTAGTAAACGAAATCATCAAAATGAGATATTTCAGACCAAGTTCATATGCTACATTGAGGACTACGGCAATGGTCTCAAAAATGTTTCCTTTTTTAAAAAAGTTTTGCGTGTGCATCCAGAATCATCATGCATCGATTACTTTGATATTTCGGCACAGACTTCACGAAGTTGTACATGTTCAGTCTGTCATACCAAAACATTCTTACATAACAACTTGCACATGAGTTCTCGCCTTTCCACGATGACAGCCCTTTTCAATTAGGAGGAAATGCATCAGGTCACTCCCGTCGACAACTTGTTTACCTGACTCCTCCGGGCTGCCTGACTTGGGGAGGCTGAGGTGGAGGACCATGACGATACCCCATAAGATGGACGCCAGCGAGATCCCCAACAAGAAGGACTTTGGTATCCGATCCAATATTTCTTTCACCATGGTCGCCGGGATGTTCAAGATCAGCACCACCGCAGTCTAGGAGCTATGTTGCCCTTGTGATCGTACAAGTCTCATACAGACGACGATAACAGTATATTTATGCTACATCCGTGCTCGGTAGTGACTCATGGAGTCGACTTAAAAAATAAGCAGTTACTTTGTGCTTTACCTGTGCGAATGTCCTTCGTCGTCCACTTAAACGACACCTTGATGCGAGTCTAAGAGTCGTCGAGTTCGGAGTGCTCTCACATCGGTGTTTGGCCCACTTTATACGTGTGTCATACGCGTAACTCTTTGCTGCATACAAATGTGGCGTTGAGCAGGCTTACGCCAAGACACCTGGGGCTTGAGAGACCCTACGAGAGTTTCCAGCTCCCTGCGCTCTGCCCACCTCACGTGCGCGCCCTTTCCAGCGTCCAGAGTCCTCCGAGCCGCGTCAAGCAATGCAATGTTGCATTCAGAGGCTTCTTCTCCCTCTACTCCTTTATTGTAAAAGTATATCACAGACTTGCACAGCAACGAAAACGCTCCCGGATTGCTTTATGACAGTCGCAAGATCCGATGGCGTGCCTGCATCATAGCATGATGTGCGAGTGGGCCAAACCTGCACCTTAACCTCGCCAGCCAAAGTCGCGGGGGAAATCCGCTGCTACATCTTCACAGTCTTCAAAGCTCCGGTTGGTCCTCCGCTCCTACGTAACAGGTCGCTCGACCATGTTAAAAGCAATCACAGGAACGCAATTCTGGTTTCCCCCCCCCCCCCCCCCCGGGGGTTTTTGTGGGTGGGGGGGGGGGCGGGCCCCGCGCGGTAGATTTTGGGTTTTTTGTTGGGGGGGGGGGGGGGGGGGCGGGGACGAAGACCCCCGGGGAGGGTGGTATATAT
>JAAUXU010172533.1_pt1 | contig 43275 bp, 30 predicted proteins | sample 7278151 | NCBI WGS metagenome assembly JAAUXU01 (sample SAMN14350113, study PRJNA611818) | marine sediment metagenome | isolation source: surface marine sediment (1.8m) | place: French Polynesia: Moorea | collected 2018-08
CCCCGCCGTCGGCGCCCCCCGCCCCACCCTAGAAACCACCAACACCCCCACCCCCCCCCGCCCCCATTGCACGAACAGCCCAGGCCCCCGCGGGGGGGGGGGAAACAACCTGTCAAAGGTGACTCTGCTTGTCATCACGTTCGTCTCGTCGTTGACGTGAGTCATGTTGTTGACGATCATCGCTTTCTTCTCCATGCTGGAGATCGTGAGGGAGGGCATATCTGGCTGAGATAGAATCCAGATATCTGACCTTTTCCTCCCCGTTTTCTCCCTTCGCTGGCGTTTTATAACTATTTCGTGGCCATTGCTGTTCTCATCATCAGCGGTTTAAACGGAGATTGAAGTGAAAAGATAGTGATCTCTGCAGCAGCCAACCCAACGGCGCCAGATGTATTTGTTAATGTTGCTATTCTTCATCTGCCGCAGGCATGGCCAGGGCAGATGTGCCTTCTCAAGTATGCGGAGGTCAGTTTGCCCAGCATAGGGGGGGGGGGGGGTAAGAATTTTCGGGTACCGCACTCAAGAGAGAAAACATGGGATACGTCTGAAAAAAGAAAAGGTTCTCAACTGTGAGCATCATACGTACATGGTGCTGAGAGATTTGAATGCGTCCCACACCAGACTTGGATATGCGTGGCCCTCAAGATTACGCAGCTTTTTTTTTTAGCAGGCAACAGCCTTTTTTTCTTCTTTTTCTTTGTCGTCCATGATTTCTCTCCTTTTGCAGGCCGCCAAGACAAGAGGCAGACAGGGAGGAGATGGTCAAGAGCACAATATATATTCCTCTTGCTCCGACTGACCGTTAGCCAGCTCTTTCACATATTCAAGATAAATCTCTCCCGTCTTAATGGCGGGGAGAGGCGTTGAGAAGACTCGTGTTTTATCGCTTCTCAGATTCAGAGCGGCGGAATTTGGGATGCATGAGAGCTTCGCTCCCTCACACAAGCATTCCTCTGATCCTCAAGCAGCCTAATGAATTGTCGATTATCTTGTCAAATAAATCTGGTGGGGAAGAAAAGAAGGGCGCTCAGCCAATCTCGTGCGCTCATAGTAGGCCAAAGAAAGAATAATTTTCCTGACTCCAAAGTTCAACAAAGTTTGTCCGTGTACAGAGCTAATTCAATGAAGGACGGACGGGCTGACGACGGTCCCGGTGTCTGACGAGACGGTGATCGTGCATCTCGACACACGTGTGACACTTGGGTATCCGGGTGAACAACGTCCGTGCTACAACTTGGGAGGAATTGATTAGTCATTCGGGTTCGTGACTGTTTACGTCCTCCTTTAAATCGCCAAAGAATGAGACATCGTCGACTTCCTATCTTGGTTGTTGTTATTCAAGCTCGGTCTCTGTCTAAAGATCGTAATTAATGTCTCTACTCTCCGTTTAAGCTCTTCCCTAAGTTTTGTTGACAGCCGCGGAAAGAGGAGAAAGATCATTAGTTCCGCAGGTACGACGGTCTTCGGCCACCAGCGGTCAAAGAATTAATCTGCCTCCAACGGGTGTGGTCCTTTGTGCTCGTCGGTTGCGCCACCACCACCGACGACGACGGCGATGGTGACGATGGCGACGACGACGACGACGACGAACATGAGGACGACGAAGACGGAAACACGGAAAGTAAACAACTTTTTCTCCTGCATTGCGAAAAAGTCGTCTCAGCTTTTTTTTTGTCCTTGTAAGAGCAGCAGTGTGGAAGTCAAGTTGGTCTTGCCTACATACGTGTCTTGATCTAAACGAGACTCAAAGAATGCTGCCTAGTTGTCGTTTTTCAGAAATAGCTTCCTGACACATCATTATGTACTGCATACGCTCGTCTCCCTTCAGTAAAGCAAACCTTGTCACGGCAAATTCTCGTGTGCAGTTTACGGAGTCGAAGAGAAAACCGCACGATATCACGCTATTAACCTTGATTCTCTCTCTGGCTTCCTTCCTTCCTTCCTTCCTGTCACCATGAACGACTTCGGAAGTCCCCTGGGTCCTACAAACGTCAGCTCTCTTCCACCCCACTCCCCAGGGAGGGAGTCGAAGGGCAGCTTTATCGATAACAACAAAAGATCGATTAAGACAGAGAAGAAGATTTACTATCTCCAAAGAAGCCCGCTGAAGAAGCCAGCAAAATCTATGGACCCCAGGCAGCGCCCCCCATTCATTCCGATCCTTGGAATATCTCCTATGCCAGCAGAGGTGGAGTCCCCAAGCTGCCACCCCACCCACGGCAGGCAAGGCGAGCATTTACTGCACAGCCCAGGGAAATTAATGACCTCCTCCGGAGTCTCAGGCAGCAGGTTTTTGCCGCAGCAGTTTTTGTTTCGCCCCAGATGTTGTATGGGTTGCGTTGGTCTCCACGTAAGTCGCGTCGGTCGAGGCAGGAGCCTCTGTGAGGCACGCCCTCCTCTCCTCCTCCTCCTTCTCTGACTGTCGACCTCGCGATTTGTTGTTGTGCGAACTGACATTTCACGTCTGTCTGCTGTCATGAGCCTCCTGTTTCCTCTCTCACTCTGTGAGTGATGAGGCGAGTGTCGCGACCGTCGTATTGTGCAGTATGAACCGCGAATTAGAGGATTCTGCGCTGCCTCCCTGAGCAGCCAGACTTTTCACCGACTCAAGTCCAGCATGGGACTGCAGGTTTTGCAACAATGTTGCACATGTGCTTAGGTATGAGTAGGGACTGGCAGTATTTGGAGGAAGAAAGAGGCGCGGCCGGTCGCACGGTCTTTTTTCCCGCGCGCAATAAGATGGATGGTTCGAGTTGTAGATCGATGGTTGTCTGTCCCTCCCTTTCTCTGTCTCTCTCCCTACATTCTGGAGGCCGCCGCAGCCGCCGTAGCCGTCACCGCCGACGCAGCCGCCGACGCAGCCGCCGACGCAGCCGCCGACGCAGCCGCCGACGCAGCCAGGATCCGTAATTACTGTGATGTTGTCCCAGAGACGGCGGCCGACACAACCAAAAACTTCGAAAGTCCTTGCTGCGAACATCATCAGCAGCAGCGGCGGCGGCGGTGGTGGCGGCGGCGGTGACGACCGATGGCCCCGAACGAATACAGACTGCAGTAGGTAGAATTCAACGCCCAGGCAAAAACCTTCTTTGGAATTTCCACCGCGAAAAACCAGCGACAGCAGCAGCGACAGCAGCTCGCAAGATGTAAAAAGCTCCGATGGCAAATTATTGGTTCTCAATCAATTAATCTCAAACCTAGCTCGAAAGTGCACAACTTAATACTCAGCCGCAGTACATATTGTGAAGTCATAAGCATGTTTCACTATCTCTCTATCTCTCTCGCTCGCTCGCCGCGCGTCCGTGCGTGTGTGTCTGACAGATGCATATGCGACTATTCAACTCGATGAACACATTTTTCATGGAGTGTTAAAGCTACAGGCAAACAAGTGTCTTTATATAAAAAGACTGTGTTAAAAACAGCCCAATGCTGCTGTGGATGTATTTAACTGGGATGTTCTAGAATCGTTTGTTGAAAGGACAACTGGAATACAAACAGTTTTGACTGCTGTCCATTCTTGGCGAAGGCGGCGGCTAAAGTGTAGCCACAAAAGGATCTGTCGACACTCTCATTAAGGGTAACCCTGGTCGCGACTCAACGGGCAGCTTTTTCTTGGGTCTGAGAAAGAAAAGACCCGGTGAATATTTGAGGCTGCCTCTTAACGATTGCGTAACAACAGCAGCAGATGTTATTTTTCTTTTCTCCACAGCACAAACACACACAAGCAGAAGCGTTGGCGGTCGTTTCCCAGAAAATAATGAAAATATTGCGCCAGCACCTACGGCGTCGAAGCCACCGGCCTGTCCACGTGCATGAATGCACAAAAGCCTGCACGCAAGCGAAGGAGAAGGGGGCCGCCTCGGCAGTGGCAGCGACACGCCAATTTTCAGAAATTAATTTCTACATTCTGGAGTTCATTTCTTTCTCGATTTCTGCAACAACCTGCAATCAACCATTCACATGAGGACCACCTTGGTGGAGGCAGAAGAGAGAGACAGAAGTGTCACCTCCCAGACAGCCAAACAGCGGCTGATGGCAGGAAGAGAGGATTAGTGGAGTGCAAAATGCACGGGAATCAAGCCGTCACGCAATGAGCTTGTGTGAAGTAGGTGTTGTTGGTGGTGGTGGTGTTGGGGAGGGGGGGGGAGAGTCTATTCATATCATGAGATTCTGAGTCTTCTTCTGCTTCTCTCTCCCCGAATAAAGGAAAATAAGAATAATAACAAGTGTGGGATGACGTGTCAAGCGTCTGAGTGACAGCCTCGGCACTGTCACATCATTGTCAGCCAAACCGCCAATTCCGGAGAGAGTCACAATATTCAAACCCGGTGATCTTCTAGTTTGGTGGCAAACACCACCGCCACTGCCTCTCCTCTCCTCCTCGGGGATGACCAAGAGCCCTCCGGGCTCCGACCACGGCGGCAGCAGCAACAGCACCACCGGCAGCAAGCAGATTCACCTCCACTGGAAAATTACAGGGGAAATGTCCTTGGGATAATGTATGCAATTTTCGGCGGCTATCACCCGATCGCTGCTGCGGACCTGGCGGCGTCGGCGCGACAAAAGTGACGCCGCTGTCTAAATGAATTGAGGAACGGAGAAGAACAAACACCAACTGGTCATTTGTCGTGATTGCTAAAAACAGCACAGCAAAATTTACCCCCAAAAGTGCACTGGATCAATGAGTCACCCGTAACTGTAAGTGCGCGTGCACGCACTGCGGCGCGTCCTGGCCTCGCGTAGCGAGGCCAGGACAGAAGCAGTTCCCCCTAAAAAGAAGCTTTTGACAGCGACATTTGCATTGAGGGGAATGGGTGTGACCATTGCTAATCACCTGAACCGTGTAGCTTGGGAAAAAAGGAAAGAAGAGGACGCATAAAAAAGTGGGGTAATTCCCTTCTTCCTCCCTTGTGATTAGCACAGTCACCCGTGGTCATTTTGTGTTGTACAGAGAGGCAGAAAATTCCGCCTACTACTTGTTCTCCAGCTCTTTGCGCTTGCTCACGCACTCACGCGGGCACAGACACGGAAGCACACGCGCGCACACACACACATGCGCTGCGGGGAGACAGGAGACGCCAGAGAGTACAAGGAGGGCGTGTTTTTTGAATGGAGGACACGCACACACACAAAAAAAACCATTTTGGCGACACTTTCGGGCAGTGGTCAAGAAGTAGCAAAAAGTTTTCTCAAGTCATTCTGGCTTGGAAAGCAATGACAACGCTCATGCGGCCCGGGGGGAGGTGCGCCGAGTCCACTCACATCGACTGTGCTGGCACCGAGATCGATTTTTTTCAGACACTTAATCGATTTGCAAGTTATGCCCAAATGGCAGGTATGACGGAGCGTCCATCACGAAAAAGCAAAGTAATTGTTCACACAATTTTTATATATATGTATAATGTTAGGCTAGACCAGTTTTTAGAACCTATTGCTGCGTGCTATATCTAGTGCCAGACTCCATTTCAACCCATTCTGGTCATGTGGAATGAAGCAATGATCTGTGTTTGGGTCCCCTTACTGCCTTCTCAACTTAATAGACACAGCACAAAAGGATGTTTGGTAGCCTTTCCATATTTGACTTGAACCTGCCTAGTTACTTTCTAGATGCTTAACTGCAGCACTGTAGTGAAATGAAAGTTTGAAAAGAAAGTACTTTTAGCTTTGCGCTGCAACCTTCCAAATCTGACCACCTTGATACGTCTTGAACTTATGTAGTAAAACTTCATTGCCAAAAAGGAGGTCAAAGAACGGTTTTTTTTCAAAACACCGTTTGGTTCCAACACTTCACCATTTGGCATAAGGTGACAAAGCTAAGACGCACTCAGCAAAGTTCCAACATTTTCATATTTTTGGACTGGCCTAATATATAGCAGATATATCTAACAATAGTAAAACAGTACTGTGCACGTGTCCTTGAATCTTTTTTTGTGAATAGGTTGATGCACAAACCCAAAAAGTAATCATTCCAGCTCTTCCTTGCTGGGCCAACCATACTTCTTTGTTGGAAAAGATCTGGAATTAATGCTTCAGTCACGTGAGAAAAGCCTGGACGTCTTGAAAAAGTAGCAGAGAAGGAAGCAAGCATGGCAAAAGCGGAGAAGAGCACGTTGCAAACGCTTCTCATCTCTGATCTAAAGAGAAGCAGGGTGAAGAAGTTGTCCTCAGTGCCAACATTACTAGTCAATTATGAGTCATAAGACCAAGGGGGGACCTAATTTCAACCTTCTTCGTGGTAGCTGAGTCCATGGAGAGTAAGCACCCGTCTGGTCGTCTAAATGGGACAAGGGAACAGTCGGATAAGAAACCTTTGTTTCATGCCAGTTAATTGGAGTCCAGGCAACTCATTTGGAGACGTTGACAGGAAGAAGGAGTTTTTACTAACACCTCAATGTATCCAGGCTTCATTTTGGAGACCTCTGAGGATTCAGCTGAAGAAACAGCCAAGGTGTTTGAATGTCGAATGTCTGTCTGATGCGCAACTGTCCGGATGCTTGGTCCGGATCACCAGTATCCGATGGTATCAAAGGTGTCGGATACCAAGTTCGGGATAGTCGTAGTGACAAGACAGGGAGGAGGTCCAAGTGAGCTACAGCAAAGAGATGCCATAATATATCTCTCTAGATGAAGAATGAGACAAAAAAGTGTCAACTTTTCAACAAACACAACCCCCCAAAAAAGTTTTGGACAATGAGACTGCACCAGCCGAGAAGGAATAGTCAGTCAACCTGGATGTCTTGCACCCAAGCCCTTCTAGCTATTCCTCCAGAGTCAGATACTGTCCTTTAGTGGCTTCAGTGTCAAGAAAAGGAATTGCATGAGTAATAGTAATAATGACATGATAAACTGTTTATGCTTGTTGCATATCTTAAATACAAAAAAGTCACACTGAATGCTGTTGAGTCCTACCAGGGAAAAGCGACCTTATCGTGAAGTTTTACGGTAATTTTTACAGTAACATTTAGCTTTCAAGGCTCTATGACATAAGTTCAAGACATGCTCCTCATTTTTTGTCATTGCCAACCAGCTGCGACCAAACGCACGCCCATGTTTTGACCTCCTTTTCACTTGGCCCACCCTCCCCCTACAAGGTTTTTTGTTACCCCTACATGCGCTCATGTGTCCAAACTCACCATGGAGTTTATCAACAAAAAAGGGGAGTTAATAGTTGGAACATACGTCCTACAGTGTGGATTTGGCCCCAGCAGCATTTTACCTGTTTCCAACTCTAAAAAGTCACTGGGAATAAGTATGACACAGATAGGGAGCTCAAAACTGCCGTGGTAGGGTTATTGCGCACCATGGCAAAGGCTGGCTTCTGCTTCGTGGTTGACAAATGGGAAAAGAGGTACAACAAGTGCATGGAGATGGAGGGATCTTGCGTTGAAAGATGAATTAGTAAATTATTACTCTTTGCTAGGATAATTATGACTTATTCATGGCATCTACGGTGACCTTGCTTTTCCTTCGGACTTGAAAGTAAATAAAGGATTTTCACACCTAGGTTGTTGGCCTTTGTTACCGATTTGCGTAATTATTGCCACTATCCGCATCAGGGGTCCTCATCCTCCAGCTATTCGAAACATTGTTGAGGTAAGATTCTTCCCCACGCCGAGGTTTCGCCATTCATGATTGTCGTTGAGAATTGTGGGGAGGTGAATGACAAGATTGAGGCCTTTGGTGAGGTGTCAAATGCTCACCTGTTATACTTCGATGTGCTGCTGCTGCTGAGAAAGCTGACAGTGATGCTCATGAATAAGGAAGCTGACATCGGGACAATGACAGTCACAAAAAAATGCAAATGCTTGACCTTTCCTCAAGGCTGTGCGGGGGACAGGAATAGATGTTTCTTGCACTTTTAAGAAAGTGACTCAAAAGTGTGCTTACTTGCAAGTTCCTCATGCTCAGAATTAACGGCTTCTTATTCAAGGTCTGCGTTTAATTAGTTATAAATACATGGGGATAACCAACTAATCCACCGATCGGTGTCTAGTAAGCACTTCATTTTGTAATGTGGTACACACAACTGGAGCACATGTCAAATTGGAACAAAGTGATCCAACGGCGCATGTTCGACTGAATCTCCACATCGAACCTTATCCGCCTCCTTCCCCTCTCTCGTGCGTACAAGTGCACGTAACAGGGCTAATCAATGCACTGTCACTCCCCCTTCATTTCTGATTTACTGCAAATCGTTGCACTGCCTCACACACACTGCAAATTTTGTTCGACCGGGTTGCAATCGGTGGAGTCATTGAGGCTCCCGTGCATAAGAGTAAACCATTCTCTGATGGTAGGGTAGAAAAAAAGATCCAACACATCGAAACAAACTTTTTTTTACAGACAGAGGAATTCTAAGGCACAGGGATTCCTAACTATGTCCTACTTGCTTGCCCCTGGGGTATCTTGTAGGCCCTCATGTTTGCCAACTTTCATGTGCGAAAAGCAACAGGCGGTCATCGGTAGGGCCGGAAAATGGTAGTGTATTTGTGTGACATATGAGGAGAAGAATGCTCCTGGTTGGGAAATCCCTGTAGAAAGTAAGCTCGTAAACACAACTTCCGCCTTCCCCCCGTCGTATCCGGTATCAGGCAGTGAATGTGCGACGTGAAAGAAGGGTGCGAACGAGGCGTTCTTGTACGGCACATACCTGTAGTACATACCTGTTGTACGTACTTTTAGATGGGGTCGAGCTTTGCGTGCACCAAACACGGCTGATAGTGCATCGAGATTTGTGCGACTAACCTAACCTAATTTACAGTCAGTCATTTCGGCGAACAAGCAGCCATTTGGGCGCACGCTGTCAGTTTATTTTGGTGCACACCAATTTAGCTCGCACATTCTTCAGATTTAGAGCACAAGCAATATCCCCCGTATTTTGTTATTGTCAGACCGTACAATCCATTGAGGGACAGTTACAGCCACCGCAAGCCTATGATATGAACGACAGCTATAAACGATAGCTGCGTTCATATGCTATGATGACGATGGCACCCGACGCAACCCCTCCTACCCACCCACCCCCAAAAAGTGCAGTGTTAACTCACGCTGTAAGGTTGTAACTATGGCGTAGCTTCGTACACGTCGTGCACATTCGCATTCCACTTCTCTGCTGCAAAATATATTCTCTTTTTATCACTAATCACCCCATTAGTTTTGTCTCATTGACAGAAACGGACAAATAGCATTGACTTTGTTGCACCAAGTGTCATAAAAAGTGGATCCAACGACTGAAGTCGAATAATCGAATCTCTTTTCCGCGATATTTTAATCGATTCTGATAAGTTTTTCGACAAACTGAGTGGCACCCCTGTCTGCTCCAGGGCAAACCACGACAGAAAGTCTAAGCCCATGACACGAGAAAGCTGAGAACCAGATCCGGTGTCAACACCGCTGTCATGCTCATCTTCCTGAGATGTGCATTTTAAAAAAAGAATTAGTTTGTTTTCAATAGACTTGTTCTCAGATGTGAGTACAACTGTGGACGTGACAAAAGTATGTTGCAATGCTGCGAGACAAGACCTCAGCTACTGATCAGAGCTCACTTTCAAGTATCAAGTCTAGCTGTCATATTATTAAAAATTACTCGTGTGACCTCTGGTTGGACCGTCATTTCGAATAAGAAAACTAGTTGCCAAAAAGTTTTTGAGGAAAGAGAATCTGTTGGCTACCGGTTAGAACTACATTTTTGATCATTTTCCGAATTGCTTCGATCGGTGTTTCTCAGCACCCGCAAGTAACTTGAGTCAAAACAACTTTTGAGCCTTTGATTAGTGTCAACTAGTAGCCCAATGGCGTTTATCAACAGATATGCCCACGTGTCAGCTTTCTAACCTACCACTACTTCAATTGTGTGTATGTATGTGTGTCTAAAGGTCGACGCCGGCAACGTCGAAAGATTGTCAACGGCACGCAAGAGCTTTTAGTCCATGCATGCACGGACATTTCACCTTTTGCTTTCTGGGTCACGGAAGAGAAGGCCGTTAAGTAACAGCCTTCGCAATTAAGCTCTCCTAAAATTCAGATGGCCACCATTCAAATGAGGGGAGGCAGGCAGGCAGGCAGGCAGGCAGACAGGCAGGGAAACTGCAGCAGGAAGCACAAGAACAGGAAGGAGGCGGCGAAAAATTTTGAAGAAAAAACCGAAAACCCAAACGGCTTTTAAATCGGCCATTTTTCTTGAGGTGAAGCCAGCGCGCAATTAGCTTCTGTCTCTCTTATATCTTCCAAAGGTGATTAGCGGCACAGGTAAGCACGTAAGCAAGACTGAAAGCAGGTCATTCAAAGCGCTCCATTCCCCTCCACACTTAGGGACGTCCTGTTTTCTTCCAATGTCGTCTGGTCTGGCATCGGTCACGCTTCAATGACACACGAATGAAGCCATAACGGGCTTCACGCTTTGAGTGCCCCCATCACTGGGCCATCGATTGCGGCTACAGAAAGACGTCATCAGAGAACATTTGGCACCAGGGGCATGAAACAAAAAGTTGTGTGCTCAGCTCTGGTAGGAAACAACTCCTTTCTACGTATGATTCTTTTTGTCTTCACCCTCTTCTCTGCAGAACCCCGTGTATATAATTTTCCGGAGGCAATCTTCATCACCGGGGCGCGACAGAACTCGTGATTGGGTTTTATACGAAAGTCTCGCTAGTTAACACTGCTGGGTCGCTTCTGCTGGCCATAAAAGAATCGAGATTTGAGGCGGAAGTCTTTATTGCAGGAAGATCCCATTTAGCAATTGTCTCTCTCTCTCCGTGATAGCGATCTTGCCAACCAACAGGAAGGAGATCTTTTGTTGAGCGTCTGCGAGACCGAACATTGATCATCAGAAAGGGAGCACGTGCAATTTACTTACTTTCGCCAGAGAGGCTCATTACCGCACCAAGCAGTACTATTAATCTTTGACTGGATGTGTTTCAGCATGGCAGAGGCGTCTCGTCGAGGCGGCAGGAGGGACAGACATACGTGGACGGGGCCGCGGTGGAGTGCGTGGTGTCCTCAGTAAAGTCTAACCAGCAGCTGGAAAAACAAATACTTGCACTCAGAGAGCAAAGCTTACTATTTTACGCGCCAACTACGATATGGTACCATTTCTGGGTGGATGTTTTTTACAAATTTGTAAAAAAATCAATTAAGAGGCAAGACTAAGAATTACAGAGGTTGTCCAAGTTTACCACTAGTCTTTGCTGTACACAATGTTTATGTGTAAAAAAAATGCATCATACGATCAAAATCTACCCTGCTAATGTGTCCGAAATGGCTCAAAATCCCGAATTCATTCGATGATTGCCAGACTTTAACGAATATATTTTGTAATGGTGCTCAGTCGACACACATTGTGCAGCTTCCTAGCAATCATAACCAACCAAGCTCTTCTATACGTAGGTATATGTAAGAGTAGCTCATCCATTTTTCCCGCCACTCCTGACCACCCGATTGCACTCGTCTTCGTCTGTCTGGAGTGCCCACTAGGGCGCTCTCATTTGTGGCACTTTTGGCAGTTCCTCCTGCCACACGTCGGTGTCTACGTGGGGCTTGATGCAAAAGTGGAACCCCGGTCAAGTACTTTTTTGACTGCACCCCATGAAAATGGTCAACGGCTTTGCAACAGTGGCCCAGAGAAAAGTGCTTCTGGAGCTGGGGGTGCTGGCCCATCCAAGAAGCCTCAATTTAAAAATTTTATTTACTAAGGAGGACCTTCAAAATAAAAGACTAACAAATATAACTGTTCCCAATGTTTAGTCGAAATTACGACTTTATGAAGTGGGCTGAACACTTTCTTAATTCGAAAGTTTTCTATAACATGCCCAAACTAGGTAAAGGGGTTTTTGCTCCTCTTGGTTGAAAAAATGTTAATCCACTTCATAAAGCTCCAGAAGCACTTTTCTCTGGGCCACCGTTGCAAAGCCGTTGGCCATTTTCATGGGGTTCCACTTGGGCATCTAGCCCCACGTAGACACCGACGTGTGGCCGGAGGAACTGCCAAAAGTGCCACAAACCGAAGCAAGCACCTCAGTGACCAGCAGATACATGTATATCTGGCACCAGGGGCCATTGGCGCGGGAAGCGCCGCTCAGCGCCGCTCAGTGCTGTGTCAGTTTGCCCGATTTGGTCCATGCTGAAGAACATGCGGCAAAATGTCCGCGACTGGCGACCATTTATTAGAGGCATTTATCGTGTCACGCTAATGTCAACTTCGCTGGGCCTTTTCTGCGAGCTTGGCCAGACTCCAAAAAGGAGAGAACAACGAGCCATTACTTTTGACAAATGGCCTTCGCCAAAAGATTCTTTCTCGCTCTCTGGAAAGTGGACAGAGGGCGAAGAAGCCTTCATAGAGTCCCGACGTGCAAAGAAAGACGCCAGAGAAGCAATCTCAACGTTGCTCAAATTGGTGCCAGCAGTTTCGACTTCCTTTTCCACTTATGTCTAAAAGGGGCCCTTGGGCAAAGCCCCTTTTTTCTGGAGGAATGAGACGAGCTGAAGCATCCTTGGCTCATAAAACAGAGGGCTGGAAGGTACAGCGTGGAGAGAGACTATGAATGAAGCGTTGGACTTCCAAAAAAAAAGAAAAAAAAGCCAACGAACGTCAGTCAATATAAAGTTTTGTCCCTCCTCATGAATCGGACAGGGATATTGACTGGGACGGTTGTGAAGAGAAAACTATTCTGTCTCTGTGGCCTTTTATTTTTTCGCGAAAACCTATTTTCGTAACGTTGCGGATGCGACGCCTATAAAAAAATCTGCAGCCAAAGAAGCGAAGCAAGCGATAATGAGGGAGCATTAATTTTAGTGTCAAGCTTTTCCTTTTGCCATTCCCTCCCCCCCTTGTGATGAACGCCGCTCGCTCGGTTGCCACTGGCTCGCCCTCCTGACTTGGCGCATGTTAACAAAGGTCACAGCAGTAGCTGAGTTGTCACAACACTGACATGACCAAAGTCCTTGTTCGACAATGTGGAGTTTCTTCATGTCTTCTTGGCCGCCGACGCCACCGTCTTGGCGGTCAGGCAAGTCAGAGTCGTGACGGTTGCCTTGGTTCGACGCCGGCTTTCGCCTGAAAGCTTGAATCTGCTCTTGTTCGTGCCACGAGAGAGGAAGCACGTTCACAACTTTGACCTGTTGCTCCCCTTTTTTCTCCGGGGAAAAAGAAAGAAAATTGCCCGAATTATCTGTCATTACACTTCACAGAGTAGTGAGCATGCAGTCATCGGTAGCTACTACTGAATGGGTAGAGAGAGAGAGAAGCCTTGAGCAATCTCTCCTTGCCATTAACCTCCTCTCTGCTGTTACAACGACCTCTGTCGTGACGCTCGAGCTTAAAAATGGTAGCCATCCTGAAGGAAAAAAAAAATCTGGCCGTTTTCACTTCCAAGAGCCCGCTATTTAAGGCAAACAATTTTGGAGGTCTTGGAAAAAAACCCTTTTCATTGCATTGTTGCAAGGCTTAAAGCTGCAGATGCGCGCAAAGTGCAGATAACAGTAAAGCTTTGCGCAACAGCCCGAGCGTGGCAACCCTGACTACAGAGACTAGATATCAGGTTCAATGTCATTCAAGGGTAATTGGCCCCGCAGAATTAATCCCTGGCGAGGTTTACCGAGCAAACAACTGGCTTCCTCCCTCTGCAGCAATATGAAGATTGCTCGTGATGTTGCTCGTTCCTCCTGCTTGCATTTTCCACAGTGATATTGTCGTTGTTGTTGCCTCCCAGCTTGTCTGCCTGCCTCCGGTCATGGTCTGACATCGTAATGGCCCGCGGAAGATGCTTTTCAAAGTCTTCGCTCCTGCTGAGGAGAGGCTGTGTATAATAAATGTCGTCGTTGATATCTTTTCCTTCTCCCCTCTTTTTGGTGTCATTGTCCAGCGCACAAAGAGAGCAATCAACACACAGAGAGAGGATGAATGCTGAGAGAGAAACAACCAAATTGGCCATACAGACTTGGATACAGAATTGTGTAGAGGTTCATCTTTTTTGGGGGGCGGAGGGAAGAATTTGTTTGCGCATCAAATATTAAGTTGATATGCACCAGACTAAAATGAGAGTGACTATCAAATTGGCTGACTTGGGCCTCAGATTCTCTCTAAGTAACCTCTTTTCTCACCTCTTGTACACTTGCATAACATGCATGTACAACTACTCATGCATCAGAGTGACTGCTTTTGCAGCAGTTGGAGCGGGGTCTGCTTATCTGTCTATGACCTTCACGAATCTGCATCTTTGCTCGAGCTGGTGGACTGTAGTTATGACATTGGCTGATGACAGTTTGTGTGCGGTTGTGGTCAGACGCACGTACTTGCCTCCCCCAGACTCTCAACCTGGAGGCCAGCCTGATGCATCATCCTATCCTTCTGAAAGGCATTCACAACCACGATACCTTCTGTCTCTGCTCGCATGTCACCTCCAGCTACCACGGAGCTGACGGAGGTGTTGTTGGCTTTCAATTTGGATGAAGACAGCGGGGCATTCATCCAACTCCCTGCTGTCTTCAGCCCCCCTTAGCGACTGCACCCCCGGGCCGCTGAAGGCCGTCTACCCAATGAAGATTGATGCTCTCTCTGGCCTTGACTCCACAAGGAACTTCAGTATCCAGCATGGGGTCAGGGGTGTCACCACTACTACCAGTGCAAGACAGTGAAGAGCCGTGCCGGTGTGGGTCCTGCCTTGCGTTGTCTTGTCCTGACTGTGTCGGTGCCACTGGGTCAGTGTCCCGTCTGGCCTGATGAGAATAATCATGACAGCCAGGGATCACAGTCGAATCTGTTTACTGTCGGGAGGAGTTAAAGTTTGTCATCTCTTGGGGGCTAAAGTGACAAGGTCGAATGCTTATCAAACAGTGAAGCATGAAACTTGTCCAATTGATTGTGTGCCGTTTGATGAAATATCAATCACTTCAACGAGCAAGAATTGAAACTGTTCATAAAGATCTAGTTAGAGATAGGTACCAATGATCGACTCGATGTAATGCAGCCAAAAATATGCTCTCTGCTCGACTTGATGTTTGTAGTGAAGTACGTGAAGTACAAAGTACAGAACAATTCCAAGTACCAATAGCTGCGGACTAAATGCGGTCCCCTTTTTCGGAATTGTTGTTCCGCAAAAGCACTGACGAGTGATCACGCAGAGCAACTGGCCAAAACACGCGTGTGAGTAGGTTGTACGTACAAACCTACGAAAAATGCATTTTTTTTGTTAGCTGCAATTAGCGGTTAGCATGAGCGCGCAATTATATCCTTTGTGTTGAAATTATTGAAATCTACGTTCCGCTCCTTGTGGAAGAAATGTCGTAACATTAGTGAAAAGAACAAACTTTTGATTTCAGTTTTTGCTTAAAGTAGGGTTTGCCCCCCCCCCCCCTTCCCCCCTCTTCGCAATGACCCTAGATCACTCAGTTCTTCGATTGTGTACGCGTATTTGATATTCGGGCTTGGTTTTTTCGACGCCTCCGCCTTTACCATAAAGAGATGAAGGAGTAGTCACCATTATTGGTCAGGCACCGCGCCCTCCCTCGGGGACCTTGGTCGTCATTTCTCTAATTGCTTTTGACATGTGTGCACATTTTACGGAAATCCAACAATAGCTGGAGAGAACACGGCGAAATAGGCTGTGTGAATAATTCATCCACCCGGTAGAATGTGAGCTCGTGACTAAAAAAAAATGACGACCCTGTGAGGCAGAGAGAAGACAAGTGAGAATGTTCAGCGTGGCACGACATCATGATACGTACATAAAACATGCCTTATTTTTCTTCTTTTTTGCTCCGACCTAAAATACGAGCACTGAACGTTCGTCACATCTTGATCGCACCGAGCTACTCGTGAATAAAAAGTTTCCAGAGTGACTGCGTCACGCAGGATCCTCTGCTTCACTACGCTCATACGTAACTTCGTTGTATTAACAGCAGTGACTCTGTTGCACGCTTCAAGTGTTCATTTGAAAGTGGAATCACCTTACATGTTCCGCTGGCCGTCCTGGAGATTCTGTCGGAGGGTTGGACCTTCAGTGCCGAGCAAGTGCTTCCAGGACACCCTGTACGTTGTTTCTACAAGGTCACGCGGTGGATGTCCTGCAGTAGGCACTAGTGCACAGTAGGTACTAGTGCAATAGGTGCTACTGCACTGCTCATGACGCAGGGACAGGCAGACATGCAGCCTGGCCATTTATTAAGCCCATTAGTGTTGCCCACCGAAAAGGAAGATGAATGCTTGAAAAGCCACTGCGGCATGCTTAATGCTAGTACAATAGTAAAGCACCACGTGACACAACAGATGAAATATGTTTTCACTTTCCCTGCTACAGCCGCGATCTCTCTCTCTCTCTCTCTCTCTCTCTGTCTCGTAATAGGCACCCGCATTGGTTGACCGCAATTCACCTGCAAAATATTATTCATTTTTCATTCTCTCCTTCTTCCTCTTCTTCACAATTCTAAGGGAAAGAAGCTGGGATGATACATGGCAACGGAGGGTGGTAATTTGTCCCTCCCGTGGCCTTACCCTCCTCCTACTTCTCCTCCGGCAGAGTCCGTTTTTCAGGGAAACAGCGCCTCGGGTGCAAAAATGACTCTTGCGGCGGTTAGTTCGTAGCGTGTGTGAGGTTATGTGCGTCTATGTATGTACGCACATGTACGTACATATAGGTACATATTGCATAAACGTATACGTACATGCATTACAGCTTGAACGTAGAAGCGAAGTGTTGCTTCGGTTAAGTCGCAGCTCTGTGGTTGTAGGCTTGTTCACCTAATGCACAGCACAAGCGGAATTTTTCTTTTTTAGAAAGTGTTGCCTTACTCTAAATTTTCAACTTCATATTGGCTGGAAAAAAAAACTTGTTTTAAGAAACATGTGCTCACGGATGAATAACGTTGCCACTTAGCTGAGGTGACCTGTGGACGCGCACGTCAACAGTTGCCACTACCAGTTTGACTCCACGCCACTCAGCAGGTGTCTGAATAGTGCGTAGGCTGATTGGAGGCCGCTATTGTCGTAGGGACGCTTTAATTATGCATACGACTTTGATTCTCCTTTGTCTATCTCGTTTGGTGCCCTCGTTTGCCTCCTTCAGCTGACACCAGAGTCGACAACTACCCCGTTAATAACGACTGCCCAAGGCTGGGAGGGGAACGCGGGCGGACTCGTCGAGTCATTTTCATGCAGCTCGTACTAATTAGTCTTCTTAAGTGCCACAAACAGGGGATTAAGTGGTGTCACTGGTGTCACAAAATGGCTGAACTTGCCTTACTTTCCTTAATTTCTTGCCCTATTCACCAAAATCGTCGTCTGCCGCTGAATATCGGTGTTTCCTGCCTAGAGAGACACACTCGTTAAGAGTTTATTGTAAGCTTTTGCATGTACGTACAGAGAGCAAAATATGACGGAATAGAACCACTCCTCCGTGAAAGCCTTCCTCTCTCTCTCACCCTTATCCATGCACGTCTGACTGAGCAACAGAGGAGGAGCAGAGAGGGAAAATTCCCCACAATTTCCAGTCGCTACAATGGGCATCAAATGAGGGGACACAATTCGGAGGAAATTGCTACACAAGCAGAAAAAGGGAAAAGCATTCACAGAAATGTTCTCCTGGACAGAGGGGAGAGGGGGAGCAAGGAAAAAAAAGAAGTCAAAAGAGTCAAAGTGGCAAAAAAGTAGCGGTAAGAGATACAACTACATACCACACGTACGTACCAAGAGGGAATGGTTCAGGGAATCCTTTTAGGTCTTCGGGGTCAGAGGAACACATAAGGAACATCGAAAGACATCACTGTCGTACTGAATTTCATTGACGGCAACAACATAACATTATAACATGCTAGTGGGGCTACACGTTGTATACAGCCCAGCAAACTGTGCCCTCCTATGCAAGACTCAAACGTTATTGCTGGTAGTTTGGGGCTTTTTTTTTGGGGGGGGGGAGGCACAGAAATGGGTAGTCTCAACAAGGCGAACACTCCTTGACCCATTATCCGAGTGCATGCTCAACGTGCACCCTCATCACGCACTGGCGCAGCCGCCTGCGCAGGTTCGTGGGGTCCATTGTCGTTTTCTCGATGTTCAACTGTCTCACCCGAAATGCACACAGAGTGGCCAGCAAAATTTGACTCCTTTTGTTTCGGCAGGAGAGAATGAGCAACAAATTCGATCCCAAAATGAAGGGTTTGCAAAAATGGAACAAATTGACACTGCTCACGCACCCAGGCAGGCCAGAATGGGCGATTTGCATGCATGCGCAGTCACTTAGTGTTGCTTTCGACAATAAAAAAAAGCGCTGCGACCCTCGTTTACGCTGCCCCCCTCATTTGCGCAAAAACAGCATTCTTTGTCGAATAATTAGAAGACATCTGCCCGTAATGATGATAGCGTACCATGCCGTACGTCCTGCGGGGTGGAGGAGAGGACTGACTCCCCCACGCTTATCAGCAGCGGCCACAGCGGCCACAGCGGCCACACATGCTATATGGAGAACAGCAATAACGCACAATGCACTAAGTCTATTTTCTCTCGTCGTTAAAGAACTCGTGCACAGAGCGCAATCGCATCAGGTGGGTGGGAGGGCCCAGAAAGACAGGCTGTGAGCTCATTGGCTCTCTTTTCTCATGCTTATCGCATTGGCTTCCCCCTCCCTCCTGTGGCGACACACACACACACGCGCGCACACACACATACACACAGTCGTGAGCTGCTCAATAGATTAGAAAATTACAATAAAGGTTTTTTAAAAGTGTGTAAAAATATTGCAGCTCAGACTCTTTGCAGTCCTGGTCTGGCGATTTGTGCAACTGTATTCGACATCACTGGGATGAACTTATATGCTTCTGAAGGATGATGTCTTGGCGAGCGATGTTTTTAAGGCTCCAACGACCTGGAAGGGGGTTTATGGTTCTGTCATAAACTGTGCATAGCGTACTACAGAGTCTAGCGAGCTTTTTATTGGCCCCAGAGGAACCAAAAGTCGTGCTGATACGAGGGTGATCTCTCTTTCCTCCATTGTTCTTACTACTCTTCTCCTTGGCTTTTCGTCGGTTCCTCGAATTTTATTGACTTAAAATATTCTACAGCCGCAAGAAGGGGATAAGCAGACAGCAAGAGGATTTTTTTGCCAACCCTGGAATCTCTCTCAGCGTGTGCGGACTCACATGCGACTCGGTGGCAGATTCAGATAGTGACGGTGAAGTCGCCCATGCTAATTCTGTCCACTTTCCCATGATCATTGAGTGGCGCCACCACCTCGAGTCCTCTGTGTCCCCCCTTTTCGTCCTCCAATTTTTGCTCTCGCTTAAGTGGCTGCACGTGTCAACGCCGCAGGAAGACCAATTCTCGCACAAAGAGGGAGGCAGAGAGAGGAGGATGCTTCACATCGACTGACTTGCAGAGTCTCTTCAGTCCTCCATCGTCCTCGCTACAGAAAAAGAACAGTCCGGAAAAATGTGTTCTCCACGTCGATGTTATAGTGAAAGGAGGACCCATTTTTGGGAGGGGGGATTCCTTAAGAGCAACCTATGGAAGTCTAAGTTTTTTATTTAAGACGTTTGAAGGTCTGAAAATAATCACTGTTTGCACTTGGGGTCGGTTGGGGTGCACGCAAAGGACCTGGAAACCCTTCAATTGTTCAACAATTACTGTGTGTGTGTGTGAGAGAGAGAGAGACAACATTGCTGAATCTCAGCCTCAGTAAGAGAGAGAGAGAGAGGGACAACATTGCTGAATCTCAGCCTCAGTAAGAGAGAGAGAGAGAGAGAGGGACAACATTGCTGAATCTCAGCCTCAGTAGGAGTAGCGACGAAAAGTCTTTTTGATGTCACTTCAAATATAGATTTGAAATGGAACCTTCAACAAAGGTTGGGGAAAGTAAAACTTTCATCGTCAGAAAGTCAGGACAGCTAAAATGGCCTTTAACAGAGGCTTTCTTCATTCAGGTCCCCTAACTGCAGAAATCTTCTGCTTCTCCTCCTCGAAATCAGTCCGAGGTCCACAGTACCTCTACAGTACGACAAAGAGAGAGAGAAAGAGAAGGGTTATGGCGTCCATCAGAATGAAAATTAGACAAATTGGAGGCCCAACCAATTGCTCACTTTCCCTCCCTACATTTTGTACATCCCTCTCTCCTCAACGTCATTCAGTCTTGGAGCGACCGCTGTCCAGAAAAGTTGCGTTAGCCCTAAGCGCACTTGCACGTCACTAAAAACCACTGCTTCTTCATAATTTGCTACAACAGAAAGTAAACATAAAGAAGTGTCTGAAAGAGAAGAATTCTCGGTGATACCAAAAAGATCGGCTGACCTTTTCGAAGCGAGGGTTGATTGAAAAGGCAAGAGCTGTAGCAACAGTGTCTTTTGTGTTTGTTCTGCCGGAAGAAAAGTCGCTTTCTTCTTCTTCTTTTTTTTAAAAAAAAAAACTATGACCCTTTGGTCAACCCATCAAAGAAAGTTTCTTAAAGAAGGGGTGTTATTAATTTTTTATTGTGTTATAATTGGAGCGTACGCAGGAGAGAGCAAAAACTAAATTGGCGTGTATACGTACATTGGAGGTGTAAAATGTCAGTGACAAAGGACATCATGTTTCCTGCGGCCACATGGACTGCACGTAGACATGCATGACCCTGGACTTGTCGACAAACTCAACCACATTTTCGGCGATAATTTCATGATGTGACATTCAAAGGAAACGATCCATACGTGAAGCTAAGGGTACGTCACGTTACGTTTTTTAGCTCATCACCCGGTAGAAACTGAGGCTGGATGAGTGAGTTATGAGTGTTTGACGACTTGAGTAGGTTCTCATTCTGGACTAATTAATAAACCTGTGAATACTTGTTGAATTTATTAAGCTTATCATATGGCCAGGGGCTGCAACTCTCAGTCTATGAATGTCACAGTCTGCGTCAAGGTTGAAGGCGGCAATGTCATCTTTAGACATTCAAAGGGTAAGCCAAATGCCCTAAAACATGCGCATCAAGATTGTACAATTGTTCCTCTACTTGCACCCAGAGGATGTCAGAGTTGTTGTTGCCTCGAACAAAGTTGTGCTTGCAGATGTATGAAATAATGTTGTAATTCTCATCACTTGTTTCCATAGCTTTGACTCTCTGAGTTCTCACAAAATGTTGGCTCAGGATAAGTGTTGTGTCATATTTTAAAATTATAACCAAACGTGTGTGACGTGCATGGATGTGCGCACTTTTATTTGCAGCGCACTTCTACCCATTGTGTCAAACTGGCGCCATACATTAACGTCGAGCAGAAGTCATCAGCACGTACAAAAGTGATTACTTCAAAGTACGCATGTCCTCGGGATGTTGGAGTAACAATTTCAAGCACAGCACGTTGTTCGTCCGCTGCTGCTAATTTGATACACATGAACGTACATACGATATGTCATAGACAGATCGTCTGCGTCACAATTGGGGAAGAACTGCCACAAAAGAACTACAGTATGCGTCACGAATTTTGAGACTAAACTTTAAACTATTCTAAACTAATGTGAAACGCTGTAATTTGAATTTCCCGCTCTTTTTTTCCAACAGCCCAGACCTAAACAATAACATTGAAATAAAACAGGGTGAAAATAATCATAACAATGCAACATGGAGAGTGCCAAGTTCAAGTTCTTGTAGTCAATGGTACGCGGCCACACCCTCAATGAGGCCAGGCTGGAGGCGGGCATCAGCCGCGTGACGGCCTATCATTTCAAAATGGCCACTACAACATCTCGGAAGCCTTACCAGCGTGCTTCTCCAGTCTTGACTGACAACATGAAGAAGAAGTTGCTCTACAGCTTCAGGAACCACCCAGACCACAGTTTCAGGGAGGTTGCTCGAAAGCATGACATCTCAGAGGTCACAGCAGGTTGATTTGCAAAGAGCAAAGGGTTCAAGAGCATAGCGAGATGTGAAGTGCCCTTGGAGACTGCCGGCATTGTAGCCCGATGCAAAGTGAAGGTCAATGATGCCTTAAATCAGCTCAAAAAGGCAAAGCATCTCTTCCTTTCATTTTCTCTGACAAAAAATGGTTCGTGGTGGATCGGCTTTCCAACAGCTGTCAGGATAGGTTTGTTATTCAAGGAACTTTTGCCAAACTGACCGGACAGAATGCCAACAAGGTCAGGAAGTGGAGATTCAACTTTTGTATGAAGAATCCACAGAAAGTCATGATTCTTGGTGTCATCAGAGAGGATGGAAAGAAGTGTCCCCTGATTTTCGTACCAGAGGGTGAAACCCTCAAAGCTGCCGGATACATCGAGTTGTTAAAGAGAGTGAAGATGTGGGCTCATTCCCAGTATGGCATTGGGAAGTATATCTTCACTCAGGATGGTGCTAGGCCCCACACAGCCAATGTTACTCTGGCTTGGCTGGAAGAGAATATGCCTGGATTTTGGGGCCCAGAGAAGTGGCCACCAAATTCTCCTCAAATAAACCCTTTGGACAAAGCCATTTGGGTGTATCTTCAGAATTGCATCAACTCAACTAGTCATAGCAACATTAAGTCCTTGAAGGCCACATTTATGAAGCACTGGAAGCTTATGCCAGAGTCCGATATGAAGAAGTGGTGCGCCCATTTCCGGCGAGACTTGGAATCTTTGAAGAACAACAATGGTCTCTTTACTAATGAAATGTAATTAGAGACCCCTTTCATCATTTGCTATTTTATGACTTTTGGGCACAATTAAGTTTTGTTATAATAAATTATTATGTGACAATTTTTTTAAAACAAGTCTCAAAATTCATTATGCATACTGTACTAACGAAGATTGTTACCAACAAGACTCATCAAAATGAATATAGGACTAACATGTCTCCAAGGTCCACATGGAGGCAAAAGGTTGTGAAAGAAGATCTCAACACGAAACCTTAGAAGGAGGACCCAAAATAGCTCCTCTGTGATACGATGAAGGCCGGAGGTGGCGAAACTTAAAAATTATAACTTATGAGAAGTTGTCACTTACGAAACTGATCGATTCTGGACCTCTTCAGCATTCACCCTAGCCAAATATTCTTCTCCAGATGCCAGCATCAGTCTGGAGTAGCCCCAAGAAGCAAGAAATCCCAGATGGAGCAAACATCAACAAAGACGTCTACAGTACATCAATTTCTTGAAGCCCAGGGTCCTACCCCAAATCGAAACCGAGTTTGCTTGCGTCCCCATCTGTTTCCAGCTTGAATCAGTCCAGATTTCTGCCAGAGATGATCTCCGATCATGAACTTCTGGTCTGACCTTAAGCCCGCGACTTTGTCATGTTCAAAGTCAGACAGACGTGGAAGCCCACACGGCTCTCCCAGAAGGGACAACGTAGATCAGTTACCAGGGGCTGTTGTTCCAGAAGAAGCCAGTTGCACCTGAGTTCAACTTGAACAAAATTATAATAATCTGCACGTACAAGTACCGTGTGCTTGCTCCTTTTTGGTAGAAGAGTTAAGGTTGTAACTTTTCCGTGTCCAGGGGTGAAGTCATTTTTCAGCTGGTTTTACAAGCCACTCCGTACAGTGTGATCCATAATTAGTGTCCCAGTTACAGGTTTACGCCAACATTTGATGATACGTGCGGGAAGACATATCGGGATCGATCCCATCCAACCCCGGATGGCAATCCAGGATTACGTACACGTAGCGTCGCTGTACCAGATACTCTTGGAAACTGAGTGGGTCTTGGTGGCTGAGTCTGATAATTTCAGACACCTCTTGGCAGTTGGAAACTTACCAAGCGGAATCCAGAGTTGCTCCGTGTGAGTAGATGACACTGTATGAAGAGTAAACCCTAAATCTGGCTCACACTGTACGTAGAGACCATGCAGAAGAACGCAGCTCGTCGAGGCTTTTCCTCTGCAAGCAACCACAAGGTGAGAAAGCGCTTAATAAGCAAGAAGGCAGAAGCGCAAAACCTCTTCTGAGAATGAGAGAGAGACACACACAAACAAAAAAGATGTTTGTCTGCAAGCTGCTTTGCCTCTGCCAGACATGAGCTCGCTTAAATTGTCAAGATCGATTATCGTCAACCACGTGAGAACGAAGACATTTTCTTCCTTCCAACAAAAAAATACTCCCAGCATCGCTCCTGCTAAAAAAAAAAGTCGAGCAGCAAAGTTTTGCTGCCACGAATATAATTACCCCCTGTTGTTCATAGAGGAACCCAGCGAGGCTGGATGAGCAGAGAAGAGATTACGACTTTTTCGCATGAATAAAATATCGCTCTCCTCGTGACAAACGACGATCTTAGCATAGAGCTTGGAGTGCCTTGGGTAACGAGGCTTGACGAGGCACAGAGCAAGAGGCAGAAATTAATTCGCGCATTTGTTTTCCCTAATCACACTCGACCCCTCCTCGCCAGCAAATGTGTCTGTCCATCTCACAAAGTGTCAGTTGCACTGCACCTATCAGTGCAACGCGTGCACGTGTGTGAAGTCTCCTGGCGTGAAAAAAAAAAGCAGGCCACTTCTTTGTTCTCAGCTCCGCCATCCAACGAACCATACTGTTTACTGTTCTCTCCACGCGCGCGCGCGCGCGCGTGTGTGTGTGTGTGGTTACGCACACACGGGCATAAGTATAGAGAGGCACACACGTTCTTGGTTCCCTTTCTTGCCTGGCCGCATATTTAATAGCCTCCCATGTATGATGGATTCGGAGTAATTATTATTCTCTCTCATACTTCCTTTCTTTCCCCCTACCTTTATTGTCCGTTTTATTTGCTGGCGTAGACAAGAACCCGGAGAGAGAAACCGCAGAATTGGAGCCAGAGCGCTCGTACACGTATGTTGCCATAGGAAGAAAAAGAAGGGCAGAAAATTGATTAGCCGTACGGACCCTCTGCTACTCCTGCTGGCAGATAAAAGGCACTACAGAGCTAAGCTGTCACACACACTTGTGGGCATATTTTATTTACACAAGAAAAGCTCTTCCTCTCCCCCCTCTCTGCTGTGCGTAACAGGGTGGCCAAGAAGTTCCGTTCCACGCCTGGCTTGACCATGTCTTTTAACCCAGGGCTCGATATCGACGTTATTCATTTCGTGTGCGCTCGCACGTGCACGGCACAAAAAAGAAGCCTCGAACCCAGGCTCATGTGGAGTGACCTCGTTTGGCCCTGATGACACGCTCAAAGCACCAGAGGAAGCTGACAACGGCCTCCAACTCCGTCGCCAGTGAGGTCTTCAGGGCCTTCGCGCGTATGAGTGTGACGGACACGGGATGAGTGACGTCAGCGTCGCACATTTTGTCAAGAGTTACTGAACATCCCACAGAACTTACAAGCTCACTGCACTGTTATTATTCAGTAGTAAAAAGCCTTGACTTTACGATATGTGGGGTATTAGACGTCCATAGATACTTCGTAAGCACCCAGAGCCGTTATTTTTTTAAGGCTTCTTCGGCCAAAAACGAAAGAGAAAACGCCCATCTCAGACATGCTTGATTTCTTGAGCAAAAAAGTATCGTGGGCCTGCAAACCCTCCAGTTCAGTCTTATCCGATTTTTTCTTCCCCGTGCAATTTCGCCGGACAAACGATGTATGTAGAGTTCGTGACGTCGGCTAATTCGAAATTTTGGGCTCCACACTTAAATGCTCTGCTATACACAGTACGTTCGCAGAGCGTAATGCTTTTTGGCTTATCCTCTTAAACTCTTATACATACGTATGTGCTTTCAATATGAGCATGGCAGTTAAGGGGAGTAATGGGCGTTTTGGGGGATTACCCGAAAATTGCCCTCGTCATACATACACACACACACACACACACCAGGAATAAAACCACAGTTTCTACTACACAAGTTTCTACTACACAACAGACAAGGTAGGATTTACCTTCATCGAATTTAGATGGGGATGTCCGACTGAGGTCTTGCTATCTCGAGTTTGATGCTATACAGTCAACTCTCGATATAACCATGATATAACCATGTTTCACGGTGGTTCTCACTAAAATAAGGACTCTGGAGGAATGACGATTTATTGATAAAAAAGGGCGTATTTGTCAGCTTCCACCTAACCTTGTTATTTTCATTATTTTTCTTAAATCACTAGTGCTTGAAATTTTAGCCCCTTGCTGTCTTTTCCTGCTCTTTAATCCTAAATCGCAATTTTACACTTTTTCTCTTTTCAAACTTTTCCTCTCTTTTTCCCACTTTTTTCAATTTTTCACATATTCACTTCATTTTCCCTATGAAGTTTTCGACCCCTCAAGTGGCACTTGTGGTTCAAGCCTTATTTCAAGCTTTTCCCTAAAATGTCTAATTATCACTAACTGCTGTGTGCTGCATGCACGAGGTCGACCACTCTTTGGTCATTCTCTCGATCTTGTGTATTTCCGCTCCTGGCCTCAGCTGTCATGATGGCCAAAACAATCGCCCACTTTTTCTCAGGTCACCTGCTGCTCCTATTAGTCGACACTTTTGTCTTTTTGTGAGTGTAGAAGCGCACAACAGAAGGGGCAAAGTCATTGACGCACGTACAGAGCCAGAGCGGCCGAGAGCACGCGTTTGGCTGACAGGACAGATGTAGCCAAGTTGACGAGCTCTCATTTGGTGCACGTCAGTTTCGTCAAAATTTATCTGCTGTCATCCTCGTGCACTCTTTCTGTGCTCTCCTCTCTGGGTGTGGTATTTTGGAGCGCAAGTGTGAGTCCCAGCACGATCCTTAAAACATATGAAGTCACTCCGGACCAATCTCTTGGAATCACGGACCAGCCATTGTCTGCCAACATCTGCTAAAAGTACTAAAGACAAACCACTTTTGACGTGAAGGAGCTTATTCAAATCCAACTGTCGTATATGCATAAGCTGATCAACGTTCTGGCCCAAAAGTTTTTGTTTCGATCGCCCTCTGCTTACGTACTGAGAACTAGATATAAAAAAGGCCCAATCAAGCGTGACGGAATTAGAGGAGAAATCACGGCACGCTTCTACAGGGTGGCGCGTGCTGCTTTAAAAAGAGACCCCGAGCAACCAACGCTCATTTATAATTCAATGCCATTGTCAGCTGGGAGGATCGAGGGGGGAAATATTGTAATACCCAGAAATGTGCATAGGACGTCCGTCCAGCTATGGCCTTGTGCGAGAAATTGGTGCCAATATTTCTACTACGATGGCACCAACCAAGACAAGCTTCACCACCAGTTGCCAAAACACCAATTTCGTGGCTCTCCTAACTTTAAAGCGCCGTTAGAGATATGGTTTTGTTTATTTTCACCGCTAATTCTGCTAAGTTTGCTTCCCCATGAAAGTGCGCGGTTGCCTCTGTCGCTGAAGCGTAAGTGGCATTAGCAGAGTCCATCAATCTGGGTTTCTTCTTCTTGATTTTTTTTTTGCTTTGACACTTCTGCCTCCCGAGGCGATCCAAACGGAGGACCTTTCACTGCTTCCTCCTCGCCAGGTCTTGGCAGTGTCAACATGTCCCCGAAGGATCAGACTTGGCAGCCACCAATTACTACAGTGACGGGGATGGCAGGGAGGGAGGGAGGGGGGAGGACACACAACATCAAACGGATCATCTTTTGAGCACCGATTTACTACGTTACACAACATCGACCATCGTCGACGCAGGTTCGAGGTGTAAGCGCCAGAGACTCGGCTGCAGCTCCACGTACGTACAGCGGTGTCTTCCCAGCCGTTTTAAACGCGTCAAAAAGAAATGGGTCGAGTGGTTCGATCTTGGGAGTCTCCATGACGTGGGCTTGGTGTCAAAAAAATGAAGAAGTAGATGCCTGTGTGGAATCCTCTTCTGTGTGGACGCTGGTCAGAAAGAGCGTGAATTCGTGACCAACTCATGAGTGTGACCTGACTGAAGTCGAACAAGTGCCACCCGGCCAACGTGTGAGCGTCCTCGCACACGTTGTCCGGCTGGCAGACGATTCTGGTCTCTCCGCCTCCCTCTCATCAGTAACCTTTCGCCTGAGGAGCAGCCAGTCAAAATATTCTGAGTCTCATGAGTCGGAGGGGGGAAATTTTCGTCTGATGCTGAATATGCATTTTTCGCGTGTCAGGGCAGGACGGAGACGGAGATGCACGCTTAAAGGGTGCGGCAGTGGAGCCCGCTCGACTCGGGTCTGACGGTGAGCTTGGAGCCGACGCATGCGCTGCTTGAGACGTGCAAGACGCAACTGTAGCAACCTCCAGCCGGACATGTTCTACAATGAAGGCCGACTTCTTATATGTGGATCAACCCTCTAAATGTATGGGCGACGTAAATAATTTTCAAAAGTGCCACTTTTCGAGGATCAAACTGCGTGAACATTAGTGATTCAAGAGGAGGGGCTCCTTGATTTGCATCGGCAATCACGCGACTTCACCGTGCTTTTGCTCCTTCTTCATCACGCGCACTTTTCATTCGGGCTTCGTGGAAGAAGTTTGCTTATTTTTCTCTTTATCTTCTTCTTCCATGTGTCTGCTGACTTAAGAAGGTCGAGCAAAAAGAAAGAAGATGGAGAGCAAACGAGTTTTTTTTTGCGAAAGTGGTTGCTGGCGAACCCGCAAAAAAAAGACTGTAATCGACGTCTGAATCTTACACTCACCTCTCTCATACCCAAATCTCCCGCGTGTTGTATGAGACAATAATGAGGCGTCGGAGGCTCCCCCTCCTCCTCATAGTACGAACACACTCGTTTGTGAAGGCGCAGTTTATTCTTCATCGTTCAGGCAGTCATTGCTTAAAACTTTTTTTTTCTCAGCAGTAACGACCCCACCTTCCAGTGAAGCAATTGCATGCACACGAAGAAGCTCCAGCCGGTCTCGGTCTAGCGTGGATACAACCAGTTTCCCTACGCACGTACATAAAAAAGCTCCAAGTAATTGCTGGCTTGGTGCATCAGGGTTAAGGAGAAGAGGGAGATGTTGTCGCTGTGGTCAGACAGCCCAGCCAAGTACGACTGACATCGTCTCACGCACTCAGGTTTTTCAGTTTTGCATTGCATGAGTGTAACTCCTGACTAATCTGGAACAAAACACTCAATGTACAGACAGCAAAGGCGGCTTTTGCAACTCATTTTGAAGGTGAAAAACAACATTGGGATTCGCCTCAGCTCAGCCCTGTACTTGGTGGGCTTAACGCGGGTCAGCTCGTAGCTTCAATCGGGTGCTGTGCATGTCCAGCAGCTGTGGGAGGAAACCTTTATTCATCTGGCTACAATTGCACTGATATTTTTAAGATCTAACACACACGATCCCGTACTTTTTTTAGCCAATTGCGTCACACGATGTCAGCAGTGCCCCTGTCAAGAAGCGTCAGAGAGCATTTATTGAGCTTCGATTGCGTGGCCCATCAGCTGAAGCTAAATAACAGTACAGAGCAATAGAGTTGTACGTGCACACATCCGTATGTGGCGCAAGCAACGAGTTTTGTTTTTCCATTCTCCAAAACTCAGCTGACCTCGGTGTCGCATGATTTTTCACTCTGTCTCGAGTTGACGCTTCCTGCTCCTCCTCATCCTCTTGTCATCGGCGGGTCTTCCCTTCCTCCATAACGCACGCACACGCACGGAGCTTCTTTATCGGTGGTTGCATGCGCGCTCTGGCTGTAAAATGAGATGACAAGTTTCACCGTTGACAGCCCTCAATCATGGCTGCGGCGGACGCCACGGACGTGGCGGACGCGGCGGCGGAGGACGCGGCGGCCAACGCGGCGGCAGAGACAAAAATCCCCTGCGCGAGCGTGCGCGCGCGTGCGTGTGTGTGTATGAAGCTCGTCAACGCTTCAAACGCAGCCATCACTTGGTCGTTACTTTAAGAGTGGACACTTCACAAGTAAAATGTAGTCAAAACAAGATAGAAGAAGAGACTCTTGGCCCAGTTGAAGCTATGATATTAGCGTACAAATGAGTGCTTTACTTGGGGGAGTTGGTTTCTTTGTACTGTCACAAAGCTGAAAACATTCAGTGAGATAGGCACTTGTGAAAACTACAGGGGAGACCACTGTATGTAGAAATCATTACGTGAAATTATGATGATGAGGCAGTGCAAACACGGGGCCGTAATTTCTCGACCTGAGTGCCTACTACTACAGTTCCTACGCTTCGAAGGTGGTCATGCAACGTTGGCATGTTTTTAGAGCATTTTGTGCATTCTGTGAAGGACTGACTGCTTGAGGATCTAAGGATGTTGCACAAGACCAATTGAGAGACTCACTCATGTCAAAGGTCTTTCCCAGTTATTTTTATGCACGTACAAAGTACTTTAAAGCTGAGGTTTGGCGGCACCGGTAAGAATGGCTGCTACGCTGGCATTTGCACCGACTGTCCGTACTTGAATCTGAAGTCCACACAGCCCTGTTGCACTCTCCGCATCCATTTTAAGGACTTTGATGATGTCTTCGAGGCTGAAGACGTGGCAACTTGGCATGGACTCCCTGTCGACGGAGGAAGTCAGGGGACTCCCTACCGTGAAGAATGGGACAGGGCCCAAAACTGAGTTTACTCGGGAGAAGTTGCTGTTCGAGCCCAGCGGTTATATCCCCACGAGGGAATTAATCCACCGCATCTACCGTAGAGGGGTCAACCCGGAGGGTTGAATCCGTCGAAGCCTATCTCTTACATATACGTATAAGTATATAAACTGCTCGTTGGGCCCCCGAAAGGGAAGTGACCCCGGCGGGAGGTCAATGGTCCACTAATGAGAGGTGTAACAATGACTAGTGCAACGAGCAGGATGGATATCCATAATATTGCGGTACATACGGTAGATAAGATTAAATGACTGGAGGGGGTTTCGTTGTCACAAATTTCTACTTCACCCTGGGGCCTGCTCAAAGTCGCCCTCAGAGCGGAACGATTGAGGGGATCACAGAAATAAAAGTACAGTCAGTACAGGGGGAAAAAATGGCCTTGAAAAGAGCATTTTTGAGAATTTTTCTAGCATGAGGCAGAAAAAACCCGGTGGCGGAACAAAAGGGTCAAGTCTTTGTTTGCGTGTCATGGGATGCTTCATGGTGCGAAGGTCGCCAAGGCTTACTTATCTACAATACCTACTTGTGTCTCTTCTACCGTATAATCTGCTCTTTTTCACGCGCGTCTTCGCCGCCCTCCGGCTTGCTCCGGACGCTGGAATCAGGTATGACTCCAGCTTCTTGGGGCTGTATGAGAGTGCGTGTGCATTACTGTTTCTGCTCCCACGTATACGTAACTCAAGTACAGTTTGTCAAGATACCTTTTCCGGCCGAACGAACGATGTTCTGATTGGTCAAGCCACACCGGGGCAACCCCCAATTATAAATCTTGTGGATTTTCCATGCCTCAACTGTGAGTGAGACCTTTTCCCTGACGTGACACGCCTTGGCACATAATTGTCGGTTGTCCGTGGGGGCCAAGTCTCACGTGGGTCATGCCTTCCTATCGTGAGGAGCTGATGACGCTGGAGAGAACAGTTTTTCCTCTCCCATGATTGGTCAGATCAACACCTGGTCAAAGCGATGTTGAAGCCAATTAGGAGCCAAGCTTAAGCAAATAACAAGTCTTCCAGACACCAGCCAAGCATTGTTTGCTCCAAGGAGTCTCTTGAGTACTTCCTTTTCTTCGTGCACACACTGATCTCGATCTCAATGGCACAGAAAATGGTCCGAAATGTCTTTTTAATCAAGGCGGTCCAAATGAGTCATGGAGTAGTTGAGAAGTGCCGCCGCCACCGTCATTATTATTACGGTGCGCAAACCCAAGCTCGGCCGCAATATCAAACGATTTCTCGCCACCTTGACAGTGCCCTTGGCATTATCCCCCCCGTGACAAATTGTCCGACTAAGAAACAACTTAAACAATAATTGTACATGTGTCAGTCCGACAAATCGTAACCCGAGAGGATCGGTTATAAGAGATCAAAAGGGATTTTGTCAAAGAGAGAGAGAGAGCGAGGAAAGTCCATGTTCTCAACTTTGTGCGCGGGGGCGGTGACGCTACGACTTCCTGAAGTGGAAGTGTCATTTTTCAGTCTCTTCTTCCTGCCCCCCCTTCGCCCCCTTCTGTCACGCATGCTTTCGCCATTCTGTCTGTTTGTCTCCGGCGACATCATTTCATGACTTTACACCCTGACAGCGATAGATTAACTGATGTTACTACATGGAGGGCAAAAAATGGTAGGCCACACCACTCTCTCTGCGTGCGTGCGTGCGTGCGTGAGAGCGCGCGTGTGTACGGCACACGCGTGCGGTGTATCCCGATCCATAACTCAGTCTGGAAAAATATTTGTCAGATACTTGAGACCCCCAAAGCTTTTTGTGAAACAAATGATTCGTAATCACACGTTTGGAGTGTCAATAAGGGGGCCAAAAAACGCTCGCTGGCTCTTGTCACGTATTAATGCGTCTTCTTAAAGCCTCCTCCTCAAATGGAAAAATGAATCGCCCAACCTGCTTGTTTTCAGCAAAGGAGGGCTATTAAATGCCCTTTGTTTCGTGGAAAGGAAATGGTCTGGTTTTATACATGCCATTATTCCTACTCTACGTTTTATGTAGGATGTATAGGATGGACTACAGAGATTTGCCACTCTCTTGGAAGGAGGGAAAACGATATTGGGAATTTCCTTCATCATCGCTGTGCTTCTTGTCGTGCTTTCTCCAGCAGGAGAAACCTATACTATTGCCAAACCATGCCTTGGTACTGCACTTCGACCTTGCTTCGGGGAAACTGACTTTTTAGAGTGCTCAGATGCGTTTTCTGTTACAACTACCAGTGATACTACCCGCACACCTGGCTGCTGTCACAACCAGACTCAGTTGCTGACGTTCTCCTGAACAGTTTCAACATCGTGTGGTGCATCTTCTGGGTCTTCCCAATGTCTGCTGACAGATCAAAGAGTGCCGTTACTCTGACGTACTTATTTATTCACTAGTGTCTATAAACAGTGCTCTGTTCAACAACATTCTTCTATAGAAAGGCTCTGATATTACTCATAGGTCGTCCTTAAGCGGAACTCATCGCTCATGCAGTCATGTGTGTTTAAAGGAAGAAGACTTATTGCTGCCGTTCTCGCAACCACGACAAAAAGTGTCCGCTGCTCTTCATGAAAGTTTTCACACTGCTCTGCCCTGGACAGAGGCAATTTGGCTTTTTGTACGCGTTGTCACATATTCAAGGCGAGAGTCGAAAGAGATTTTTATGCCCTAGAAAACCCCAACGGGCTAAATATTTCACGACTGGAGAGTTTTGTTCGGACGCCTCCTCCTAGAAGGTGTTGTAGGTACGTAGGTAGGTACTACGGCTCAATGTTGTGTCAGAGAAGGACAAAAGCCACACATGTCTCTGTTTTGAGGGGGGTCTCTTTTTCTCCCCGACAAGCAAGCATGAGGAACAAAAGTTTTTGATTAAGAGAACCAGTGAAAAATAAAAAGTCTCGCCCCGGAGTGCAGTAAATCCGATAATGACATAATTACTACGTGTTCGTACGTGGAGGGAGTCAAGAGACACCGTCGAGAGACTCGTCTCGACCGAGGGACGCAGAGAGAAACGAACAGCATGAGTAATAATATAACGCGCGCTCTCCTGCTGCTTGACCGAGGTGGAGGTCGCCCCCAGAGAGCCGCTTTGTACGTACGTACGCCTTAACAATCTCAAACGAATCGCTTGTAGGGTAGATGTTTTTATTCCGTACAAATTCACCGACTTTTTCCATCACAATCTTAGCGCCAGGACGCATGCATATAATGGATAGAAGGTGATGAAAACTAAAGTGGGAATCCATCCACACCAGGCAAAGCTGGGGTCAGCGACGCAATTTTTTTTCCACTGCATGCAAATGTCTTGGTATAAAAGCCAGAGGCTACATTTTAAGCCTCCCGCGCTACGCAGCAGCAAGAAACTCACATCTGACAAGAGAAACTTCGAGAAAACTTGCCTCTGGGCGCTTCAGAGGGGATTTTAAATGCTAGCACTAACTTTAAGATAGAAAACTTGGCTGCCAACAGCAAAAGTACGTACGACGTCGTCAAGTCCTATACCTGATACGAGTGAAAGTGTACGTAGACGGAGGTTGAACCATTTTTCGCACTGTGTTCGTCATAACAAGTTGGGGAAAACAAGGCCTTTAAGTGCTGATACGACAGAAAAATAGTCGCAAAACGCTTTGCAGCGAAATAATTTTTACTACAGAGCTTCACTTTTTACTTGGTCGATCCTCCTGTCTACGCCGGTCCATATGCAGATGTGGGGGGACATGAAAAACTTTGGCCTGGAGCTCTCGGAAAGATCAGCACCCAGCAGCACAGCCAGCGTAATTGCTCTGCCTAAGGGAAAACCCATGCGGTGTGTATACGTACTTATGTACGTACAGCACGTACGAATACGAGCTGTGGGTTTTTCTGAGGTTTAACATCTTGAGCTTCTTGTGAACAGAGTCTCTTCCTTCTTCCAGACCAGTTCTCTGCCTCCTCAGACCACTCCGATAGTTGCACACACGTTCAGGCTGCGATTTATTTCGCTTCAGTCAGTTTTTTCTGGCCATAACTTGGTCAATTGGACCCACGAATTCGCATTTGAAGGTTGCGTGAGCTAGCCTGAATCTTTTTTGAACGGCATCAAAACAAAAAAAAACCGGTCAAGTTTTTGCAGCCAAGCCCACGTTTATCGTCATCCAGACTCCCAAGGTTAAATCCTCGTACGCCACTTGGCCAGAGCAGAGTGCGAAAAGTATGTCCAACTTTGGCAGGTCCACTCAGGAGACTTTTCAGTACTCCTACAAACATTTTACCCCAACTGGCACATCATCAATGGCCAGCCAAATAAATGGCGTCCAATGGACACATGGAAGGCCTCTAATATAGCTACATGCTTAGTGTACGTTTGGCACTGTGCCTTGTGTGTGTTTGCTTGCACGCAGTCGACTTCTCCAAGAAAACAAGTCATTATTTCTTGTGCGTACGATGATCCACTAATTTTACGTACAAGTACACGCTGGGACCGAAATTTCCCGGCCTTCCGTAACCGCCATTTTGTCGGATTTTGCTCTGCAGCAGGCGGTGGTTTTTCTCTCGGCCATCAGTCATTGGCTCGGCCGGACGGCATCAAGCAAGGGCTGTCATTAGTTTTCGATTGATTTCCGCTCGGACGAAGGCAGAAAAATCGCCTCAGTCAACTTCCAAGGAAGATGATGCCTGGTGCCACTGAAGCAATATCGAGGAGCGATTACATGTGCAAGCTGCAGCAAACTGCCGAGTGCCGCCCTTTTGGCGCGGATGGGTTCGAGGCCAGGAGACGGAAAAACATGTGAATCTGGTCGCAAAATTTTAGTCTTACACCTTCTATCATTGAAAGGTTGTCCGGGAAATTTTCAGGTCCGTCGTCAAAATACATTCACTTCTATTCACGACAGTTTGTTCCGGTCCACAATTCTTGACTGACGATCGTGGTCATCTTATGCATGGTTTCGAATGCGAAAAAATCGGAGTCGGGGCTCAGGTAAGCTGAAACTGCCTATAGACCTACAGTACATGATATCATGACTGTAGGTGGCGGTTAAATAAAGGAGTGCAACATGGCAAAGGCTTCGACTGATAGTTCAATGCTCTCGGATACACACTTCTTTGGAAGCTATGACTCTCTGAAATATATCCAGAAGCTAGGGCCCACCCAAATCTTCAGATTCCACCGGACTTTGATCTATACGACCGACAAAGGTGCATTCATGTGCACCATGGCTGCACTCTCTATGTGCAGTAGCATACTTGTGTGAGCGTATGTACCAGTGTACATGACAAGTCATACGGCATTTCCTATGCCGTCTATGAGGTGCAGAAGCCCTTAGATAGATTTGAAGGCATCGCCAACCGTCCCGGTACAGACAGGGCTGCTCTTACACCAGTTCTCATCCAGGCTGTGAAAGCTGAAGTTGATCAGGACCCCGAAAAAATGTGCGTGTCATGGCTGGAGAGCTGCATATTGACAAAACAACTGTCTCCTGGGTCGTGGAACAGAGTCTGGGTCAAAGGTCAAGACCAGTGACCAAACCTGACAGAATTGCTGAGACGGAGGATATTGGATCATTGCAAAGTCTTGCTAAACAGTCTGAACAGAGAGAACCAAACCGCCAGGCGTTCCCTGCTCTTGATACCACGTATGGGAAGAGCGATTGGACCCCGGATGGGGCATCTGGTCATGCATCGAAGTGCACTCAGGGCTGCCTTGGGAGGCCAGGGTCCAGCAAACTCTTGTCAAAGGACCTTGGGCCTCCCAACTTCTTCAACACTTGAGTGCTACGTCTGGAGCACTGTTGAAGAGAGGTGGCTCACCTACCTCAGCAACACCCACTGCCCTGAAATGCTCAGTTGTGGAGAAGGAGGAGGAGGAGCTGACTGCCTACAGACACTGAAGAACGTATGCTCGAGATTTCGCACCAGACTTGAGGTCTGCAGGACTGCGGAGGAAGAAATATCTTAAGAGCACAGAGGACATGAGGAGCTCAACTTTGGTTAAATGCATGCCTACTTTTCTACCTGTTCCATGTCCTCATTCCTGTCACGTAAAAGCGTCCGAGGAATATTGCATAGTGGAGAGTTACACTGTGTCTGTGCCGTTATTATTGTCTGAGACTGTGAATGCTCGTGCTCCGATATGTAGCAGACTTATGTGAAGACTTAGTTCTAGAAAGCAAGAACTACTGTTCATCCTTAAGGCAGTGCCAAAGAACTAGTTGTGTTGCAACTTTTTCAATACTTTTTGTATTTCTCGAGACAAGTTTTCGTCTGTTTGGCATGACGTTGAACATTAGAGCGTAGCAACACTATTTGAAGTGTTTTCAACAAGAAGTCTGAAGCTTGGGCAATCAAGACAGCGTGGGATGAGTGAGATGAGGATATGGTGTGTGCCACCGTTGCCCAAGTTCACAAGTGTCGACACCATGTACATGAAAATGGTGGGGGTCATACATTGATATGAAATAAATAAGATACTGAGCCCTCGATTTGTAGTGTTTCGTCACAATTTTTCGAAGGCTCTATGTCGTGTAGGTAATAACTGAACAAACCTGCAACAGCTGAGCTGACTGGCAACTGAACAGAACGGGAAAATCAAGTCTAAAAATGTGCAGCTTGTAGTACATTGCCGGGAAAAATAGAGTGGCTACATAGTAAGATATTTCAAGTGAAACATTCAGAGAGAAAAAAAGACGACATTCCAACATAATTTTCCAAGAAATCATATTTCCCCCAAAGTTAGCAATTTTGGCCAAGACATGGCCTTCTCCAGTCTCAACGCGACTTCTGTAGTACCTACCTTGGATGGATACCTCTCACTGAGATAAAGGTCGTCGCTGTCGTACTTCAGCTGGGGCTAAGGGAATAGCGGAGTCTGCAATTCACAGCACAGAAAGCTCGCTCTATCCTTCCGCTGAGGAAAACGCATAGACAAAAGTACTCGTGTGTTATCAAAAGTGGTTATTTCAAACATTTGGCGGTCGATCAGAACCGCAGCTGTGACAATCATGAGACGACAGTCGGCAGCATGACAGATTTGCAACGTGAATCAGACTTAACTCCTTTTTTTCCTCCAGAGGAATAGATAGCACGCTATTGGTGAGCTTAAGGCATTTGGTCTCCCCCCTCCCCGGTTAGGCCCTTTGGTAGGCCTACTGATTAAACAGTTCTCGCACTGTGCTCCGTTTTCTTCGGGACAGAGCGCAATTCATGCGGTGCTCATCCAATGTGTGAATCATTCGGGTTTAAAAATTATTTGAACTGTGGATGAATCATTTGATGTTCACTGTGCTGATGTTCGCAGAATGCAATAAGATACACAAACTATAGAAAGTTAGTTGTTTGGCGTCAAAGTGCTGCTTTGTTGTACTGGGATGTTTTCCCGATATATTGTGGGACCAAATGTTTTGAACTCATTGCAGTGAACTCCGCTTAGTGCGTTTCACCCAAGTCCATATAGAAATAGGGGGTGAGACCTAATAACCGAGAACGAAGGGAAAGCTTATGTATTCGGAATGGTGGAGGCCGAAAATTGCTCTTGTCCGAAGAGTATAGGTTGGCAGTAGGTGACTTCAAAAGAACCTAATTTGTTTTCAATTATCTTAATGCATAGAGTGATGCTCACCCCTATCTCGAAGGTGTGAAGTGGTACGAAATCACTGAAGTCACCTGTCTCAAGCCTCGGCCCTCGCAATTTGACCTTAAGACCTGGGTCCCATCAACCGGCGGCTCTTGAGCCGGAGTCCACTGTACCTCCGAACCGGAATATGCACTCAATATATCCCCACTTCCCCCTACTTATACCAGTTTATTTATCTCAATTTCTTCAGTGCCTTATATCACTGTACTGGAGTGGAAAACTCAGTATTTTCTGAACCGGAAAACTTTTTGGGCAAGTGGAAAGCAACCATTTCAAGCTGAGTTATAAACACCCTAGTCATAATGTGCACGATATTTTCCTCGTTATGACTGAAGAGGCGATTTCTGACCTAGGGCAAAAATCGCTTGAGTCATGACCCTTAAAATATACCACTACACCCTGGTTCAACAAGCCGTATTCAAAAATTGAAATTCCATATTTTTTACAGCATGTCAAATAAAAACCTTGCAATGAAATATGACGGACAGCTTTTGAGGTTTGTAACAAGAGCCTACGGAAAGAGTGTGACTCCTTAAAGTTATGGTATGATGTTATGAGGAGTCACAATAAGGCAGTTAGTTACCCCACATTCCACGGATTGAAATCTACAGTCAAATTTCAAATGAAGCCCCAGTTTAATCCAAGGTGCTGCTTACCAAATGCCCAAGGGCCTTTTCGACTTACGCTACTTCAACTGCCTTCACACTTTCAGCGTTGCTGTTATGATTACTGACCTCAGCAGAATCTGCTTAAGTCAAAAGTAGAGCCTCTAAAATACTCACAGGAAGCTTCACTTTTGAAACATAACCTCATGCGTCACGGAAAAGTCCCCTTGAAAAGGGGTGAATGAAGCCAAGCGGGGCTCTTTCGCCAATTTCTTTTTACACAAAGTAAGGGGATGATAAACAAATTGACGCAAAACTGGAGGCTCAAACGATTTTTCGTTCTTGCACTTTTTCAGAGATACAGTAGCCTCTCAGTTATATGAACACCTCTCGTCCCTGGGGTAAAGTTCATAATAATTGGAGTTGTTTCTAAAATCAAGGTTGGTCCCTTACGGTTGAATAATAGGAATAAAAATCTTCACGTGGTTTAAGAGGGATGTTCTTTATATTTTAGGTCTGAAGCAAAACAAAGACAGTCAGAAACAGTAAAAGAGTGACATTGCACTTCTGGTTTAGGGAAGAATTGCATCATCTTGGATTGAGATTTACCCTCAGTTAGGGTAAATCACTGACGAAGCACGAAGTTCAGTTGTTTAACCCAGAAAACCACTTCACAGTAACCCCCTCAACCACTCAGTAACCACATCAGCACGACATTGATTATGTTATACAGCATGTGCTCCATCAGTAGAGGCCTTTCCCACAATGTCAACACCTCAAAGTAAGTTCACATAATAAGAGTTTGGGGTTTGGTAGCAATTCTTACAATCCAGGAACTTGCTACGTGAAAAATTGGTCATCAGAGAGAAGTTCACTCGATCAAGGTTTGTTGATATAACCAGGGTTCAAATAAATGGAGGGCTACTGCATAGTCAAAAAAGTGTTGATTAAGAGGTGTTTTGAAATGTCACTCAGACTGCTTCATTTTGGGAATATCAAGCCCTCGTTTAAGAGCTACAACAAGCGTGGAAGCAACATGACCGTTGTGTAGGGCAACTGCTTCACTTTTCCTTGTAGCCTCTCACTCTCACACCTCTTGCACCTTCGCAGACTGGCAGCAAGTGTTGACTTATTTTATCATGAGCAACAACTTCTCCGCTCAGCGTCCGGACGTAGACTTAGGTGAGCAGCAGAAATGGCCCCAAATCCACCATTTTCTCGGTCTTCTTAGTAGCGCATCAGTACAACTTGCACCAAGATGCTCGAGCGCTCAAAGTGCAGCTACCCCCAGAGAACGCCATGACCAAATGTTGGATTTTTCACCTTTTTTGGTGTTTTTTTTCTAAATGAAATCGGCTGAAACTTTCTAGGGGGCTGCCACCTCCCCTTCGATCCCGGAGGGGGCATCCCCCTGCACCCTCCCCCGGGCACGCTACATGACTAATACCTCACATTTGGATGTCTGCCTTGTCCATTCTTCTTTCATTCTAGTGATGGGATGAGCCAGGTTTAAAGCTCAAAGCACAAAGGCTTGAGGCCATTTTGGGCAAGCTCCACGAGCTCAGGGCTCAATTCCATCACTACTTTGTTCTTCTTTGTTCTGACAAAACCAGCCATTTCAGCAATCTCGCACCTGAATGTGAGGTTTCGGGCATGAGTAGTGTGCCAAGGGAAGAGGGGGTCCCTCCTCCAACAGCTTGGGGGGTGCCCATTTCAGGAGCTGGTGTGTGTGTGTGTACGCGCGTGTGCGAGTGTGCGTGCGTGTGAGCACCCCCTCCAGCAGCTCCCCAGAAAGTTTCTGCCAATTTCATTTAGAAAGACTTAAAATATTGATCATGTTGGCGCGGTATCTATCCTCTGAGGGGTGGTGCACTTTGAGCGCTCAAGTTCTAAATGGCAGTGACAAAGTTGCTCATGATGCTGAATTGTAAGAAGCATTTCATCTCTTACCAAAGTTCTCTTGCAACTACGCAGGAGCCTGCAGCTGGCCGTATCTTTATTCGAGCAACTTTTCTGTCCAATTAGCATGTACATAGAAAATTTCAAAAAATAATGCTATGGCCCTTTTTTGTGACGCACCTTATATGCAAACTGGCCGCTGACAGACGCGCAATATCACTTATGCTTGCCGTAGGTAGCACTTGTGCATGTGGGTAGCACTTGTATGTACACATAGGACATTTTCTCTCCATATTGCACAAAAGTCTGTAGTAAGATCAGTTATTGGAGCTGAAAATCATCAATTAGAGATGAATAATGAAGAGATTGCTAGAAGATTATTTAAGAATTGAACGAGCACTCCAGGTGCTGCTGAGTCTTCTGTTTTTTTCCCTTCATTTTTCACCGACTTCTTTTGCGGCGGCAACAAAATAGCCAATAGACATAGTTGGGCTGTGCAAGTCCTCTCCTCTTTTTTCTCAGTGGACTCTACAGTGCAGGAGTGACGAAGCTTTGCTGCTTACTTGGTCTCTTCTTTAGCGCACGCAAACGTTCAGCATGCACGTTTGGTGTAGAATAGTCACTTGTGTCTTTTTTCCTCCAGGGCGGCTTTGCCAAGGAAAGCTCATGATTCCAACACCCAAAAGCTATTTGGAGAACTTTTCGAATGCTCAGTGTTCGAATAATTATTCTACTCATATGTGTACTTTGGCCCGAGCCCAACACTAATGCAACACTTGTGGAAATAACTGTGACGTTGATAATGATTATGAGAAGAATATTGCGGCGGAAAGCGGTTTTGATCGACGTTATTTATGGCCTGGCTTATATCGGGCGAGTCTGCGATGATTTACAGTCTTTATACCCGCACTTCTAATGCATAAATAAAGCTTCCGGCCGCGAGCACTAATTTCCAGAGCGGGCAGAAGGAGAAAAATGCGGTAGAACGAAAAAAAAGCACTACTTTCGGTAAATTAAGAGAAAACCGCGTACATCTACTAAACTCGTTATATACGTCGGCGTATGTTTAGGCCTGACTCATTCTCGTCACGAACAGCGTACGCAACAGATGTAAATGGAGGTTCCGTGAATCTTCACCCAACTCCTTCCCCGTGGGTAGATGCACAGTCCTGGCCGTAAGTAGCATCGTCGAGCATGACATCACTTCATACGCTGTACTGAGACGTGTGGAGGTGGAATTTTGGTGTGGAACCTGTACATGTGACACTTGGACACAATGTTGAGTCCATAGCTCCAATGTCGAGGCTGCCCCTTTTGGTGCTACAATGCTCAAATGGAGGCCAATTGAAGAGGCAAGCACACCGAAGAGGATTGAAATTTATATCCCGCCCCTAACGCTCACCATTTCAAAAGGGATTCACTCCCCTGTCCTTCGGTGCCCTGCACAAGCATACAAAAAACCCGTGTCCGGGTTGAGGAGCGTTTGCAAGGTTCTGTCAAGTTACAAAAAGAGGACGATTTACCTCAGCAAGGACTGTACTTGCCTATGTCTTTGGGAGCGGATACACCCTGTTCCATTTTGATATGCAGATTCGTAAATGAGCGATTTCTGGGCACCCACATTGAGCTATGATGTGAGACTCATTTACGAGTCCGCATATCAAAATGGAACAGGGTGTAGTGTTGAAACTTTTCTTTTTTCATGAAACCCTGAATACGTGAATGTGTGTTTCACAGGGTAGCCAATCAGTTCTGTTCATTTAATGTGACAGAAGGCACAGCTCATAAGGTCAATCTGGTCATTACGTCAAAATTCCTAATTCCAAAAACAGAAGTACCATACATAAAGTTGACGGACGCCGGATTTTTGCTTCATTGTAGCAATTGTATCATTGCAGCAGGCAGTTCAGTTTTGCGACAATGAGGAAGTACTTTAAAGAACAGATTTTACTGCACATATTTCAGGCAGCTTCGGCAGGGCAGGCAGAGGGAGGGCAGAATGAATAAGAGAATCAGACCAACAATAGCAATGACACCCATTTAAAAAAAGGGAAAGCGACAACATGACAGATGTGAAAAAGCAAAAATCCAGCATCAAGTCACAAATTAGATCGCTGGAATCAGGCCAAAAGAGCCCTAGTCTGCAACGATCCAACGCGAAGAGAAATTTATGCTGCTGACGAGGTCAATATGACAGAAACTTCTAAAAAATAGACAATGTACACAATTGCTAATTGTTTGTATGTAAGGTCAAGCAGCTGCACTGTTTCCAAGGTCAAAAGTGAATGGCTTTTGGTCAAAAATAAAAAATGGGCCGCGGCTTGCAAGTGTAATGATTTTAATTTGTTGGCCTAATTTGGGGGAATTGCTCAAAAGCCTATTTCAGTCTCTCGCAGGCAACGCTTCGTTGGTTCATTGGAAAGTCATTCATTGTCCGTACGATAACTACTCAGCGTAAGCAACCCGGACAAAGTGCTCGAATACCAAGCAAAGTACGCTCACGCCGGATCTTAGAGTTACGTGCCGCGGAGCTCGAGTGATGGCTGGGCTTAAACTTAAGTGCTAAAGAATTCACTCGTTCTTACGATACTAGAGATATAATTGGCATCGTTCTGAAACAAATCAACGTAATCTCAAGGATAACTTAGATGGTATGGACATGAACGTGCATATGGACATGGATTGATCAATTGGAACTGGATCTGAGCTCAGTACGATCTGATTCCTAGTCTTAAATCACGCCTGCCCTTCACCTCGCTCCCCGTCCTGTCCATCACG
>JAAUXU010054580.1_pt1 | contig 43253 bp, 32 predicted proteins | sample 7278151 | NCBI WGS metagenome assembly JAAUXU01 (sample SAMN14350113, study PRJNA611818) | marine sediment metagenome | isolation source: surface marine sediment (1.8m) | place: French Polynesia: Moorea | collected 2018-08
ATCAGTTTTCCCCAATGCCCCCTTCCCCCCCCCCCCCCCCCCCAAGCAGATATTGTTCATGAAGGTTTTGAAGATATCTGTGGTCATGTCTGCAGCAAGATGGACAATCTTTGTCTTATCATATAGATAGATGGCACTATGGAAAAGAGCGGCAGAAGAAACTTCTGGGGCGGTTTGGCCAGAGAGTCGCAGTTCGTCAGCTGACTTGCCGGAGCTCGACGCCCCCAGTTGCATAGCATAAGCAGTGTGTCGATGTACTTACGACGACTGTGTAGTTATCTCTGGCCGGCATGCATGTGCACACCAAGATTGCCAGGTCTCGGTTGAGCAGTTCAGCCGGACTGAAAATGATGTGAAAAACAGACAGTTTTAGCTTTGGCCAGATTTTCTAAATCTAGCCAAAGGAATTGCAAAACAAGGAAGGAGAAATTTTGTTGAGTGAAATTCTTGGACCGGGCGTTCTCTAAGGAAGGAATGCCTGCACAAAAAACCACCAAACACTTGCAAGATACGACAGTTGCCCCCAAAACGCCAAGTACTAAACAGAGCTAAAATGTTTACCCGCCCAAAGGGTTCGAAAAAGGCTAGATGTCATAAAATTTTGCGGGTACACATGACATCTGGCAGCCTTGTTTGGTAGCTGATGTGACTTGCAGGACCTAAAAAAATCTGGCTAAAAAAATCTGGCTCGAGCCGAGCCAGCCATAATATCTGTAAAGCTGGTTAAACGCATTTGGGGCAACAGCACTGAAGCTGTGACCAGTAGTATCTGACAGAAAGGACACAGACATATATTGTCATGTTCAAAAACTGTTTACTCATTCTTGTGACTTGTCTCTCAGAAATTTCCATTCAGTAAGCCAAGGAAAGCTGCATCAAAGGGTTTCTCTAAATTATATCTATACTGTACTGCATAAATGGCCGAGCTAAACATCCGGCTTGACTCGTACTTTTACGAGTCGAGCCCAACTTGTAACCATCACTAGCTTACACTGGCCAACTCCTTGTCACAGGTCAAGATAAATGAAGTCCTTAAGCTTAAAATTTCACAAGAAGCAGCTTCCACAACTCTGAACATACTCAACACTGTGCTTACAAAACGCTAATGAATTGATACCGCTGAGAGTTATATACTGTAACTAATTATAGTTGGAGGGAAGGTTTATGATGACAATCTCCAGCTACTTCAACTGGATAGAAAGCCAAGCGTCTAAACCGGCATGTATTTACGGCACATTTGTCTCAGATCTACATATTCATTCCAGGACATATGTCGTAGCGTCCCTAGAGATTTGAACAGTGAGTCTCCAAGATGTTCGCTGTGTTTGAAAGGCCCTTCAAAGGGAGTCCGGCAGGCGTAGAGTCCAGGGGGGCATCGAAGCCCAATGGTGTGTGTGAAAAGTAGCCAGAATAGCAGAAGAAAATTGGACGAGGTCAACAAGGTGTCACATCTTTATCTCGTGCAGTGTGTGTGTGCCACACACAGGTGAGACCGCTGGCTGACTGACCACAGCCATGTCGCATAGCCAAAAATCCACCAGTGTGGACGCACCTTCTGTGGTGCGCGCTATTGAACGCACGTCCTCATCTGTGGCTGATATGCAAGACACATTTGCTGTGTTATCGGCATGCTTGACACCTTCACAGGTTTTCAGACCAGACAGAGACTTTAAAAACCACTGCTTTGAGAGATACAACAGTGCTAAGTTGAAGAGTACACACACATTACGTAGATATGCAGTTGTGCACTTTAAGATACGCGCAAGCAATGAAACTGCTTGTGCATTTTGCCATCATTGAATCAACGTCCGGTTGGTTCTACCCTTAGGGCGTCTTCCAAGTGTCTGCCACTTAACAAATTTCCATTCTTCCACCTTGATTACGCCATTCCTGGAAAGAGCTGTTGGCACAAACAGGAGTTGGGAAGGAGACCAATGCACTCAGCACAGCTTGAAGACACTTGATGGTAAACGAAAGAGTCCAGGGCAAACTTATTTTCTTCAAGCCTAAAGTGAGCAATCAAGGTGAAATTGCTGTATGAAGGTTTTCTTGGGGAAAGCAAATCTGGCCGACTTTGCCTTCCACCATTTCTTTGCACAGACCATAATTTCTTACTAGACATGCTCATAAAGCGTCAGCTGCTAATTACAGCTCGCATTCATCCTCATTTCCAAGCCTGAAAGCTGCCAGAGAAGAAATATTGAGTTATTGCTTCCATTAGGCTTATTGACCGTCCTTTTGAGGAGAGCACACCAAGTAGAACACCAATAATGCACTACTGGGACGCCATTTTTGTGCTACATGGTCAGAAATGGAGGAACAAAAACCTCTTCTTTGTTTCTAGGATGTCATATGGAACTATCGTGTGTCTCAAAAAATGTTCGAGATGCGTTTCATCTGACACCTCTGTTGTCCTCTCCGCATTTCTTTAACACTTCCTCTCTGTCGAGCACATCACTTTTTGAGTCCCTCCCATTAAACTTTCTTATACACACAATATCTACGTGTACGCACAGTGTTTCGTCTTATTCAGTCGGGCCCTACATAAGTTAAGCAAAAATATATCTGATCGTCAGCTTCAGTAGCGATCAAAAACACGCTTAAGCAAATCTCCTCACCAAAAATCGTAGTTAAAGGATCCGGATCCCACCAGAGAGTCAAAATCGTACATTTCATCTCACTCTTATGCCATCACTACGTCCTCGACCTAAGCGTCGACATCTTTTTTCATTCAACACTTTAAGGCTAAAAGTTGAAATTCACCTAAAAAACGAAACAAGACAAGGGGAAAAAATGAGGGTTTCGGATCAAAAAATGGACTATTTACGTGAGACGTGTTGCCACACAAGCGGGATAGAAAGTTGTAAAAAAGGTCGAGTTCTTTATATTCACTCCTTTCATTTAGTTCTTTATATATTTATATCTACATATATCGCTACAAAGTAGGCCTTTTTGCCCCGCGAGTGCACTTGGTTGTCCGAGGACCTCGTGATTGTCCTCGGGCTTCGCTCTCGGATAGCCGCGGAACCCGAGGACAAGTTATGCACGCCAAGACGCGTGAAGGCCTTGTACAGCCACGTAATTAGCCGTTTGGTCCGGGATTTTTGCGTCATCTTTTGAACCTGAATACGACATTTGCCACAAGGAAAGACAAACGTGCGCCTTGCAAAGTTAGATTTGCGGCGCACAGAGAAAGTTGCAGCCAACTATGCGCTCTTTTGCATGTTGGCAGACAACGAAGAAAAAATCTCGTGTCAAAGAAGTTTTAAAGCGAGAAGTGATGATTATTTAGATCATTGTTGCCACTGCGATGCAGAAGACGAACGCACACAGAGGGAAGTGGTGAAGAGGGTGACTGCATAGAACACTCCCCTTCTACCCTTTGTGCGCACGAATGACGCAAGATGAGTTTTCCTTCACTTTCACGTACATAAACACGTCGATGTCGAGCCAAACCTGAAAGATTGCGTCGAAAATCCGTATGGGAAGAGACACAGAACCTATTTTTCCCCATGGACGATGGGTAAATGGATAAAGAACGAAGGGCACGACACAATGGAGGCAAAGGGACAGGGAAGAAGCAAAAGTTTCTTAACGAAATGAGCAGTTGGAAGGAGACAGGAGATGTAAAAAGTTTTCTATTTAGTCCCTCTTCAAAGCGAAAGTTCCATCCGCGTCGCCTCGACAATTCAACAAGTGTCGCGCACGAAATCATCGGTCACCTCCTGACTCAGTTCTACACATTGCAGCAGTTCAGATTTGGTGATTTTCTCGTCAAATTGGGTGATCTTGCTGGCGGCCACGGCCTCAACGCAATGCCTATTGAGCCGCGCCTTGACATACACGTAGCACAGCGTGACATTTGTAGCACGTAGACAAAGCTGAACCTACGTACAAGGTCACATGCAGTTGGAGCATTGACCAACCTTCTCCCGGCCCAATTCTTTCTTACGACACCTCTCCTATCGTCCCCTCACGGCGCCCCCCTTGTCCCTGATGAACTGCCCCCGGACCCCGCCCCTCTTGACTTCGTCCTCCATGTTATTTTTAGCTAGGATCGACTCTTCCCTCCCCAGTGCGTGATTGATTACCACAGTCAACGGAGGAGATGGGAACAATGGGTTATAATTTGGTCTTGCTCCCTGTCTCTGTGACACTCCTACGGTGATTAAAACCTCGCCATCATCCGGCTGAGGAGCTACAGCGAGGGCAAGTTGAGCGCCACCTGGGTCATCCCCGTGGAGGCCAACAAGATCGAGGACGAATTGGAACAATCGAGAACTGGACCTACAACCAACGCTACAGTTCAACGGTGGGGAATTTGAAAGCTCATTACCTCGCCCTTACTCGGCCAGACACAAGCTGTGTGACCAAGAATTTGGTGTTCTCCTTCCCGGAAAGTCTTTCATGTACACACACCCACACAACTTCGTCTCCAGTCGAAGTATAAGATCCTTCTGCTTCCTCATTTCTTCTTTCTCCTGCCCGACATTGAAGATTCATAGAAGAGCTTGGAAGACTCTTGGTGTCTGGGCGAGTGCGTCTAAAGGAGGAGGAGGGGGGGGAAGAAAGAGAAAACATCACGCGTACTACGGCTTCCCTGGGAAGTACGAGTAGGTGTTGGCGGCCAAGCCGTAGCTGGAGGGCAAATCAGCTAGTCCTACTTTCTCCTCTGCCGCCTCCTAGAGAAGGAGGCCCCTTTTTTTCCTAGATGGTTATGGCGCCTGTCAATTCTCTGCACATCGACAGATCCGAGTGAGAGATGGATTTTTTTTAGTCTTCTTTCTTTTGAGGACGAATTTCTTCTCTGACTTTCCTGGGCTTTCCTGAGCAGACTCGAGGAGAAAGCAGTGAGGACCTGTATACATAGGTATAGAGAAAGATGTGCTTCTGCCTCGAGAGCACTAGACAGAATGACTCCATCAGACAAGATCAGAGAGGAGCTCTACAAAGCTGTGGTCAAGACTACTGACCTGTACCTTTTTGGTATGCCACAAGCGCTCCCCCTCTATGCTAAGTACAATTTTTGCCTTTCAAAGCACATACAATGAGACGAGCCTCAGAAGAAGGCAAAAAACTTTCCCTCCCCAGTCTAGCGGAGTAATGCACATGGGGCCCTGTTGCTTCTTCTGGTGGCAGACAGAAAGGCTGAGCAGAGCTGCCAACAAGTGTCAGGCAAAAAATGTTGGTCTGGTGCCAACTGCGAGCGCGTCAAGACGGATGACTTCGAAGGTCGCGCGCTGCGCCCGCTGCCAATGAGAGCAGGACCGGCGCGTGCGGCAGCACCCGCGCAAACGTGCAATCCTGCCGGATAAATGGTCCGGGAGACTTTCCAGACACATTGCTTGGCAGCTCGCAAATTGACGTCCCGGTAGACTTTCATCTTCTCCCTTTTCTTTCTCTTTGACTTTTACCTCCCACAGGGTTTTGATACGGCGAGTGTTAGGGATGTAGAGGGCGTCGAAGGGTTGCGCAACCGATCCAGCCTCGCACCCATCATTGCTCGCTTCAATAGATTCTGTTTCTGGTTCCTTAAGCAGCAAACTCTGCGTCCGCAGACGCCAGCAGCTTTAGTGAAGACCTCGCTCTGACAGTCAAAGCTTGGTCGAGCTGGAAAAGTATCATTAGCTTAGAATACGAGTGAACGCATTTCCGCTCATACTTGCGGAAAGGTCCGACGTAAACTTGAGAGTGTGCGTGAAGTACACAACGGAGTGCAAAGTGTTATACAAGAACTCACAGCAACACTTTCTTGTAGTGGGGAGCAACCCAGGCTGCGTTGTATTGGCATCGTATGACCTTTCACGTTCCTTTATGCATATGGATCCATTGAGTCTTGGTGAGCGTTGATAACGAAGACTGTTTTACTGCCTGCCTCTATCTTTATTACCCTCACTCATAAAGTGATGATGAAGATCTGCCAACATCCCGGGGAGACTGGAGGGGCTCGGCAATGTGCTCCAAAGCCGCCCGTGAAACCAGACCTCTTACTTAGTTTCAGCAATTGGAAGAAACACAAGGAGCAAACTCTCCCTTAGGATGTCACACCCAGCGAGAGAAATCCCCTTGGCGACCTCGCCTTGTCGTTTCAATTGGCTTGCTCGCTGTCGCTGCTTTGCCGTCGCTTTGCCGTCGCTTTGCCGTCGCTTTGCGGTCGCTTTGCCGTCGCTTTGCGGTCTCTCTGCCGTCGCTTTGTCGTCGCTTTGCCGTCGCTTTGCCGTCGCTTTGCCGTCGCTTTGCCGTCGCTTTGCGGTCTCTTTGCCGTCGCTTTGCGGTCTCTCTGCTGTCGCTTTGTCGTCGCTTTGCCGTCGCTTTGCCGTGGCCCTAGGATGATTCTAACGCTTCATCTCCTTCTGCTCTCACTCCTTATGTCAACGGCAGTTGTCTCTCTCCAAGACCACTGAATGGAGGCGTCGAGGCCACTTCTTGCTCTCCTCTTTCCCCTTGCCTAAGAGCTGTTCAGATTACTCCGCATTAAGTTTTAACAGTACAAGGAGGCAATTCTCTCCTTATGGGCTGTCGACTGTTGCTCAAGGGTGGCAAAGGAGTGTGAGTCCCCCGCCTTGACTGAAAAGAGTTTGCACAACAACAACAACAGAGAGACTTGGGCGAGAGTGCCGTGGAAGCCCTCCTTCCTCTCTCTCCCTTCCTACCCGCATCATTTCGGTGTCAGCGGCGTGGAGAGGGAGATTTAGCAGTTGTTCGTCCTGATTCGTCGGCGTCGCAGGCAAAGGAGCTCCAGGCATTCGTCACAATTCGTGTCAATTGAGACGAGTTCCACCAGAAGAGGATTCCTCAGTGTGCGAAACAGAAGACCCACACGGCAGAGATTTTCATGCTGTCGCCAGAGCTGGTGAAAAGCGTCGTCCTTCTCCTTCTGCAGAGAATAGAAGAGGACTTTCTTCTTCTTCCCAAGCTTCGACCCCTGCCTCAGTCACTCCCTTAAGCCAAATTTCTCTCTTGGCTTCTTCCCCATTATTCGCCTCAGGAGAATAGAATCCATTTGGCTCTCTTCTTAGTCCTTCTTTTCAACAGTGGTGCGTGAGAGGCAGAGAACGAGTATCGCCATCTCTGGAGGGAAAGAAAGCAAAAAGAGACCTGTTGACTCTCGTGAATGCCACAAGGAGCACCAGCAACATTTGCAGGGCTTTAAATGGCTTTTATTGTGGCAGGAATACCATTGTCGCTGTCTTCTCTGCAGGCATCTCGACAGCATTTCAGGTAGAGACAGAACAAAAGAGGGGGAAAAAAAGGACAGACATGGCTTTGGAACGGCTCTTGAAGAACACGACCGACGCCTTCGTCATTCCAATCACCAATGCCATCCACGAAGTGTAAGATGTACTTTTACTACGTAAGTGCGTGCGTGCGCCAGGATCCTTTCTGTAGCGCCATTTGCAATGACGTGAAGGTTCTGTCTGGACCCAGCAAGGTGAAGCATGGCGTGGTCATTGAGGTGGGGGAACTGGGACCTCAAGGGGTACCCGGACCCGCCCCTCTCCTTGTTTGGAAACATGAAGGGGGTGCAGGCGGGGGTCAAGTTCATAACGGCAACTTTTGATGGCCCGCACAACCAAAGGGTGGACACAGTAGAGTTAATGATAAAAGACACCGAGTCGGCCTTGCCAGGGCACTCGCACGCCGACGGTGGGACCGTTTCTATGCGGTGCTACGAGCAGCAGTCGAATTCCTGCGGCCTTTATTGACCATTAACACACACACACACACACACACACACACACACAGGGCAATAATGATACGTCACTGCGCACTAAAAAAAAAACTTGAAATGTCTGGCGGGGGTGGTCGGCGACTCTTAAGTTACTGTAAGACTAATATATAATGTGAACGCTGTCGACGCGACCCGGGCATGCACACATACGCACACTCTTTTTAGTCTATATTCATTGATAGATAGCATGAGGAGGATTAATATCTATTGGGCGACTTAACTGGTCACACTGTCCAACTGACTAGCCTCACCCAAAGTAGCCTCCCAGCGCTGAAGTCACTGCCTCCGAGCTCGAGTGTAGCTTCCTGCACATGATGGCTGTCACGATGGAGTTGGCGTTCAGGTACCACATAGTATTGGTCCCCCTCCCCAAATAGGCCTCCAACCAGCAATCGCATGGGTTGAGGTCAGGCGAGGAAGAGGCCAAATCTCCATGCATCGCATGCAGCAAGTTCCACTCTAGCCTGGAGGCTGTGGTTTCAGCAGAGAGTGGCCACTTTCAGTAAAGTTGCAATAGAGTTTAGTAAAGTTGTTGTTGGGTTGTTGTCTTTATTGAGCACATTCGACATATTTTGGTCCACATCAAATTATCAAGAACTTCCCCTATGATCGTTCATTTTTGACAGCTGCTCATACCCTTGTTTTAGAAACCTCCACTTCACAATTGTGAAAAGGAGAGGGAAAGACCTTCCTACACATGTACGTGCAGTGTGATCTGGAAAAAATCCCCAGGCGGACCTCTTAGATGGACAGGAAAGTCCTGTCTCTGACTTAAAAGAACCTGGAGAGGACCCAACATGAGGCCTTTAACAAAGTGTCCATCGGACTTGTTCGACTCATGCTACAGTCCTTGCTTCACTACCTCCAGAAGAGGCCTAACCACATAGAAAACAACTAATATCACAAAGTACGTGAAATGCCCGGGAGGGCTCACATGCTTCTCTCTACTTTTTTTTAAAAAAAACATGTAGCGCGCGCGCCCAAGCGCGAGCGCGCAGTCGTACATACAAAAAGCACATCTGTGTTGCTTCTGTTGGCCCCGACCGCGAGGGCAAAGGCGGCGGTGGCGGCGGCGGCGGCGGCGGCGGCGGCGAGCGTGAGACTGTGAGGGAAATGCCTGTGGCAAGAAAACTTTCCGGAGGAGGCAAGGAGATTTTTTTTGTTGAAAAATGCGGCTACGCATCTGTTGCTGCTGCCCACTCTCTCTCTCTCCCTCTCTTTGCAATCTCAGTGGCAATATCTCGTAAAAAGATTGTTGGACCTTTCAAAAGAAATAAGACCTTTTTCCTGCGAGCAAAGCTGAGAAGGAAGATCTGGCACATTCATCTAATACCTCCGGCGCAATTTTCGTATCCTGCGCGTACTTGAACTACTTTTTATCCCCGCACCGTCGAATTTCCCCCCTCTAGCGAATGCATCGCGCATGCGCTCTGTGTGCATGCAGATTTTGCACACGCTTTTCCCTCGCAATCCACATACGCGTAGTCGTGCGCAGGAGCGCAGTGCGCGAGCGCTTTGCACGCACTGAATCATCCGCCAGGGACCTTTGACTTTTAACGGATAAGAGTGGTCCGATTGCCGATTGGTTTACGAAGCCAGAGTTGCCACGCAACGTTGATCGTGGAGCAATTTCACGCTCTCGTCAGCTCAATGTGTTGTAGCAAAGTCGGCACCGTTGGACCAAAATCTGTCGGTAACTCTTTTCTCCTTGTTTCATGTGATTTCAGATTCCTTGGGCAACAACTGAGTTTCTCAACCAGACATTCAGTGATGAAAAGTTCCTAACATATACCGGAGTAACTCATTATCAGAGTCACAAGTTTTTACATATGTTCGTGTCAAGGCAGCTAGCTAATCCCAGTAGGCTTGACATGTGTAGTAAATGGATCATCTGATGGACTCTCATGTCAGCACCAATCTCAGGGCCTTGAGTACCACAGTAATTCATAAATATACCTAAAGCCACAGAAGATTGTCTGTAGCCAAGCCTCAATTGCAGATATTTCTGTGACGCCAATTTGCTGCTCTGTAGCCATCACTGTTCAAAATGCGAAATGTTATCAACAGATTTGGGACCAACAAATCCAAATTCTCTTCTATCCGCTACCAAAAAGGGTTAGGCACCTATCAAAACCATATATTTTTAACATTCCTAATTAGGAATGAAGAAGTAAACTTTCAGGCCTTTTTGCTGCAGCATCACCCATTTTCTTTTATGCCTTTGAAAAGACTAAGCCTGGAAAATGGCAACTAATATTTTTTCAATTCTTATAACACATTCAGGTATCTTTGATCTTCTTTTGCATTAAGTTGCTGCTCCTGCATCTCATCTAGCGGTGCTCAGAGACTTCACTAAGCTGCCACATGAGAGAAAACGGTCTTGATGCTGTGTGAGCAATTGCACGGTATATGGGGGTGCAACTGTCTTCATAGCCACACACTTCAAGTTCTTTTCTTCATTCATTCGAAACTGCCAAAATCAAGGGGTTTTGTCTGTGCCTGACTTTGCTGTAGCAGTAGAGGAGTGTTAGTTGCATGAGCACCATGGACTACTCCGATTTGATCCCAGACAACTGCACCTGACAGGTCCGGTCATTGCACAGGCGCATATGAAATATCACAAAATTTAAAGCATCCCAGCCAAAGTTATAAGCGCCTCTTCACTGCTTGACCTTTTTTGGCGCACTTTATTTGCGAACTGCTCCAGCCCATTCTTGACCATGATAAGTCAGCTGTGCCCGTATCCACGTCCTGTGGATGTTATGTCCTTTTGGCATCCCTCGTGCCTCGGGTCACTATCATATTGTCCCCATCGGACATTTTATGGCGAGCCACGTTGTATGCGCCCTCCGTGCCGCAGTGCAAGGCCCGCGCGTCGTGTACGTGCACTCGCATGAGGCCTGCAGCAACGCAGTCCCTGGGAGTGTCTTAGACATGTCGGCCTTCTGTTTGATCTCCTAAAACTTCAGAGATGCGCAGCACCTGAGATAAAGGCAGATAGAATTCAGCTCTGGACGTCTGTACTTGCGCGAGGCGTTGAACGCACGCAAGCACAAATTAAAATAGCGTACGTATACGTAGGGCACTTATGCTACTGCGTAGCTGGAAGCTTTGCTCGTTCTAAGTCTTTTCATGTTGAAGAGGAAATGTTTGCTCAGGGAATCAAGGGAAGAATTGAAAGGGCTTCATCACTGGGATGTCTTTTCCTTTATCGGAAAAAGTTCATTATAGACCCTTTGTAGTTTACTTCAGTGCTACGAGTACTCTTCTCATAGCTTTTAGAATTTTGATCCTTTTTAGTTGTAGCAAAACTGAAATACCGATCGTAGCTCAATATGTGTGATGGAATATCAAGTACTGGCTGGCTCGGCGTCAGCACCAAACCGTTGGACTAAAATCTGCAGATAACTCCTTTCTCATTGTTCAATGTGAGGCCAGATTCTTAGGGCAACAACTGACTTGCTCAAACAGACGTTCAGTAATGAAGAGTAACTTGTTGCTAACGTACACTTTAGAAACCTCATTGTCAGTCACAGGTTTTTGTGCAACTTCATGTTGAGGCAGTTGATGCCAGAATGCTTCACGCATGTGGGTAACCCACCATCTGATGGACTCACCAGTAAACACCAATTTCAGGGTCTTGAGTAGCATAGTCCTGTGAAATATAGTCAATGCCTCAGATGAGTCTGTTGCTAGCCCTCAATTGCAGATATTTCTGAGGTGCCAACTTGCTGCTCTGCAGCCATCACCGTTCAATGTGTAAAATGCGTCACTCACAGATTTTGGTCCAAGAGTGCATAACCCGTAAGTCGTCTAACATAAGCAACCCTCTCATATAAGCATCCCCCAAATCCTACAGCCCTACCTTTAATATAAGCAACTTCCCTAATATAAGCAGCTTCTCTAATATAAGCAACCCCCTTTTTGCCTACATTCTTCAGCCACTCCTGCATTTGCTTGAAAAGAGACAGAAATTTGTTGCGTACAGAGTTGCTGCTTCCAAACCAGCACGTGTAAGCCCTTGGCTTGAGTAGGCTCAATTCATATAGGAGACTATGACAGGATCTAGGGCAGGAGAAAAAGAAGATAATTTTGTCACAGACTGCTTATTCCACCAAGCTGAATAACGCCCACTGATTTCAGAATGAACGGTGCTGTGGTACAAGTATCTGTGACGAAATTATTATTTTCTCGAGCCCCAGTCATAAAACATCAAAATGTAGGATTCACGGGAAAAAGAAGAGCACGAGTCGTTGCTCCTGCCTCCACCATAATTAATGTAGCTAATACAAACAACGGGGTAGGAATCCCATCTGGAAATCGGCAAAAATGGGGTTGCTTACATTAGAAGAAATAGCGTATCTCTTTTTGAAGGGGTAGAAAAGAGCATCCGGACAAGTTGTACCAAAAAAGTTGCACTGATAAGGACAAGATACACCGAAGACTAGAAGAAGTTGTTGCAATACGACTTCTGCTTCTTTGGATTTTCTAATCAAGATGAAGCTACACTACAGACAAGTTACAAGGTTGCGCAACAACTGTTGCTCCTCGCAACTTTCTTGTTGGTTTATATTGCCTCGCAAAGCTCTGCTGAAACTGTCACGTCCCTCATGATGCAGGCATGGAAGGAGAGGCCGATTCACAAGACACAAAGGGTAACAGCCATCCTCACTGTGCAAGTTCGTCCATTCCTTGTTTGGAGACCCGCAGGTACGTGGACAGGCATCAAGGGCGCAGCCCCGGCTGAATCGCCCAAACCAAAATCACTTTGTAGTTCAACAAACAAATGACATTATCACGCAGCTTATATAGGTGCAACTTGTACTGTGGCGCAGCCTTTGCAACTTTATTTAGGTGCAGCCTGTCCGTGATGAAGCAGCTCGACAGTAAATCGAAGAAAAGAGAGCAAAGGTCATGATAATTCAGCTCGTTGAGTTCGCGAATGCTTCTTGCTTTGTGTGTCCGTCGAACCTGACGTGGTTGACGTTGTTTCGTGTCCCGCTGGAGTCCGCTTGATCGTCGTTGGTGACAAGGCTTGCGACCAAGCTTTTTGCCTAAGATGTCGAGTGCCTTCGGTATGTACATGTACTATGGACACCACTAAATTGGGCATCTTCGTTTGCCCCCAAAGTTGCCCTTTGAGTCTTAAAGGCAGGTTTACTTTCACCTCATTGGTCTTTTTTTTCTTCTTCCAGGACAACTGGGGCTGCCAATGGCGCGGCTGCCGCCAACGGCAGCGCCGATGGCAAGCCCGAAAAGTCGTCGACGGTGAGTGAAAATGCATAGAACAGGAAATTACGAATGCAATCTCGGGCCAGAAATACAGTCTTATCTGTGTGTCTCTCCGCAGCTCTCATTCTGGCAGAACCGCAGCATCTCCTTGGTCGACATGTACACAGACCAAGGGGAACCCTCAGAGAAGTGCGGGGACCTCAATTTCTCCTTGGAGTACGACTACGCCACGCAGACGCTCAAGCTGAAAATTATTCAGGTAAGTCAAACCATTGGTGCAGACGCACCTGCCGGCGTGTGCCTCATCTAGCTCAGTCCTATAGGGAAAGGCCAACATACATGGACAACAAACATACCCTCTGCTTTCTCGCCGCGCATCAAAGATGAAGTTGCTGGCAAAAATACGTTGTTCGAGCAACCTAACTTTACATATGCTTTTTAACGCCTCGTACCTAAGTTTCTTTCTGTACGCTGTCTGTCTGTGGTTCACGGTCTCCGAGAAATAATAGACTGATGTAGATGAACTGTGCCAAATCCCACCTCTACAGTGTGTCTCAGATCAAGCTAAGAAAAAATGACGAACAATCTGTATTGATCAGAGTTATTTAGTCCTATTCAAACTTATCTAGTTCACGTAAATCAGCATCTGAACAAGCTATTCATAGCGACCTCTTAAGACTTTTTCTCCAGAAGAGAGAGCCTCATTTTCTCAGGCAGCAACGCAGAAAAGATAAAGACCAAATCGCTTTGAATAAATCGTCCGGAAAGTGCTTGAATAAAACAAAGGTGAGGAAGACCAAGTACATCTGATTAACGCTTTCGTCACTGCTATGACTTCCCTTGCCCTAACACTTGACCACCCTGTAGGTCGTCAAGAATGGGCGGTGGAAGATCTCCCCAAAGCATCAAACGAATTAAACTTATATAGTAACACCATTGCTCTTTGGATTAAGGGGTTTCTTCCACTTGGGAGGCAGAACTCCCCAGCGAGGAGACTCCGAGTAAACTCATGTATTAGAGTAAGCCGCTCTGTCTATGGGGTGGGGTGTGTGAGTGTGTTAGTGGGTGTGCAGATCCCTGGGGAGGCAGGGGGGACGACGGTGTCCGCACCAGGTTCAGCTGACCCGATTGCTGATCCACAGAAGACTGTCTCCGGGTCTGTGGAGCAGGCGGACGCCAGTGTTTCCCAGCACTCACATGCGGTTTCGCACGAACTCACCCGTGTCAGAGCTCTCCAACTGATTAACAAGCGAGCAAGGAGGAAAGCCTATGAAATCAACCAAACTGATAGAGCTGCTGGCGAAATTACATTTGTTGCTTGGCCCCACAGGTAGGCAGGAAGCAATCTTATTTCCACAGGCTTCATTGGAATCAGCAAAGGTTGATTGGAAAACGAACTTCTACCCAGAGTAAATTAATTCTCCTCTTCCTCCAAGTCTGTGCGTGTATTTGTACTTCATCCGTGTACGTGTGGAAACCCCACTGCTACTACTACTACTACCACTGCATGCTGTACTACGCTTGGACGCCACACATGCACGTAGGCAAATCCTATCAATGTAGGAAAACACAAAGTACGGATGGTACTACATCCGTACGTACTACGTATGATGGTACTACGTACTACATACGATGGTACTACGTACCATCAGTACCTACGAAGAAAAAAATGTCAATGGCTTCTGCCCAACCAGCCGGATGCCCATTCTGAGTGAATGGAAGAAGACCAATGATCGCCAAATGGAGGGGGGGGGGCGCACAATTTCCCCGTTGCTTTCTTTGTCGACCTCCGGGTCATTGTGCTCTCGTAGGCGCTGTTGCAAGTGTTCTGCACTGATACAAGCCGCTGTGTCAACTGTCAGGTGGGCAGGGATCGACATTGTAGTACGTGTCACTGTGCGGTCTTGCGGATCCTCAGTAGATCAGACTAAGTCCGTATAACACGTCCTACAAGTCAGCCTTGAACCATCCATTGTGCTTTTATGAATATGCAATCGGTTCTATCGAAGAATGCATCGTTTCAATGGAGCATATCTCAGTGTATTAGTCCCTGGGGACAGTAGATTTCCACACATATTTTTACTGTTACACACGTCGTAAGGTCGTGAGAGCAGTGCGGTGTTGCCGATTCTCCAAAGGCTCCTTGAGAAGCTTGTAAAATCCGTGTGAGTCTCCCAAACCTTATGCAATTATCGTACAGGGGTGTAATTACGTAGATCTGCCTAGAGGTAATGAGCATAGAGTGGTGTAGTTTATATTTATCATGATGAGTGTATCATTTGTCATGTCAAAGTCACTCCTGCCTTCCTCCATAACGCCCACGATTCTCCTGAAGCCTTGTCTCATCACCCATGGTCTTGATGATGTTGTTCTTGTTGCTGAGGAAGTGGTGGCCGCAGTCAACAACATGAATTGGAGAATCAGATAAAGGTGCTACCTCAGAACCATATGAGATCAGCGTCCACTAGCATCAACCTCAGAAAGGTTCTTTGTTGAAAAACATGCTGGACGACCTTGGTGGCTTCATTGTTTTTGTGTCCTTTTTCGCTGTTTGTGATTCAGTTTTGCCTGTCTTTTTTTTAGTTGACAGCTGACACAACTGGGGGAATAGAGTCTTGTATTGGCAGGACGTCCAAATTTCTGATACTTGTGCCGCAAAGTCTTATAATGTATTGCCACTAAATAAAGTCCTATTTTAAAATGTGGCCGCGCTGAACAGAAAGTCACTAACACGCTTTTTTCAAGGTTTCAATATAAGCATACTTTCTGCGGGACACTCCAAGCTGACTACAAAATTGAGTGCCTTCATGCTTCACAGTGGAAATAAGTACTAGAACTTCTTTGGTCAATTATTCTTCAATTATATAGAGAGGACATTTTCATCAGGGTTGCTACGGAGCGCCCACATTTGCTGCGGTAGCAACTCTAGGGTTTCTTAAAGAACAATCTCGTTATGATACTATGCTTTGGAAAACAGATGCTAAAAGAGTGTTTTTATGATGCAATACTTTTCTGAGCAAAATGTACTAGTAGACGAGGCATTTGAAAAGTAGCCTTGAAGTTACCCAATCAAGTATTCTTAAATTAAGTTTTTGATAAAAGAGCAGTAATGACATTTTGTTCAGCATGGCAGCATTTTAAAATAAAATTTTCATTTACTGACGCTTGCCCACGTCGTCCGGCATGCCCCCTTGGTGGCCTCGTAGCACCTTTTTGTGGGGGGCCAGCTGCAATACGATGGGGTGGAATCTCTTTTTGTACATCAGTCGCACCTGCCCAGGAGTGTGCATTTTGAAGCAAAAAATTATCCTTCAGTGACCCACCCCTGTCATAACTTATGGGCCATACGGTACTGCTTTGGCAGAATCTGCGGAAGGGGCCAAAATCTCCTTGACTTTGTTCCCCCAGTCTCTCCTCGAGGATAAGACCTTCGAAGAATCCGCACAATATATTTTTCCGGATTTGCGAGGTTTACCTCCTGGTCGGTGCGGTAGATATGGACGAGCATGATTAGTCCGGAGCAGTAAAGTCGTTACCCTCCATCTCATGCTTGTGTACATATGCACTAGATAAGGGATCCCGTATTAGTGGATAGAGGAAATTTATGGCTCCGCTGGGGAGCATTTTTTTCATCTTTTCCCTCCGACTGACAGAAAGTACAAAGCAATACTGTACACGTCCGGTATTGACCGCATGAATGACTTTCTCCTCTCCTTGTTGGCCGCCTGCAATTTGATCAACAGCTTCGTGACAAGAATGGTTCAGAGTGAGATGAAGAAGCACGCAGAATACGAGGATGTCCCTTAAAACCTGATTCGCGCTTTAGTTCACTCTGCTCCTCGAGTACAGTGCCCACCGCTTAGTATATCACTCCATTTAGAGTGTAATTTTCCAAGAAACAACACAAGTGTACCTTTTGTAGTAAATTTCTACTGAAAAATGCGTCAGTTCACTTCCAATAGTACGTCTCTTGGCTAAATCTGAGTAGTGATGGCCTGGCGGAGTCAAGCCGAGATAGATTAAGTAGGTGAGGGCAACCTATCGTAACCAATGTTCGGGTCGGGTCGACTTGATTGAGCCAGCACATCACTACTCAGATTTAGGGTGATATTCTGTCAGTTGAGGAAGTCCCCCATTTCTTTAGCTGCTTTTGCCAATTTTCGCACAGCACACAAGATGATCCGCATTACAGTGCTCCAGGACCGTATGAGCAAAACCAGCTGCACCCAAGTTGCAAGTCGAGTTTTTTGGCTGGTGACGGCCTCAGATGAGTACAAAAGAAGAAGAGATCCTATTGATTTGCTCTTGAAAAAGTTACAATGCACAAGGTCAGTCTCCATTTATGTGGGTAGTACGTGAAAAAGGCAAAGTCGGTCACAACATCATCTCGGATAGTACGTCAATTTTGCCTCTGATCAAGAAGGACGTACTAAGCGGCGGGCACTGCACTATTTTGTAGCTCTCGCCTCATCGGGGGAGCAAAAGCTGCACTAACAAACGGTGCGCGCCCTGTTGACGCTCGCGAATCCCTACCCACCCTGGACGGACAGGCGATCAGGCAATACAGGGGGTTTCTTTCCTGTCATCCCTGTATTGCTGACAGGACTTGAGCTTGTGTTTTCTTCGCAGGCTTGACAGCCTTTAGCGATGCTTGGAGAGTGCCACTCCTGATTTGGAGTGATAAGAGAGGACCGGCGAAAAAGGTCAGTGCAGCATATGCAGGGCTCCTCAGGATTGGCGTGACTGTCATCCATATCTTGTAGTCACGAGTGACTCTTGCCTTAAATTTGAACTTCCTGCCCAAAATAGATTGTCTTGACCATTTGGCAGCTGCAAAAAAAGAAAGAAGCACAAAGCTGAAAGATACTGAGGTTTGTCGCCATGACGGTTGAGCTCGTAGTCAGAAGTCCGTGCAAAGCTCTTCAAAGTCTCTGACTTCAATCTGCTGTAGCAGTCATGTTTGTTGTCCGATTGCACTTATTTCTTATTGGCTGCCAATAATCAGCTAGGAAAAAGTGGTGGAAGTATCACCGGATAAAACGGTTTTAGCGCCATAACCAATATGTCAGCACCTATTGCAAAAATAAATGCTGCCTTACCTAACCTATCCTACCGCAGGGCCTGCAGCGCCTGCAGCCTTCTCCCCACGTTCAGTGTAGGTATTGAACCATTGATTTTCATTAGCTTCTCCATTTTTCGGTGCCGACATTATGTTTTAGGTGAGTCTTTTTAGCGGAATCCACCATTGGAATAGGTGACGATATCAATTTGTTCACTTCTCGCTTTTTGCAGCTGCCAAATTGGCCCGGCCAGTCTTTTTTGGGCGGCAAGTTCAAATTTAAATCGAGAATCACTTGTGAACTTATTCACTAGTCGGGCCAATCCTGACGAGGCCTGTACAGTCTACGCCTCCATGGAGCGCACGCCACAGTGATCAAGACAATAACGTGCAAAGGCACCCTCATTTCCTGCAAATTTGTGCTCTGTGCTTTCTGGTCTGAACGTGCAAACTCACTAGCAGAGAAGCCGTCATCCATATTTGAGTGGTGTTTTCGTCGTCCGAGACAGAGCACATTAATACATTTATCCGACCTAAATCATAATCGCCTTACGCCAGGCAAGACAAATAGAGACAGTTCTTCGTTTACTCAAGGCTGTGCTCAGGGAGAATTTGGGCTGCAGAGCTCTTCTTCCTCTTTTATCTCAGGCTTTTAATGATGCAGCCTTGTTGCTCTCACAGATCTCAGACTGCTGCACTGGGATCACTCACGCTGCAATCGATTGTCCCAGAACATGCATACGCAGTAGACCAATAAAAGTACACGTCCTCTAGAACTTCAAGTACATACGGCCCTGGGGAGGGGAAGTGATGGACTGCATGCATAGCAGCAGCAGCTTCTACCGGGTGTTCAGAAATCGGACGCGATTTCTTCATCTTCTGGTGAAATCAGTTACTTTTCTGGGCATTGCGTCGTTCCACAACACATTGCTCATCCTTTGAGCTTCTACATCAAACAACGACAACGCCGAAAATGGACGAGCTATGTCAACGTGTCGAGATCGCCAAGGCCAAGAATTAGACCTTTTTGATCTCGCTGCCCTCGTACTCATGGGGTCTTTCTTTGAAAAAAGAAATAAGTGTGAATTACATCGCATATTCTCGTTAAACTAACAAAGTTATGCTTTTCAGAGAACTTTTTTTTTACAGGGAGACAAGCTACAGGCTTTTCGTTCGAGACCCTTTGAACAGGGTCTTCCCCAACGGCAACTCCTTGGTGGCGTTACACATGCATGTATTAAACTCAACTTTTCTTTTGGGAGGGGGGGGGACAAGAAGAATAGGGCTACCTACTTTAGAAATCACAAATAGTTCAAACTTCATCGAGAACAACTTTGTCAGCAGGGGCAATAAGCGTGAGACACCCACGAAGGATTTCTGAACACTTGATAGCGTGGGATCTCTGAGTTCAGACATTGCCTGTCCGGATCCAACATCATGAGCAACTTTGTGCCTGCCCATTCTGATGCCAGCAACCCCTTGAGGAAGCATTTTTTCACCTTGGGCTCTCCGAGCTCAAAACCTCAAGTTCCAAAAGCCTGTTCTCGTCCATTCTTCCTTCAATCTTCATGTCTTTCTTGACCCTAGAGATGGAACCAACTTGGTTTCGAAGCTTGAAGTTTGCAGCTCAATGGCTCGGGGCCAATTTGGGGAAGCTCGATTTCATTAGGAAAGAAACTATGAAAGAGTGTGCATCTTGGCGCATTGGGGTGCGCACTTTTGAGCGCTGCAACATCAAAATGGGCGGTGGCAAAGTTGCTCATGATGAGGCTGGATCGTGTGTCTCAATGCCTCGAAAACCGATTCCACGTGCAAACTCAAGCACACCAGATTTTGCACCTTGCCGCGTTTATTCCAGAGGAGAAGACCAAGTGCAGAAGAAACTGATGGTGATTGGAAAGAGCAGGAACCCACGCAGTGTCAGCCCGTGGCCAGATTAATTCGGATGACAACACCCACCTCCAGCTTCTTTTGTTCTGACTACTTATAGGAGTGACAAAAACATCAAGGAGAATTGGCTTCCTGTTGAGTAGCTCTGGAAAGTTATTGAGCTATTCCGGAAATTTACTCAACACAGCCAAAATTTTCACTAACAAAATAACATGTCCTTTTTGGCAAAAGTTGGTACTTACCAAATATTTACTAAATAATTTTTTGTCTCAGGCCCCAGAGGCCACTTGGAGGCCTTCCACATGGCTCGTTGTTTTACCAGGTGTTGAGGCAGGGCTCCTACATGATCCTGATCAAGAATTTTTGAGCACTCATAAAAAGTAGAGATTCAAGGCTTTCCAAAATGGTATGGCAAGCCAATTTCCAATGAGAAATGACTGAGTTTCATCCCCAAACACAAAGAAATGTGGCCTCAACATCCAAAATTTTCAACCTTAAGCCCATTTTTGAGGCTGTTGGAGGCTACCCAGGTGAATTTGCCATAAGGAAACTAAAATCTACACAAAAATTTCCTTTCTATTAAAAGGATTTGGAAACTTGGACTGTGGTTGGTAATTGTCCAGAAAAAGCTGAATAACTTTCAAGAACTTCTCAATAGGAACCAATACTCCTTGATGTTATTACCCAACACACTCAAAAACAAAAGAAACCCAAGGTGGGTGTTGTCACCTGAATTAATCTGGCCATAGGCTGGCACTATACCCAAAAGACCAGAGCTGCTTCTGAGTTGATTATGACCAAAAACGTGTGGGAAAAAAGGCAGGACGTCACCTACAATGTTTATGAGAGGAGACTCATGGCATCCCCAGACAGTGGGCAACAACAACAGCACCAAGCAGGTCTTCCTCCCGTTGAACAACACCAGCCTGACCCAACCGAGGGGGCTAGGAAAGGGACGTTATGGCAGCCGTTTAAACGAGAGAGTCTTGATGCTGACATTGAAGCTGGCACACGTGACGTTGCCAAAGCTGCCAGGCCCCAGATGGGTGGGATCATGTCAAGCCTGGGACAGTTGCCAACTGTTTTAGGAACTGTGGTTTCAGAGCTGCTGTGGGTGAGGATGAGATCGAGGATCAGGACATTGATTCTTTCTTGACTCAGCTAGTAAAAAAACAATAAATATTACTCTATTTTCGCACATTTCGGGATTGGGGGGGGGGCGGAGAATCGGATGATTGGGAGAAGACTCAGCTTCCCAATTTGTCCCCTTTTATCCGATATTCGTTCACTGCTGTGCGTAGTGGAGAAGAAAAGTCCGTCATCCCCATTTTGTATTGTCACGCTTGTTAACTGTGGATGCTGAATTTTTGGTGCGTTTTCTGCTTCTCCAGGGCCGTGACCTCGCTGCAAAGGACGCCAACGGCCTCAGCGACCCCTACGTTAGAGTGACGCTTCTGCCGGACAAGAAGAGGAAGCTGGAGACCAAGATCAAGAGGAGGACGCTCAATCCAAGATGGAATGAAGTGTTCTACTTCGAGGGTGAGTACATCCAGCTTTTTCTCGTGGAAAGGCTCTTTTTACTGCTTGATTCATGTGGTGTTATTTTCTTCTCTCTTTCCCCACAGGCTTCCCCATCAACAAGCTTCAGGCTCGAGTGCTTCATCTGCACGTCTATGATTACGACAGGTTCTCCAGAGATGACTCAATCGGAGAAATACACCTGCCACTCTGTCAGGTATTCTTATACGTACACCCTTGCTAGAGACAGTCAAACACTCTTCTCAGGAGTTGGTATAACGATTCCCAACGACTTGTACAGAAAGTATGCGTAGTGCGTACACACCGTACATGTGTGCGCAGGTAAGACCTTCTAGTGCACTTCGGTCGTCTGCATACGCGCCAGTGAGGGTGGCATCATTTCTGCAGTGAACGTTGATGATTCTTCAAGCTTATATCAAGCTTATATCAAGTCGTCGTCGTCTTCCAATTTCAATGTTAATCTTGACAAAGTTTCCCCCCAGCTTGTGAAAGCTCTAGAACTTGGTTTCAGGTGGATTTTGCGACAAAGCCGCAGTACTGGAAACCGCTCTACCCCCCTATTAAGGAGAAACTGGGTGAACTAATGGTGAGCCTCACGTACCACCCGGCCAAGAACAACCTCACCATCGCCATTCTCAAGGCCAGGAATCTCAAGGCGAAGGACATCAACGGAAAGTCCGGTGAGGCTGATTTCCATCACTACGCGAATGTGTTTGCCATGAAGAGAGCTGGGTTGGTGCATACTTCATGTGCATGCACAAAATTATGCTTCGTGTATATAGTACTAGTGCACCAATTGAAGTACAGTTGCTTCTCATACATCTTGTCGTACCTAACGGCACGTCTGTCAAACTTCAAAGTTTCTTCTTTGTTTCCAAGTATCCAGGAATCATGTTAACTTTCTTTTGCCTTGGTGAATACGACAGTGATGATACTCTGTTATACTCCAACCATACTTGCAGTAAAACTGTGCGATCCATCGTATCGACAATAAGTATTGCGTTATTTGCTAAATATGGAATACCCTAAAATCTAAAAACAAATCGCGATGTTATGGAACATTTGCATGAAATGCTGAGAGAAGCAGCAGATAATCCCACCCCCCAGAGGCGTGCATACCCAAGATAAACATGCATGGTAATCCACTAACATGGTAAATAACTGGTATGAACGAACTTGTAATCCGGTGCATCAACAAAGAATGACAATGGGCCGGAATTTGTAGGCTGTAGAGAATATATCTGCTGTCTTGCAACTGTACAAAGCTCAGAAGTTTTTTAAGTAGCAGCACTGCTGGTGTCTTGAATCTTTGAAATATCAGCAACCGCGTCGACTTGAATAACTATCAAACACTTACCAGGGCATTCAATCAGCGTTGAACACGGTCTTGATATATCGAAAATGGCGATATATGGTGTTGGTATGTCACATATCGCGATAGTTGATCCTAATGTTCATCGAATATCGCGATGTGCACTACTTGGGGATATCGCACGTTCTTCTCTTGCATGAATGCCTTCAGGCCATGCAATTGTGCATATGCGTTAATATGCTATCGCTCCCATGACCACCTCCTCACCATTGCGCTGTCCAACCTGCATCCCCCTTGTTGTGCGTCACACCCTATGTGCGAAAATTCACCCGTCACACGTGAATAACGTTATTCGCACTGTTTGCGTGACACATGGAGTACATAGCAAGGTTTGCCTACGTCTGAGCCGAGGAATGCAGGACTTATGTGGTGTAGTACGCGTACTCTCAGAATGCGTACCGAACGAAGATTTCCCCCGAGAAAACCCAAGACGCTATGCGAGACTTGCAATTAAAGTTGGCTTAAACCCCGCACTGGAACTTTCTGAGCGTGTATACACTGTATAGCAGATGGGAAAAACTACATATACTTACTGCACATCCCGTAGTGAAAGTTTTTTGATGCTGGTAATCATCATGTCATTACGCTAATTTGAGGCTGCGCCATATCCCAAATTAATCTATGTGCTGTGACAATCGATATGCTGAGACCAAATATTGCAACCGATACTAACTATGTATTAACGATGCATATTGTAGTACTATATGGACCCGAGTTGGACTTGACTGCACGAGGGTGTAGCCCGAGGGATATAAAATGACCCAAGTGCTGTCAAGTCCAAAGAGGGTCCAAAATAGTACACATTATGCATCGTTAACTTGTAATTAAAATTGCACGATTTTTGGAATCATGGGGTCGATGTTTCACCAGTTTCAAGACAAACAAAACAACTGAAATACACTTTTGGAAATGAAAAATGATTCCGTAAAATAGATTCATGCAAGAAATATCGAAAATTTTTAGTCTCAGAGTGTTGAATCACAATATGCTCCTGTGGAGAGGGAAATATAGTGAAGGGAAATATAGTGCAAGAATATTTCCCACTAGATTGTAAATAAGAGGGGAAATGTTCCAGAAATCGTGCGTAAAATATATAAAATGGCCAGTCAACTTGATGTTCAGTCTAGACGATACTTTTGCTGATATTGCAATGTTTGATTTTGGAATTTGGGATTTTTGAAGAATTTACGAGGCAAACCCGAGACCGCAGGTACTTCGAAAATTTCAAGGCCAGCTCATTGGCTGTTCGTAACTTCTGCATGATATCACCAAAATACCGGGGTATATATCCAGATATTGCAATATTCGATGTCGATACGATGGATCGCACAGTCTTACCCTCATTGTAGCCCCAAGACTAAGAAAATCATTTCGTGGGACGTGTAAGACCTCGAATGTGTGTTGATCGTACATGGACCAGTTACTGGTTCGTTGAATAGCTCGGCCGCGGCCTCGACCAATCCGAGGCCTATCGCACCTGACCCGTCGGGGCGCCATTCAGCTGCGCCGGGCTCGTCAAGTTCGACTGCGCAGCAAAGGAGAGTGCTAACAAAGCAAAGTTTCTACTTTATCCCAAGTCTTCAGTAATTTGTGAACTTTTCCTCTCTGTGTATACATATATACGTGGTTGACGTTCTTAGCAGCACAATATGGTGAGTCCTCGTAATGAAGTCTCCGATTCACCAAAAAAGTACCTCCGGAAAAAGAGGCAGAATCGTTGCTACAAGGAAGAGGGCTCGAGTGGAAACAAAGGGATCAGATTTTTCACCTCCGAGTGTTGCAGCTCAGAAGTGAGTAGTAGCAGTACAACGTAAAGTTCCTGTGAGGTGCGCGCTGCGTTGCCTCCGACTGCTCCCTGTACTTGCTCAAGCCTACTTGGACGTACTACGCTAACCAGCGTTTGACTCTTGGCCCTGGATGGGCCTGGGCTGGGCTTGGTACCTGCTTAGCACGAGACTTTGCCAAGTTCAGTTGGGCGCATTTGTTGCTGCTGAGAGAGCCCTGTCAAGCCGAGCCAAGTCGAACTTCTTACTTTTTCCACGTAAGCTCTCGCTTGACTTACTTAAGCTTTTTAGGCCTGAACAGTACCGTGCTACGGGAAGGAAACTGATTAAATGCACAAGATGTCTACCCTGTCCGAAAGACGCTTGAAAACCACAGTGATAGCAAGAGCTCCTATATCGCACTTGCCACTGACTGCATGCTCCAAAATGCAGTGATTTGCAATGTTGCTCGGGCGCAAGGTATTCGGACAAGAGCCCAAGAGAATGCACCGCCCATCCACTTGTGAAATGTTCAGGTCGTTCTCTGAACTATGACTAAAAGCCAAGCTTGAGACTTTAGTGGCGAAGCAACAATAGGAAGTACAGAATCGTGTGTTGCTCAAAATGGCTCATCCTTTGTGAAACAGGAACTTGTGAACATAAAGGGGTGAGACTCGGAAGCACTTTCATCTGCTGAATTAGACTTTTAGTTTATAGTTCCGTTTTTCGGCCAGTATGAAGTCGAACAAGGTTGATTCCTACCGAAAGCCATCAGTCCTTGTTACAGCTACTTGTAACGCTGGGACGCCATTATTTCTTAGATTTTTGATATGCATGGGGATCGGATCAAATTGTCCGCAGTAGTGATATAATCATTGCGCGGTTATGAGGATGCTTTGGATGAATCAAAGTGTTCAAACCTTTAACTGTGAATCGTTATAACTTCTCGTTGGCGTCTGATTTCTGTACCGATTTTCGCGTACCGTTTAATGTGGGCCTCCTAGAATGTTTTGGCATTGCTGTAAAAATGATTTTTTTTTTGTCAGCTGGATTCCCCATATGTGGTCATAATTGGAAGCCAACACCCCCCCCCCCAGTTGGACATATCTAACACCTCTAATGCGATCGCTATGATCATGTGGGCCCTTTTTGACAAATCTGGGCCCTCTTCTGCATTTGTGGAGGCCTAATGGCTTGAAAGTAGGAGACACTGTTGTGAAAAAGCTCTGAAAGCCTGTTTTATGGCGCATCCTCAGCTTCAAAGGATTACGAAAGAGAAGAAGATGGTTAGATTTAATGCAAAGTTGCTTCGCACCCGAGTAGTTCCATTCCGGCTTTCATAAATTGCCCGGTATATGAGCCTTTGTGAGTGGGATGAACCTTGGAATATAAAGGATGAATCTTCCAGGAAAATAAGCAACTGACGTATGAACAAAGAGTGAAGAAACGTTGCTACGCGCATCCTGTTCTGAACTGTACTCGGATGTCCACGTAATTTTTCAAACACGCAATCTCAGTGTCACCCGCACACAACGTGCATCTCGTAAACCAAGACTTCACGTGCAAGAATGGCTTAGGTCACCAAAAAGGCTTGGATTACAACCTCGTTGCTATCAGGAGTTGGGTCCCCTTGGTCTGAAGTGCAAACTGGCTTTCTGGCAACCCTGGAGGCATTCTGGGGTTAGGTTGGTAAGAAACACTGCTCTAAAGAATTCTATGACCACTTTCAGATTTCAGACGTATTGAAGTATCTCAGCGTCTGCGTTGCATGAATGCTATTGTTGCTGTCAAGAAAGTGTGCGCCAATAAATTTTTGCAACCGTGCCGATGAGTTGCACCTCCGTTGAATACAGTTGCTTTCTGTGAAACTGAGGCTCTCATGCATGATGAGTCTTAGTGCAAAAGTGCTCGTGAGAGGGCCCTTTTTTGCAGCCCCAGAGGGTCTTCGCCGTGCTAAACGAATGTATCGTGACCTCTCTCTCCACCTATTGTCTGCTAAGGTTCAAGAGGTTCTCGACGTGAAGAATGTTCGACACCAGCTGCAGATGCATTGCGCGGTCACTTGATAGCCTGGCCCTGTGTGCGCGTGCGCCACCGTGTCTGGGTGCGTGTGCTTCACACAAACTTTTGAGTCTTCTTCCAGTTGTCTTCTCTGCTTGGAGTCAGAAATTCGTGTGCGGTCCTTGTTGACAGTAGAATGGCACCTTCGTGATATCGAGCGTAGCGAGTGTGGTACAAACGATACGCAGATACTCGAGTTTTTTTCTGATCTCCTTCGCTTGCTCCATCCCACTCCAGCTTAGTACGTCGGGAGTTCACGAAATCCAGCTGGGTGATGTACAGGGGAAACAAGGTGCTGCTGTAGCAGAATGATGATGATTCATTCGTGTTCGTCTTCATTTCATGTTTCGCGGTACTTCGTTAAACGAAATCTTGATGCAACGGACCGAAAGTGGCGGAAGACGGACTTACCGTCGAAGGAGGACTGAGAGCTCAACAGCAGCTCCATGGGAGGGTGGTTAGGGGAGGGGGACACGAGAGCGAGCGAGAAAGACAATAGGAGGAATGATGAGGAGCTTGGAGTACGAAAGAAAAAAAGCATTCTACATTTCTTGGCTTACAGTGCATGGTTCTGTTCTTTACACATTTTGCCAACCTCATCCTTGACAACCTTGACACTTCTCTCTCTCCCTGACAGATCCGTACGTGAAGGTTTGGCTCATGTTCGGCGACAAGCGTGTGGAGAAGAAGAAGACGCCGGTTTACAAGTGCAACCTGAACCCGATCTTCAATGCGGCGTTCGACTTTGACGTTCCTTGGGAGCAGATTAGAGACTGCGCCTTAGACGTGCAAGTCATGGACTTTGACACCGTCGGCAGAAATGAGCTCATCGGGAAGCTCACACTGGGATGTGAGTAGATAGATGCTGGCAGACATTGACCACGTTATGAAGCTTGTACAGTCTAGCACAGTCCTTGTCTATGTGCGTGAAAACCGCTGATTCAATTTGGGTAAAATGGGGCATGTTGGTCGAACTCCCTTGAGGGGGAGGCTGTCCATATGGGGTCCAGACCCCACTTGTCAAGCACAGATTGCTCTAGGAACAGCTATGCTGTAAAAGTCGCCCTTCAGGGGGTTCCTCCAGAAGTTAACCCAAAGCCCCCCATTTTATTTTCTGGCCAAGTTAGTAGTGGATGAGCCCCAATGAGTGGATTCCCTGCCTACCCAAGCAGGCTGGGTTGGGCCTATGAGCCCCACTCACCAACGTTTGGGTTTTGCTCTTTGGTATTATCATTTTCATCTCTTTTTCTACAAGTATCAACTACCCAAGTTAGGCCTGTCAACAGAGATCAGACGGCCGTTTCTCCATCCGGCGATGCCTCAGCCTATTTACGATTTTGTCTTATAGCCAGGGGGAAAAAACTTGTTCCTACCTTCTCCTTTGAAGATGCGATGGCCAAGAAAAGTTTCTTTCCCCTTGGATCATTTTTCAGCCTAAAAGCAACTCTTTGGGAAAAGGCCGTGAAAATGTGCCTCAGACCATTAAGAAGCAAATCCTGTCCTACCTAACTTGCCAACAGCTCCTAAAGTATAAAACTATAGCGTGTCACCGAGACCAAAAAACGTTCGTGTGTACAATGAGTGAGTGCCACAAAATGTCCTGGGGACAAGAAGACAACAGGCGGTGCAATGGGGAAGGAAAGATCATGTGGCGGGGAGTGTGAAGTGGGGAGGGGGCGGAGGGGGCCTGGGACATCAGGAAGTCCAAGGAGTTCGTGGTAAGAAAGACTGGGGACATTATTTTTTTGGTCACGCCATGAGTGGTCGTGCCAACTGAAGACTGTTCTCTTTTCTGCCTCCATTGTTCTTTTAGCTATTGTGTTAGCATCCCATTACGTTCTTGGGAATGATAATCCCTTACCTTCCCTCCAGCTTTCATTACCTTTCGGAGGTCACTTTGGCTGCATTAAACTCATCAATATTATGCAGCAGGGTACTACTCATTGAGGGAGCTGTTTGGCTGCCAACAAAGTGGATGAGTCTTAAACAAGGAAGTTGTTGCACAGATCTGTCTAAAATCATTCATTCCCCAGTAAAATATTTGGCACTCTAATGATGCTTCAGGGAATTTCTAAGGCGTCAGCCTGAACTTAGCACGACCATCCAGAAATGCACCCTTGGGAGCTGAAGTATATCCACCCTGTAGCCTGTGGCACCTGGCAAGTGATTCTCAAACAGCAGAGTCATTTCCTTCAGTGCCCCCAGAGTTTGTCTGATGAGTTGTTCGTTGTAGTGTGAGCTGAACCCTGCGAGGCTGCGAGGCTGCGAGGCTGCGAGGCCACGTGTGTCGCACTTGCGGATCATCTGTATGCTCGACATGACGTCTCAGCAATTTCGCCGGTCGTGTTGACCTGGCAAAGTTGCTTGATTACAAGTTTTTGACGAGTTTTCTGTCCTTTTTGTTGCACTCGAGCCTTATCTTTCTTTTTTTTTACAGCCAAGAATGGGTCTGGCAACACCGAGACCAAGCAGTGGTCTGACATGATCGCCAAACCTCGCCAGGCGATCGTCGTTTGGCACCGGCTAAAGCGAGGGGACTGAACAAACAAAGGCAGGACTCATCGACAAAGATATGCGAAGAAGATATGGAACAAGTACTATCCAGATTGACTTTCCCGGTACCAAGTCTCTCCTGCAAGAACAAACTTCCTGAGACCATCAAAGATACGCGCAGGTTGTGTCCAGTTTCCCGGATTCAGTTGCGGAGAACGACGTAGACTACGTTCATAAGACAATTTTGTTGCTTGGTCATAAAACAAACAATTGCAGGGGAAGAAGAATTGCTTACAGCACAGCACTGCATGGTCATGGTAATCATATAAAGCGTAATTTTTCTTCCTCCTCCCCAAACTCAGTGTGAATGAAGGTGACCTGTATTGTGCACTATGCAGAAAGTACGTCTATAATGCTTACGTGTCATGACCATACTCAGTCAACATATGAATCAGACAACCAGATCAAGGACGTAAATCTTGCAACAATGTACATGCTTTGCTGTAGCAGTACTGTAGTGTTTTAACCTCTGAAACTGTGTACGTGTAGCGTTCGCACTGTACGAACTTTCCACCTACTCCTCTGTGTCATATACGCACTTACGTACAGTTGGCTCGGAATTGACACTCCCAAATTGGCGGAAATCAAGGGTTTGACGTGATATTTTATGCTTAAAAGTCTTGTGAAGGACTTCTTTGAGGACACTTTTGTTTGTCGCTTGTGGACAAACTTTTAGAAATGGCTAAAATAAAAAAGGAAAAAAAGGTAACTTCCTTAACATTGATGGCTACGGAAACTCTCTTGGCATTGTTGGAAAATTGCCGCAATAGTTTAAGCTATCGTCTTCTCTTTTGGACAAAACTGCACATGAAGCCGATTGAAACAAATTGCCACGTGCATACGGTCGATTTTTCCCTCAAGAGTCGCTCCTTTCTGAACGCAGCTGTGTGTAGGCGCGTATCTCTGCGTACCTCCTTAAGTGCATAGGTTTAGAACATACGTGCATGTTCGTACTGTGCCGACTATTTACAGCTGATTGTGGTGGCGTCACCACGCGCAGGATAGCGCCTTGATCTTGGTCTGATGCATATGTTAGTTACATTGACTTGCAGAACAACTGTATGAGTCAGAAATATTCTACTTTACCCTAATCTTTCCAGGCTCTTGATGATGCTTGAAGTAACAGCTCCTTTATCCCCTGTCATCTTCTCTTACCTCCCTTTTCCATTGGTTGCCACCCTTTTGACTCATATCGTACAGAACAGAAGAGTAACTTAAGCTTAGTTGGAAGTCTAAAGTGAAGGCTCCACCTCCAAAAGAAAGCTTGGAAATATCAAAACCAACTTAACAAGACAACCGTCTCCATACGCAAAACACTCACGTACAAGTTGTTTACTGTTGAACCTGTCTAATGCTACCGTTCACATATGCATACTAATGAAAATCAAATGTATATATATATATATACATATATGTATAATTACGCACATATATATACATATTGGAGTAGAAAACAGAGCCCTGGACGTGCACAATGTGCTTAGCGACACTATATACTGCAATAGTGAGTGTCGAGGTCGTAACAGCATTAATAAGTTTGGGAAGGTGCAGGGCCCCCTTTTTTGTAGCCAGCGAACATGAGCGTTGGAAAGCATTGTATGTACGACCAATGTGTCACTTCTGCTTCACATGGTAATGTTTCGATGAAGACTTAGTGTTACGCGATTTCTCGAAATATATATATAATTATAGATACGATTAGTTCGTGTGTCGTGTGCCGTGACTTTCTCGCTACACAAAAATGAAGCTCTAGCACGATTGTAGCAAAAGAGAAAGAGCTGATCAATTGATTGCTTTCAGTGTAATCTTATCTTTTACTTTGTAACTGGCTCCATATCTCTGGGAGTCACGGGCATTGTCTCAACGAGCGAAAAGAGTTATAGATTAATATGATGGAGAAAAGTTCATCAATGTCTTTAGGGTTTACTTGGAAAGTTGGGATTGTCATTGGAGCACAATGGTTATTTCTCTCTTCTGAAATGTATTGTGCTGTATATAAATATATACGGAGTCGTTTTCGTCTGCACATGGAGAGATAGCTCGAGCTTTCGCTGATAACGAAGTCACACATGATTCATCTTTCTTTAACGGTCTCTGCCACACTGCGATCATACCCGGTGAGAATGACCATGAGACGGGGTGAGTATTACTCGTCGGATGAAGTCCTCTACTACAAGTTGATGAACGGCAAGTGGGGCCTCTTGGTGCTCTCCCTCTTCAACTTTATCATCGGCCTCGTCACTTTTGGCCTCTGCATGTGGATCAGGTTCGACCTGGACTTTAGGGAGTGGGTCAGAGAACTGGAGTGGTGAGAGAAAAGCAGAAGGTACGCGACGTACTTCTCCTACACACGGTCTGTCTCCAGGTACTCCTTCTGGTACTGCGTGTACGTGATCGTGGTTGCCATGCTGTTCGTCATCTGCAACGCTCTCTTGCACGGCTACGCTGTCGTCTCCGAAGCCACCGGGATCCTGGTTATTACGCAGTTCATATTTGGAGTGCAAGTAATGTACTTGGTCCTGCTATGATAACGTTACCACTTGGTGACTGTTGGTATTCTTTTTTTTTTTTTTTGAAAAAAGATTGTCATTTCCTTCGTGGGCGCCGTGTGCATTTGCGTCTACGGCGTAGAAGAGAGCCGGATCCTCACCGAGCAGCTGAAGGAGGTTTTTCTGAGGCTGATTTATCGCAAGGATTACGATTCAAGAGCAACCAGAATTCTGGACAAAGTGCAGGAATACGTAAGCTTGCCTGTTCGTCTTACTCACGTCTTATGTGGTGCCATTATTTGGCTGCTGGAAGGTTGGTTGCTGCGGGGCCCACGGCTCCCAGGACTACAACTCCGCGCGCAAGCCGGTCCCCAAGGAGTGCCGCGACCCCATCACCGGACTGGAGTACACCTACGGATGCGCCCAGCAGCTGGCTTGGTGGTTGGAACCATGGTACGGTATTCACGATGCCCTCAGGCCGGCGTATGAAGACGTCATCTCGCTTATCTACAGGTCGGCCACCCTCGCGGGCATCTGCTGCGCCTTGGTTCTCGTCAACTTCATCCAAATCATCCTCACATCCAGGATAGTGCGCAAGATCAGGCAGTACAGGAGAAAGACTGGCAATTTTGGCGAAGACTACGATTAAATTTTTCATACTCTGTGGTAGTCATTAGAGATGGGGGCAGATCAGTGAGCGGGATTCGGGCTCTGGTCCTTTTCTTTTTTTATTCGGATTTCAATTTTTTGGTGTGAGTCGGTGACTCCGGAGTCAAAGTTACACAAAAAAGCAAACTGAACTGCAAAACAGCAAGAATACCCTTGACTGAATTACACTTCATTTGAATGTGCGCGCTCTATCCATGAATGGATACGGTACAAAATTACGCTCCATCGTTCTACATGTTGCCATGACTTTCATGATTTTGCCCTTAATGATACACTTGAGAAAAGCACTTCCTATGCTTTTGCTTATTTAAAAGCACACCAGGTGTGTACGAAATTGCCGCTGAGTATGTTGGGACTCTAAAAGAGAACTTCTGATTCGAGTCAGATTGAGAATCCGAAAATTATGACTCAACCCATCTCTAAATTTCATTTAAGTTTCAGCGAGACCGAGACCAAACGATGTCAAGTCACCCTGTTACTAGTTGCGTTTTTCAAATTGGAAAGAAGTAATGTTGCTTGAAGGCCGGATTTTTGGAATGCGGGCAGGGCAGGGAGCGCCAAAAGTCCAGCCCGCCGGTTTAGTCTTAAGGGCCTGTAATATTTAGCCTATCGGAACAAGAGAAATGCTGGTATTTACTACCCTTACTACCAACAACAGACGCCGCTAGCAAGTATTGAGTCTTGAAAGACCGCCGCGTCGACACCCTCAGCCCCTTCGACCACGAGCGTCCCGGCCGGATCTTCCACATGCCCATTCTGGACCACAACAAACCATCCACTGTCACGAACAAAGACTTTTCGACGCTCCCGCCGCCATTCTTGATCACGCCACGCAGCCGACTCGGAACGTCAGTGATCACAGCCCCCACCGTGTCCTCAGAGAGCTCGTCCCACACCATCTTCGAGGTAGACTTCCAGGCATTCACACTCTTGTAGTGCTTCTTTTTTGTATCATTGAGCTTTCAAATTGACATCGAATCTGAATACTATTCACCCTCAAGAAACTAATTCTGCCCATCTACATAGACAATACTCTGGAGTCTTAGCAGTGACGCGATGACCTCCGGAGTGGCAACCCTGCGAGGCAGATCTGGACGGTGCCCGAGGTATTTGCCGCTTTGATGACGGAGCACCTCGAAGGCATGTTCCCGGCGCCTTTTTGCACAGCAAAGGATCTGGTCCTCAAACTCAGTCGTTATCTTGACCTACCAGTATCATTATAAAAGCTGCAGGAATATGCAAATAAACTTTATGAGCATCCTGCGATCTTTTTCCCAATTTGAACCATTTGAGTGAATAAGAAATGTGTCGCTAAATAATTTAACCGCGGAGGTCGTCTCATCCTGAAGCCATTTGCCAAGAAGTCATAGAATGTACCAAAGAAAAACTGTGGGCACAAGAAGATTAAAGAGATCTTGAATGGATCTGTCACAGACTTAGCAGGAGGTCGTACCAGTGTGCCTCGTAACGCTCCAGTCACCATACTTGATGCTACGGTAAGTTTAAAGATGCTCTTTCTGCTACGTAACTTAATCTTTCTTAAGGTCGTGTCAAGGACATCTTGATCCAGCAGTGGAAAGAATTTCTTTGTGTACAAGGACTTGAAATGCATTGCAAGTTGTATTTCTCTCTCATTTATTTGCATTCTGCTCTCGGTTGAACTGCATAATTCTGTACTTGCCTGACTTGGCTTATTTCCATATTTTCTGCAGTTCAATGTATCACAGTCACTGCAACAGTTTGCATTTTTCCATCCCTGCAACAAAGCATAGTACTTTGAATTAGTTTGTTATGGGAAGTAGGTTTTAAAATGGCATCAACAGTGTTCAAACCCAACGTATCAATATTTAATGGTGGCTACGTATGAAGTAAGTAGTTGTACATATAGATGGGGTCATACATGCTTATAGAGTTGGATCTCTAAATATGCAGTGTATGTTACTTGTAGGAACAAGTAGAACATTTCTCTCCACAGACCCACCAAGTGAATCTATGTTTTTCCTTTTGTGCAACTAAGATCGGTTAAGCACACAAAGATTCATGATTCGAAGATTGAGAGAAGGAGAAATTACGTGTCATTGTTTGAATGAACCCTGTACTGTGAATTTGTTGTTATTCATACTGGTTGTAAAGGGTCAGAGCAAGAGACATCATCTGGTGACGCCATTTCTTCTGAAGAATTCATCTCTGGTGCTTTGGACGAAGGTAGGAAACCTTTCTGCTTCCCTCTACCAGCAACAGTCACCCACGGAGCTAAAGCTAAGTTAAGTAAAAATTCAGCATTTGACCAATTCTTAATGTACTTTTTGATAAATTCATGTGATGTTCAGTTGATATCTTCCACGCTTCAGGCGCCCTCAAGTTGAAGTAGTATCTATGAGTCACTGGTCACAGCACAACTGTATGCACGTTTGGCTTTAAAGGTAGAAGCCATCATTTAAGCTCAAGGTTTTTGGTGTCAATTGAAAGCCTGCGCTGCCACTTGACTTGAGCGGACCTCTCTAAACTCTAGAAACCTCTCCAAACTCCTTAAATTTTTCTTTTAAACCATTGGCAATTCTTTTCGGTCAGCTTGGTTAGCAAGAACACACCGGTGCAGTGGATGAATCACTTTCAAGTAGAGGTTGCGTGTCCAACGCTGAAGAGTCTTCCTTCAAGGAACAGCCGGTGCTGTCTTTGGGAACTTTCTGTCACATGTCTGAAACAAAAAAAAACTTTCCGTCACATGTTCTTGGAGAACTTTGAGCCACACTTCTTGGATCACAGCACGTTGTCACCACCATCTGCATTTGACGTGACTAGACGTCACTTAACCCTCAGTGTTTTACCAACTGCATTACACCAGACATAACACACACAGGTGATCATCCTTCAGGGGACAGAATACACCACTAAGCCGGAGTAGTGATGGGCGGGGTAAGCCCAGCTGACCCGATCGGAAGACGGGTTAGATTAGGTTGCCCTAATCTAACCTAACTTAACCTATCTCAGGTTGGGCTCGACTTGGCTGACCCAGCTCATCACTAGTCACATTTTGGCGTGGTATTTCTGCCAAGAGACTTCATGTTGCTCCAGCAGTGCTGAAGCACTCCCGGTGTCGCCAGTATCTGATCTACTTCTTTGCTCTACCCTGGGATGATTTTGCCTTTGATGAACAGCTTCGCAATTTGATTTTCAGTTTTTCACTGGGCTCAGTCCAGGTTTGGACTCAAACTCAAATTCGCTAGGCTCGAATTCGCCTCAAGTCAAAAAAGGATGCCTCGATTCCATCACCATCATCACGCGACAACAGCAATGTAAAAAAAAATTAAACCAAGTTGATCCAAGGAAGAACAATCACAGTGTGAAGTAGTGATGCATGATGAAAATGTCGCGGCAGAGAAACTGGAGCACCCACCCACTACAATTTCGCCTCCAAATTGATTAATTGCTTTATCCTATGGTTCTCTGCAACGTAGGTAGCATAATTTTTTATCGTACGAAGCTCAAACGTGCGATACTTTTTCTCTGCTGGTTTCTTACACCCACAAGCCTAAAGTTGAGTTACATTTAAAACTTGCCTTTTTATGTTGAAAATTTCAGCCTCGAAAATGCATCTTTTGGTCTGGTTCGCTACCACATAGTCACAGCTTTCTCGCAGTTTGCATTGTGAAGGAATCATTTTCTTGATAAATATATTCCGAAAAAACTTTTGCAATACTTTGAATGAGATGGGATTTTCAGTGACATTTCTGTGATCTCATTTCTCTGTCTTGGAAAAATATGAACCCAGAATATATTGCAAGACCTATATTAAATTGCACCAGTACTTACCACCTACTAAATGGGCGTGTTGTGATCATTACCAGGTGCATACGCACATGTGCAGGTACTACCATAAATCATGACAACGAATTTATCTCCTCTTCCGGACATGTCTTTAGTGGTGGAGGCGGCGAGGCGTTGCCACGAGCTGGACATTCCCAGGCCCTCTGGGGTGCAGGTCTTTGATGTCGTTCCGGCAGGGTGCGATGGAGTCCCGTGGAAAGGACCGGAGGAGATCCCTGGCTCAGCAGAGACCATTTGGATCATGAGGGATATGCGTACACAAGTGGAATTGATCAAACGAGTGTGAACTACACACTTGGGCAGTTGAAGTGAGTGTTGGTCAGAAGTCTGGTTGGATTTCAGTGCTAAAACCTATAATTTTATTGTAAACAAATGTACTGGACTTTCGCTTTACAGGAGTTTACTGTACCAGCACAGTGAATCATATCTGGTGCTTTAGAGGTAGATGTGGAGTGAATCGACATTTAAAACCGCAGCAAGTTCAGTACAAACCGGACCCAACTAAACCAACTACAGCACAAAGTCGAGGCAAGAGTATGTGAACAAATGCAGTAAAAAAATCAAAGGTACAGCAGAAGCCGCTTATATAAGAACACCATCCGTTATGGGCCAAAGCGTTCTTTTAAGCGACATTTACTCGTTCATAAGAATCAACAACATAAGAGGGGTGGCAATGGAATTGTGAGACTTGAGACAAGGCTCACAATTGAGAGTGAAAGATTTTTTGTCCCCTCACAGAGCCTACCAACCTTTGCCCCGGACGATTGGGTTTGGCATGCTTGCGCATCGTGCCGGGTGACCCATGGAGTGAATCCCTGTGTGTGAATGGGGGACCTGGGGGCTAGGATTGTCCCATGCAAATTTCACTCAATTTCATCAACGTTTTCCCCCTAAGATAGTCAAATTTCCAGCTTCTTTGGGGTGCTGCCCTGGTCAGTTGGTGTCGTTTTGATCAATACATCATCAAAATGGGCAGCCTTGACATTGAACCTCTGTACTCGACATAGTGCCCAAGTGTTTCAATTCAAAATTTCAATTCAAAACATCCCAGTGTAGCATATGAGGTGAAGTCATGCCTGCGGAAAATGTTTACGCTAAGGACTGTACAATGTATTTGCTTTCATAATGAAAGTTACAGAATCTAATATACTTGAACTTTGGGAGTGACAAAACTTTTGTAATGCATTACTGTATTCTAATTCTTTATTCGGATGAAGCATGAAGTTGGCAGAAATCACTCCAGACCCTTCAACCTCCCGTAATCAATCGCCCTTGCTATCTTCATCCATCATGAGTGAAAAAGTGCAAGACTGAAGTTTAAGAGGTCACTCAAAAGGTGTCCTTGTTGTCACTACTAGTAGTCTGGCATTGGACACAACAGACACAGCAGTATTATCCACGTTCCTTGAAACGACTCTTAAGAACACAGAGTGCAATCAGACACGAAGACGAGAACGAGACTTATTCATGAATATATTTTGAAAATGCTCTCTCTGATGTGGGCCTGATGGTCTGGAGTGCCTGGAGAAGCTTGTTCAGGTTTTGAGGGCGTTGCTGAACTCCTTGGAGAGCGACCTGCAGCCCTCCTCATTCTTGGAAACTGTTGTGGAAGACTGGGCCTGAAATGTCGGGCGAGTAATGATCCGAGTACCCGAGTCCAAGTATACTCGGCTCGTTAAACACTACCTTGTGGAAAGCAGCTGCTTCATTCCACTCGCGTACCTTCTGTGAGTACCACTCGAGACCCTGAATCGTCGAGTCATGAAAGAAACGATCTGCCACACCCGCTGTTGTTCTTTCATTGGGTAAGGACTTTGTCTTGACATTAATATGCATTTTTGACATGCTTTCCTATGTCTTCCTTAGACAGACTATGGCTGAGCTGCGATCTGGCAGAAATGGCGTCTCTATCAAAGTGACGACAGCTAAAGTGGTGACAATTTCGCAAGGTGTTGGATCTGTTTTTAAACACTTCAAGCAGCTCGACGAGAATAGATTTCTCCGTTGTCATGCAGGGAATGAGAAATTGATTACTTCATGTCCGCCATGCAGACCTCTTGTATGCAGAATTTGCGGTTTGATGAATGTGTTTCACTGCGCCAACCCGGGAGCAAATTGTTGAGTGCCATGAATCGAATATGCTCTGCTTGGTGCATATTTCATGGAGTGTTGATCTACCCCATAATGTTGGTCGCCAAGACCTGGAGAAACCTTCGCCAAAGATTTGTGCAGGTAGTTGTGAGAAGAGAAGCTCCGATCAGTTTCGATACATGTCAAAGAGTGAAAGGCCAACATTATCACTGACTTCATGGAAGACGATGCCCGTGCCACCTCTTGCTTCATATGTATCACCCGCGATGAGGAAAGAAGTCATCTTTCCCAAGATCCTCTCTCTTCTTCACTATAATCAAATAAAGTCTCCAAGAACCCTCTTCTTCTTCCCCAAAGTCAGTCTCTCTGGAGGCAACCTTATCCCCAACGGCCTGAGAGAGTTTGACATCAATAATTGTGCCCTATTGTGAGGAGACGAGTGTCTAATTTGTGGGCATGAGGAAAAAGAGCCGCTTCCTCAAGGCACACTTCTTCAAGAAAGAGTTTTTTCCAGAAGCTATAGTGGGCGTGCGTTGGTCTCAGTTCTACTTGAAGTATGCAATTATTAAAAAAGTGATTTATTCTTTTTATTGTTCTGTACTCTTGCTTGCACAAATTCGGAGATATTGTTGAACTGAAGATTATGATATTAGTAGTACATGTTTAGCTGCTCGTGACGCATGCACAAATGTCTAGTCTAGAATCTAATGCACAGCAAAGTTACTTGAATTAGTACAGTTTTACTTTAGGTTACTAGGTAGACACTTGTCACATGTCCATTTGTTCACTGCCCTTCCCTTAGTGCTGTTGTGGCCTGAAGCATCTTTTGGAATACCATGACTTTGGGTAGTTTCGCGTCTGCTGCACATGTTAACTCATGAAAAATATTCTCAAGTGCAGAAATCGAGGATGTGGATGGAATGCTCAAATGGTGACAGCTTCGAATTACGTACTGAGATGAGGAGTGAGAGAAAGGGAGGTTGAGCGCCTCTCACTTTACTTTTTCTCGATCGCTGCCTGAGGCAGGGGAGCCTCCACAGTGAGGATGCCGTCCTTGGACAGGGACGACCTGATGGTCTCCGGGTCAGTCCCTGATGGCAGCAAGAACTCGCGGTTGTACTCACGGTACACAGACTTGCCCTCGCCCTTCTCCTCGTGCTTGGCGTGAACCTGCATGCAATGCATAGGATGGACAAATGTACGTGCACATTGTCTGTGTCTGCTCATGTGTGTGGAAGTGACAAGCTATTTTGTCCCTCACCAGCAACTTGTTGTCGACGGTCTTGACCATGATCTCCTCGGGCGTGTACTCGCTAACGTCAAACCTGAGCTTCAGCTCCTTCTGACCCTTGTCAGCCTCCTTGATTAGTGGGGAGCTGAGACCCTGCAGCCAGTGGCTGTGGCTGCCCATTCCGCTGTCACTCAGAAGGTCACGAGACTCACCAGAGGAACTGAAATGATAAAGGTTAGTACTTTCTAATGCTGTATCTACATTTTGAATTTGGGACTCGAACGAAAAAAATACAGAAGGGCAGCAACAGCAGACACAGATGAGTCTATTCCTGAAGTTCAAATTTCTCAAAATGTTGACTGAGCATGATCACCAGGCTGCAATTCCTGTGGATGTGGAGTGGGGTGTTGGTTTACCATGATGGGCACAGGTGCTTTTTTTAAAGATATTTTGTGACTGAGTCACTCTGGTGAGCTGAAAGTTTGTCAGTGAATGCAGTTTTGTACGACAACTTTGTCGCCTCTACTGACGAAACTTCAGCTCACCAAAGTGATTCAGTCACAAAACATCTTTTAAAAAGCATCTGCCTATCAACGGAGAACAACGGAGAGTAGAGAACTTTTTGCTGTTGGCCACTTTTCTACCATCTACTTGGAGGCTGACCAATAAAACGAACTGGATGCTTCACATCTTAGATATTCTCCATGGAGATATTGGGTATACCACGCTGCTGGGTGGGAAGAGTGGCAACAATATGAAGCTCTGTGTATGCATCTGTCTGTCTGTGTCTCCCACCGCTGGACTGATTGCCCCCAAACGTGTCATCCAAGCACGTGTTCATGATTGCCCTAGAAGTCTTGGTCGCGACGATCGCTTTCTCCCTCACCCTGGCCGTGGCTGTGATCGCCGTCGAAGTCGCTGCTACCATCTATGACTTACGTAGTGACATAAGTTCACGCAGTCCACGTGCTTCGTGCAGTCCGTGCACTTCTCTCAGTCCATGCGCCGACAGACAGACAGACAGACAGACACACGCACAGACGTACAGTACTTACTGCCCTCGCGCTTCATATACTTGATTGCAGTTACTCCATTGTCACCTGGAAGCCTGCTGGAATTATTAGCTAATGAGTCACACTCGGTAGGTTTGGTCACTATTATCTAAAAGTCAGGGAGACGGTTAGTTTATGTTGGTGGTGAGTGGATGCCTCAGTCAAGTTGTTGGTGAGTGATACCAAAGGATCTGTTTTACGTTAACTCTTGTGTGACACTTTTTTAGTAGCAGACGATTTGTCATGCCCTATCTGCCCAGTTCCTCTCTTTTTCTGATATCTGCTGCTGATGTGAATGTTGCCAAGAATATGATCACGATGTCGATGATTGAATGATTTCCTTTTAAGGTAGCTTCAATTTTTTGCTCACCTAGCAAATGAGGACTTTTCGTTGATGACATCCTTGCCGTTCTCAGTCACCCGTCGACTGGTGGATGTGGATGTTGTGCTTGACACAGACCGACTGAGAAGGGTTAAAGGGTTAGAAGGACAAAAATCCTGTCATTAAGCCAAGTTAGAACACCAAATAGGACTTGTGAGCGAGCACAAGCGTCGTTGCGGCCTCTATATCGGTTGCTACGGTAACAGGTACTTTAAGGTACTTTTAGTGACAATTAATGAAAGTTAATAAAAGCACAAGGTAGCGAAATTTTTCGTGTTAAGTGGAGTCTGCATTTCTTTCTCTCTCTGTACCACACGTAGTGTATATGTTATGCTGCAAAGGGAGAAAGCCAGAACTCCTCCGGTACCAGTACATAGGTATGTAACCACGCCCTGCTCTACTACTTACTGCATACCACAGAGTACAACAGGGAAGCTGTCGTCCAAAAAACAGGGACTGATTCAGACAAATGTGCCAAAATTACTGAAGAGCTGTTGTCCAAAAGGCACAGGCCAACCACTCTACAAACACCTTGCGCACAACCCTTTCAATTACAAGTTCATAAATTTCAACTTCATTCATCATCTGAGGATTGATAAGTGATGACGCATTCACAGACATGCTCACAATGTCAACTTTCCCCAACATGTGTTCGCTCGCTGCTTGTGACATGCACTAGCTGTAAGCTCACCTGGTGCTGTGCTTCTTCTGGGTGAATAGGGCATCCTTGTCGAGCACCTCCGACCTGAACTTGTTCATCTCGTCCTCCATCTTCTTCATCTCGGCGTCGAACCTCTCGCGGATGTTGTCAAACTCCGAATCCATGACGGAGAAGTCGCCCAGACGAATGGGCACCCGACCGGCAGATGAAGACATGTTGTTGTCCTACCACAAAAAAAGAGATCACAGGTTGACCTCAACAAAGTCGATACCTCGGTGACGTCGCCCTCACTTGTGACCTCGCACGCAGACCTGATGCAACTGAATCCTGAGCAGTTTGCTCGCCCACTCACACTCGTTCCCCCTTCTTCTTGGGGCAAAGAAATGAAATTTCTCTGTCTTCACCGGACGAAACAAATTCTCGCGTAATGACAAAGACAGCGCTAGCCTTAACGACGGCGCTGGCGCCTGCCTCAACCCTTTTTTTTCACGCCTCAGACGCCGGGAAGGAAATTTATTTCCTCGCACAAATTGCGTGAGCACGACTGTGCACACTTTTGCGCGCACTTGGCTGTACTAAGTGAACAACTGCAGCGCCAGCAGCAATGGGGCTGGCTTCTCCCTGCAGTCGTGCTGCTGCCTCGTGGCCTGCGTGCCTCAGAGGGCCGAGCAGACGCACACACAGACACACACACAACGTACACGCCAAGGAGAGAGAGAGAGAGAGAAGAAAGGAACGTACGAACGTTGCCTTTGCCAGCAATGGGATGGTGCCTGAAGGAGGAGGAGGGAAGAAAACGCTCGGGAAATATGATTCACTCCCTTGCATAAGTCCTGCATATTTTTCTGTAGCGTACGGACGAATAGCAACATGTACTCACTCATGCAGGAGGAAACGTTGGCATTTTGCTGACGCAATTCAGTAGCACAGGACAGCAGAGTTCACTGCGCTACTGCAGCGCCACGACTCATCCTACAGTGGAAATTTCGAGCTCGAATGTAGAGCGAGTCTAGATCCATGTGTATCCTGTCATCAACGGAAATTTGAGCTTCAGCAGACTTTCTTTGAAGATAAAAGGTAGCAAATTCAGACACTTCGACTGCATTGTAATGTACTGCTGTAGTGACTGCACTGAAGTTGTGAGTAAGTATTCCTATCTTTTGCTAGTGCAGCAGGCATATTGAGGATTTTTTGGCCTTCTGTTTTACTATCATCATTAGTTCTCCCATGCCCATCTACTGGTTGAAAAGGTAGATTACACTGAGGAATTATGACCAGTTTTGAAGACTTACATATCACAATGAGACACTTGCACACATTTTTTGTGAAACAGAAACATGAATATCATCGTCGATGCATGGATTCATTCTCATCATGTGCCTCCTCTCACCCAATGTTAGTCACACAGAAAGTCACACCTCCCAGTCCAATGTTGATGCCCAGAAATTGCCCATTTAGGTATTTGCTCATCGAAATGAGTTGCAGTGCTGCCACAGAACAGAGATAAACCGGTGGTGGCGGATGGAAGCACCAAAAGTGCAGGGTTGGGACCTATCACCATTTTCCCCCCCTGGCCATAACACTGCCAATCCGGGGGGCGGGGGCGGGGGGGGGGGGGGGGGGGGGGGGGGGGGGGGGGGGGGGGGGGG
>JAAUXU010028799.1_pt1 | contig 43228 bp, 41 predicted proteins | sample 7278151 | NCBI WGS metagenome assembly JAAUXU01 (sample SAMN14350113, study PRJNA611818) | marine sediment metagenome | isolation source: surface marine sediment (1.8m) | place: French Polynesia: Moorea | collected 2018-08
CACTTCCACCGTGTGGTACGATGCTCATAACAATGAGAATGGGCAGCCCCAAAGTAACAGGTCAACTGATTTTGCTTTCTGCCAGTCAGACTGAAGTCATAGTGAAGATGCGGACTCGCTTGAGATCGCTCGAGATCGCTCGAGTGGACTCGAGTCACGACTCGCTGGTCTTGCTGCTGCTCTACAGGATCGCAACGGATTTCGGCGGGAAATTTGAATACACGCTCAGCCACCCATGAATACGCCATGAAAGTCATTTGAGCTTGGTGCACATCTACATACGAACCAGGCGCACCTGAATACGTTAAATGCACACAGAATGAATGGCGCTTAACTGTGTAAACCGGTGTTAACTGACAGAAAACGCTGAATTATTATGAGATGCGTCATCACTTTCTTTTTTCTTCTATTTTCTTTTTAGAAGCTCCAGAGCCGCAAGATCTCGGCCCCGTCGTTCGCCCTCCACAACGTAAATGGCCACATTCAACAGCAGCAACAGCAGCAAGCCGCAGCTGTGGCGACTCCGTCACCTCCGGCGTCTGCGTCGGCCTCCCCCGCGGCCTCCATGGCCGCGGCGGCCGCCCGCCGCTGCCTCAGGATCGACACCGCGCGCGCTAACGCGCGGCTCAGGGAGCAGAGCTGTGATACCAACGACACAGACTCGCCGCCCATCTTCTTCTGTGCGGCTGGCGGCGGTGGCAACAACAGCAACAACAACAGTGCCGGCTGCGGCGGGTCTGACGGCGGCCACTGCACCTCGTCAAGCTCAGTGCTCAACACCCCAGTCATACATGTAAGGAGACTTCTTGTCGTGCCTCTGCTCAAACATGCAGTACAGAGTTGTCCACATCAAGGTGATGTGGAGGGTGGTCGAGATCAACCAAGACTGACTTCAGCATCACGGTTGGTACCGTTGGCAACACTATTTTACATGAGGTCCGAGACCTTTAGAAATGGTTGCTTCACAAAAGTTGTACCACATAACATTATGAACACAGGCATTGGCCCAGCTAAGTCAATTTTCTATTTCAAGGGAGATAGCAACAATTATTTAAGATTGTGTCTGGAGGATCTCTCTGAGTGCTTGGTAGAACACGTTTAGAAACACAAGAAATGGGCAGGTTCTGTTGGCAGCACTTTGTAAAATCATAGAAGTTATAACCTTTCGCTTCAAAGTGTGCACAGTTACAATAGGACGTATTTTCTTTGCTTAAGCTCTTCCGAATCAATAAAGATCACACTAGTTGATTGAAGGAAATCCTGGCACTGCCCAATTTACCCATTCCTTGAGCGTCAACACCACCCATAGCTGGAATTGGCGATCTCAAAGATGGCCAGCTATAAGTGGATCATCCGAGGCTGGAATCTGTGCATATTTCTGTATTCCAAGCCTGGGGTGGCTGATCAGTCAATGAGCTCGGTGACAACTGTAATGATGAGGGTGCAGACAGACCAAGGAGGATTTGCCCGTGTCACTGCAAGTGGCTTTCGTCCGCTCCACCATCATGAACGGGCCCGGGGAGCCCACACCAGGGCTCGTTCTGGCCCGGGGAGCCCATGCTAGGGCTCGTTCTGGCCCGGGGAGCCCATGCCAGGGCTCGTTCTGGCCCGGGGAGCCCATGCTAGGGCTCGTTCTGGCCCGGGGAGCCCATGCTAGGGCTCGTTCTGGCCCGGGGAGCCCATGCCAGGGCTCGTTCTGGCCCGGGGAGCCCATGCTAGGGCTCGTTCTGCACTGCCCACAACAATCCATCTGAAGTCAGTGATGCAAAAAGCACCCCAGATTGATCTTGACCACCCCGTACATACAAGACTTCTGCCCACATGTTTGACTTGATCAAGAACTGACAAAAGTGTATGAATCTCTTCTTCTGCAGTTTGACGATGGCTGAGTTCAACTTTACGTTGGTAAACAATTGGATGAAAGTTGCACTGCTTCGCCAGATTTTACCCCTAAAATGGGTACAATTTTTGTGTCCACACCCTGTACATAATGCTTGCACGACATCCTCATCTCCGCAGATCACGAACATGGAAGAGGCCGCGCACCTGATCGAGGACTTGAAGGAGAAGTTCCGCGTGCAAGGCCAGCAAGTCATCGCCTACCGCCGGAAGCTGAGGCAACAGGCAAGCCCACATTTGCTCCTGAGTACAGCAATACAGGGTGGACTCAGCGGACTCGCCGTGTGGCTCTCCAGTCTCAGTACTGGTCGGACTGCTGAGAGTTGCCAATGCTGAGCTGAGCCTGATCCTGGCTCGTCTCTGCACACCAGAGCGCAGAAGCGGACTCCTGCGGCTCCGCACTTTGTCCCAGCCCACTGGCAACTCCTGCTGCTCCACCCTGTATCCAGAGAAAAGTCAAAAGCGTCTCGTTCCTCGATTGTGTCACTGCGATCGTTTTCCTTTTTTCCCGATAAAGCGCAATCATTTCTCACCCTGGGCTGTCAAGAAGGCGAAAAAAGTAAGCTGGCAATCCTCGATTAACCTGGCAGCTCTGTTTGCCGCGGAGAAAATGCAGCCAGGAAAGAAAAGTCGGTGCTGTCACATTAAAAATTCCTTTTCCCATGAAAGGACACATAATGTATAATCTTCACACTCAGCCGTAATGAGAAAAGAATGATGTATAAGGCCACAGTGTATGAAATTACTTCTGCGTACTCGTGCATGCAGGGAAGAAGTGTGGAATCTGCACTGTGTGATGTAACAATTTTAAGGGAATTCCCTTGGTGGAGAACGAACAAACACAGTTGTTCATCACTTAGAATGCAACTGGACGGATGACGTGGCAAACACGTCGAGGCCTCACTCAGCCACGTCCACGACTGAGGTGGCCAAGGTAGGGATTGTTCAAGAGAGCAGAAGTACATCTATTCCGGGACACTTTGCTCAGGGTGCCAGACTTGTCTTCTTGATCAGCATGGTCGACGGACAACCGACTGTTCTTGCCGGCCAGAGTTGCCTTCGTTTAATTGATTTGGGACACCTCGTATGTGGATCACACTGTTGCTAACAACAGCTACGTCACGTTTGCTGTGTCCGCAATTCTTCGTTGTTTGATTTTTGTGGTATCCACAAATATCTTGAACAAAATTCTGGAAAGAAATTACCTCCTTCACCCCAATTTCCCGGTTTTTTGTTACGTTGTCACTCAGTGACAAATTTTAGGTCCCCCAAGTGACGTTTTAGGGTTTTTTAAAAATGTTTTTTTGTGCTTTAGGGTTTCACCCAAAGTTTCGGAGGTCTCATTACGTCCGCATCAGGTGTAACGACCTAAAACACACAAAAAATTGCGCAGTACAGGGTGGACGTGAGAGATTTGCTACTCATTTCAAAAGTGGAAAGCCGCATGGACCGGCTGAGGAATCCCCTTAGTCCACCCTGTACTGGAAACAACAACAGTTTTACTGTCTTTTTCGTCCTAGCCCAGTTGACGTCACTACTGGGTGTCCCATTAGTCGTTGTGCACCCTTCTCTTTACCTACGCCCACAAAGTTAGCACATCGACTTATGGGACACCCCGTAGACTCCACTGGCACATTCCAATACTTCATGACTACCACAGGTTTGCAGCAATTTGGGCTGGCAGCTGAAGTGCCTCTTCTACAGGGTGTGCGTAAAGTAGCGCTAGGAGCAAGTCTTAAAACCATTTTTGAAATTGACGGAACTAACTAACAGAGCTCTTTAACGAAAAGCAACAGTTGTTCGTAACGCACATACTTATAAATAAAAAGCTCTGTGTCTGTCGGTCTCGAGGTTGGCGCTCCCGCCGCTCGACCGGTTGTCCCCGAACTTGGTCAGCGGACACGAGTTTTAACGTCGCATGAAAGGGGGGAGAGAGGTTAACGGTGAGTTTCGAGGCCGTTTTGAGGCCCTCACCAAGGTTTAAAGTTGCCTTTACAATATCAGAATGTATGAAGTGAATCTGCATCGACATCTTCCTCTCCCTCTGTCTTTTTCTCCTCAGCGTTGCCAAGTTGCATTGATTTTCAAAGATATCCGTAGCAGTTTCACTACAAAAACTACCACTCATATTTTGGAAAAATACTGCAACTTGGCAGCACTGAAGGGGAGAGTGGGCAGAGAGAGAAGAGAGGAGGATGGGGTGTGTGCACCGATCAGCCAGTTTCAAATTTTAATCAAAAACCGACCGATTTATGACACAATTTCCTCATTCCTTAAAATATGTATAAATAAATATGTGAACATAACTTCTGAGTTGATAACTGCACGAGATACTTTTGATGTCTCTGTGGATCAGACAGTGGCTGCCCTGCGTCAACTGGCTACCAAACAGTTCAGCGGTGGATGGCAAAAATTCTCTGGTGGCTTGAACAATTTTCCTCTTGTCTTCAGAATGCCAGCTCATCCGGAGATCAGTGTTCTGTTCTCTTTCAAGCTTCAGTGTTCAGCTTCTCGTCATTCACCCTGTATGCTGTACCTTGACTGTGTGGGGTCTGGGCGGGCTCTGGGCGGGCTCTCTAACATGGCCGGAGAAATTCCAAAAATGTGCATCCATTTCTGGATGACACTTGGTGCTGGTAAAAACTTGGCAAGGATTTTTTTATTATTTTTGAACAAGACCAAAGTGCTAAGGCCTCTGGAGCACCCGAGACTTCTGCTGCTGTGGGTCTGATGAGAGGACCAAAACTTTGCGTCAGTCCCTCCCTAAAAGAGTGAGAATAAAAAAGTTTTGCTCCAACAGTGGACATCGGGAGGTTGTTTTAATACATCATATTTTTTAAACATAAAAATGGGGTTTTGCTCCTAAATTACAAGATGAAATTATGTCTTGACAACATAAATTACTTGAAAGTGTCCTTTTGGCTGTATGAGACACTGCTGCTGATGCATTTAAAGATTACGGACAAGGTTAACGGCATCTTTGGGGAGACCAAGGGTGTCGAGATCATGGAGTCTGTCTGGCAGAAGAACCCCCTCCAGGAGGCGGGGCAGCTGTCGGACAGGAGGGTCTTTTCATGCTGTTTGCACTATTCAAGAGTGCCAACATCCATCCTCTGCAGACCTTCAGCATGCATGGATTCACCCTGAATGGCCTCGGACGCGCACTTGCCGGAGTCTCTCCACTTTGCTGCCGACAGCTTCTTCAACTACAGTTCTTCTAATTTGCAAATGCAAAAACACGGCAACAGCCGCAGTTTCTACAGTATATGTACATCATTGATGACTTTTGCAGCGACAAAACTCTGAAATTTGCTTCATTTGTACTCAATCACTACATCATATTAGGAAACTATTACCCAACTTTCCAATTGTCCATCAAGATTTTGACCGTGCTTTGCAGTTTAATTCATCTTCCCCAGTGCGGATGTCTGGAAAAGCAGCTGTGTCTGTGGGCCTGATGGGCCCGAAGTTTTGCATGAATGAAATAGCTTGAAGAAGAATGGTTCATTCTTCGTCCACTTCGTGACCCCAGCTGTCTGCAGGGAAGTGACTCAATTTTAGAGTTTCCATTAAGTCGACAACGTGCATTTCTGCCCCCCCCCCTTTAGATGTGTTAATACAGTGCCTAAATTTTGAAATTGCTCCGGCAATGGAGGTGTTGCGCGGTGAAGATGAGTGAAACTTGCCTAGCACCACTTTACTTAACTAGGTTCTAGTTAAGTAAAATAGAGTAGAGCAAAGCAAGGCGAAATCGCGTACAGTAGAATCTCGATTTAGGAAAGTTCTACTCTGGAAGGCAGCGGTTTTTATTGCAGTAAAGTCACTCAATTTTGGAAAGTCGACATAGGAGAAAATTCAATTGCGTCAAGTTACTCTTCCCTTCCCGTTGCATTCAAGTTTTGCACTTTTTGTCCTTTTCTCTCTTCTTTGATGCGACTTTTAGTGCTGGAAATTACGCACTGCAAAGATCCTGGATGAAGAATGGTCACCAAAGTGAATCAAAGCGGGTGACTTCAGCTGTGCATTTGTCTTTGTCCGAAGACAAAGATCTTTGGGCATTGAAGGACAACGTTGGACAGACAGCATGGGAAGACGGCCCAAGGACCGTCCAAGGACCGTCCAAGGACCGTCCAAGGACTCGCTTGTGCTCCAACTATAGGGAGATCTTGAGCTTCTTGCCCCTCTACTTAAGGTTTCCTGCAGTGCGATCCTTTGTGGAACTGTGGTGATGATGAGCACGTATCTACCTTGACTTCAGAACATAAGCCAGAAAATCTTCATTGAATGGTTCTGTGGCATTCAATTACCCCTTATGTTTTGAAACTTATGAAACAAACCTTTGAACAGAAAGTGAGGATGGTCAATAATGACCTTTCCAAAGGTTTCCAGTGAATTCCTATGAGGGCCAAGGACCAAAAACCGTATCAACTTCCTGGAGAAGCACATGAGATGTAGATATCCCCCTACACTCCTCGATGCTCAGGAATGACCTGAGCAATGATTTGTCGTAGTCCAGAGAACTGAAGGGCTGAACAACGCAAGTCATATGTTGGACACATTGTTGTGGAAAGGACTCTGGACCCGGGCAAGTTCGTCTGCGCCCACGGCGGAAGGTCTCTGGCCCAGCACTAGCGGAGCTGCTCATGCAGCTTCTCCTTGGCTTCGGAGAACCCGGAACAACCCAAAGCTTCAACTTATAGCCTGATTTAAGGAATTCTTCCAAGCCACATTGGTGCCATCATGTAGATGATGACAATTGTGTAACAAATCTTAATAAGATAACACTCGACTTAACGGTATCAGCAAATCCTGGTTGTTCATATCGTGAAGCTGAAAATGCATGGGAACGAAATGCTCGGTCAAGGTCAGGCTGATCTTGCAACGCTGAGAAAGCGCGAGCACAACTTTTTAAGTAAGTATTAGAGCGCATAAATTAAGTTACATCCACACAGAATGTGACAGCAGAAAAAAAACCTTAGTTGGACAACATCGCTTGGATGTGACCAGACCTCGCCCAGCCCCAAACAATCGAACAACACAAAGTTCCTTCCAAACATCAAAGCTCTGTTAGGCAGATTTGGTTGGGAAAACATTGTTGGGTCGATTCATGGCCTAATTTTGTTCACGTTGAAAGAGTAACTTTTAAAAATTTGTTCCTAACTCGAGAATCGGCTGCAAGTGATTGCTCCTCCGCCCTGACAGTGCAATGCTATCAAGTTAGCATGAGAGGTGATGAACGATTGTGCTATTACTACAGAAAAAATACTCTTCTTCTCTATGATTTTAAATGCAAATCCCACCCTTGAGTTCCACACATCTCGTATACTCTGTACTTTCCCACCTCACGTACAAAGAAGCACGGATCATATACCCAGCTTAGGTCATTGTGACGCGCAAACTTAATCCGCTTCTCCACCTTTATCAATCGAATGCAGTGATTTTTCAGTAAGTTCCATATTAAATAGAATGAACGAGACTTCCTTTCTGTGAGATCTCATCCACTCAGCTAAGGAAAGTTTTCCCCCCCAGAGACATTAATTTAATCACTCCCACAGAAGGTTGAGCTGAGCGAGCTTCGCCACAGTCACCGAGCTCAACTCGAGCAGATTTCGGCACAACTTTTGGTCTTCGAGTCCAGCCTTCGCGGAAAGGAGAGGCACCTGCAGGAGACGCTCTGCAAGAAGGACCAGGTCAGGGCCGGCCACAACTGGGCCGAGTACAACTGCAGTATGTACAGGGTGCTCAAAGTCACTGGGCTGCAGACACTTTGCTGCATGATAAGCAAGCGCAACTGTGCATTGAAAGCCTCTGCAGAATGTTCAGGACAGACTCGCTTTGTTGCACGAATCTGCACGAGCAGATGGATCTGCGTTCATCAAGACTCCCCAGGTCGAGCTGGTGTGCGTCGTGTTTCATGCATCCAATGTCCAACATGTGCAACTGCAGCAGATCCATTTTTTTGAGTGCTTCGGACTCTGGAGCTGAACAAAGCTCACCCTGTACATGCTGATTCCATAACCATAACTGACGTAACTGATCTTGATGCAGGTGATATTGAAGCAACAGAGACTGATCAAGCGGTTGTTGAAAAAGTGTCACGGAGGTGACTTTTCTACCGGTGCTTCTGGAGCCTCCGATGTCTCAGCGAATTCGACCACAATGGCGCCCTCGACGATAACGACGTCATCGACGACGGCGGCGATGACGACGACGGTGGAAGCCGCAGAGGTGGCGATATCCGCCGTATCCACTGCAAATGTCCTCATCACCAAGAACGATCCAGACGATAGCGACTCCGCCATCATCATGGATGATCATCTGACTGAGGTGAGGCTTTTATCATGACTTATCACAACTTGTGTAATACAATAAGTTAACACGACTTATAGATAAGTCTGCTGGTGCCGTCTCTTCACACCACAAAGTCTTCAGAGAGCAACGTGAGCGCTGCAGACGCGGGTTTGTCCGAGGTGAAGGTCGTGCGGAGCATCTCTGACGTCGTCAAGGCCAAGGCCAACGGTCAGGAGAGCACCAACAAGGCCGCGGCCAGGAAGACGAAAGAAGAGAGAAGGATCAGCAACAGGCAAAAGTTGCTCACCATCGCCAAGCGGCACAGCGGATTCCTGAAGCGCCCGGAGATCCTAGAGACCGTCTACTCCGTGGAAGAAGACGGAGAAAATGTTCAACAGCAACAGCAACAACAAGCGGTGACGGAGGCCTCCTCCTCGTCCTCATGTCAGGAGGAGGAGGCCAACAAGGGCGTGGACACGTTGGAGTCCAGCCTCCCCCAGCGGTCGTTCGTGTCAACCGACCACCAGCTCCAGCAGGAGTCGTCACCGGGCGGCGGCTCCCGGAGGAGCTCGTTCCGATTCCGCCTTGACTCCGACATGACGGCTTCGACTGACGACTACTCCACCGACGACGACTCCATCAGGCTCTTCTACTCTACAGACGAGTGCTCGGGCAGCTGCTCCAGAAGATCTTCGTACGGGTGTCCCGCCGGGGGCGTCTGCTCCTTGCCCTGCTCCAGGAGGAACTCGTATGGGCACATTGCTGTCAACTGCTGCTGTTGCTGCTGTGGAGGAAGCTGCTCCAACGTCGGATCCAGGCGGTCGTCGTTCGCCGGCGGCTCCCATTTCAACCTCAGCTCCACTGACGACACAGACATCACCGTCGGCAGCGGCATGGGCAGTGGCAGCGGCAACGTCACCGCCTCCAGCATCAGCATCAAGACCGGAGGCGACAAGAGCGAAGCCAAGACTTTCAACCGCGTCATGTCCAACCACCGTTCAGTGACCAAGCCCAAGGACGTGAAGTTCAAGCGAATCAATAAGGCCAAGAGCCGCAGCCTCGAGGAGTTGCGAGGCCGTTTGCTACAGCAGGCAACTTCCTCGTCTACGTCTTCTAAGGAACAATCTCAAGAACAGTCGTCGCCGGTGAAGAAGTCATTTGGTCCCAAGGCTGCCTGGATGCTGGGGAACAGCAAGAAGAAAGCAAAGTGTGCCTCACTCGACCGCACTTGAACACCACGACTAGTCAGATTTTGTGCTCAGCCCCAACCCTTTGAGTACGTACTTCAACCGTTATTGGTACGTAGTAAAAAGGCACAACCGCAGTCATTTATGTTCTGTACGTACTGTAATAGCACACGAGCAATATGTGCAGGGTGATGGAGAGATCGATCAGTGACTCTTGCGTCACTCACATTGGCTGGACGTGGTGGAGAGTGCAGAAACGCCTGCACGTGGCCAAGCAGAGTTAAGGACTTTTCTTCGTCATCTCCTCCGTCCACGCACTCGTCAGTATCGACCCAACGCCATCCAGGGTTGAACAAGAGTCACTTTGAATCATTGACAGCACTGCAATCCCGTGTTCAAGTCAGTCTGGATAGATCTCGATGACCCTGTATGTATGCACACCCATCCACACTTCCTTCCTTTCTTTCTCTCTCTCTCTCTTACACGCACACACACACACACACACACGAGGAAGAAGTATTGTACGTACCTGTACCTTCTTGCATCAGTAAGACAAAGAAAGCATTTTTCCATCACTATCCTTAACACTTGCTCTTGTAAGGGGAAAATTATACTGCTACGAAATCTATGGCAATGACATTCAATGATCAATGAGGTTGAGAGTTGCTGAACGGCAGGGTGGGAGGGGATTAATTTCCTCCAGCACAACCGAGTGGGAAGAAAGTCTTGTTCTGGCTGCTGCGAGTCCAGGAATCTCACTACTGAGGTTGGTAGCAACGTCCATAAGCTGGTTCCTCATCGAAGCTTGGACGGACGAATTGTTCTGCATTCACAGGCTGACCTTCATCACCAAGTCAGCAGTCAATTTAGTGCAAAATATTTAGCCAAAGTACAGTTCAAGAAAAGTTTTCCACCAACTGAAAAAGTGTGGAGGAAATGGAGCTTTCGTAGTTGCAGGCAAATAAAGTAAAGAAAAGGAAAGGGGAAAAAGTGCTATTTCGGATTTTTTGGGCTAGCAGAAAGGAAAGCTTTTAAGGTCTTCCAGTGCACGCGAAATACCCAAATTTGCTAATGTCGTAAAATTACAAACACTTCTTAAGCAGTGGAATTAACTGTTCACCTTCCTTATGATGAAAGTGCCGAGTTTGGGCAGTGTCAGCATCTATCTGTGAAGACAACAACTTATCCCATCTCTAATTGAAGCTGCTACTCACTGACCTCCGCCCCCAAATGGAAAACTTGCCATGAAAAATCTCATACTTGGGCACAAGGGGTTCCCCCCCTTGTGCCCAAGTATGAGACGCAGACGAAAAAGGGTGCGTTTTACACAGCGGAAAGGATGGCCAGACCGAGCTTATAGATGTAACTATTTTGGTCGCTTTATTCCTTGGATTATAGCAAGACTTCCTTCCTACTCTGTATTTATGAAGTCATGACTGTAATCTGTATGAGGAGAGGACATCATATCGAAGCTGCCAGTCTCCATAGTAGTACTTGATATCATGAGTACTCTGCTTTAAGAAGAGCAATCTGATAGTTCTTCCAGGCTCCGAACAGGTCTGACACGTCGGCTGACTTGGCAGAAGTCTCATTTGAACAGGCGCTCCCCAAGACGCCAGTGTTAGCACTTGGGACTCAAAAGAAAGTTTTGAGCAACCTTTCAGCAGCGACAACGTTAATAATTCATGACTGAGTCCTGGTGTGGATCCCGCACCAACCAGTGAAGTCCAGTCAAAAGTTCCTGGCGAAACTTCATTCCCGCCCACCCTGCACATAGTTGGAACACTTGTGATGATCTGAGCTACCTTGACCAAGTGGAATATCCGCGGTCCGTAAAAAAAAGAAAGAAAGAAAAATATCTTGATGTCATTATTGAATTCTTGTTCCATTCAGTTTCTCAGCCAGGAAGAAACAACATAGTCTTTAAAAAAGTGTGTAATAGTCCTGCTGCATGCGATGCTTCTATGTAGCCTCCCCCTCCCCCTCCTTACCCAACCCCCACCCGAGGACTACGTTTCTGCAGTTACCCCCGGCTTTATCATATCAAAAGTTAACGTTGGTGACAGCTTGGATGGAGAAATCTGCATGTGATATCAAGAGATGAATGCGTATGCAGTAAGCATACATACCGTATGAGACGCCTCACAACAATAAAGAGACATGTACTTGAAGCGGACATTCTACATTTCGTCACGTCGCATTTTCGGAAGCTTCCTCGTTCCTGCTGCCGTCCTCGCAGTCGATGGAGTCGAGAAAGCGGTCCTCGTCAAAGGGCTCGCCACCGTTCAGCTTCTTCTCCTGGGTGGCCTCGTTCCATAACGAAACGTTGCCCTCGCAGATCAACCAACGCTCCACCAAGCCTGAAATGGCGGTTGTAAGCAGATCTCACAACATCGGGGATTGATTAGATGTTCGTCATCACACCTCGGTTCTACAAATCTCTCTCTATATGTATAAAACGACAGGCCCATATGTACGTGTGTCTGTGTCTGTCCGCGGCGGATTTCCGCGGTTTCATCGGGGCGGCTGATCTTGGCGGCTGATTTTCGACCTTGGCGCCGGATTTTAGCGGCTGACCTTGGTGGCGGCGGATTTGCGGCGGATTTTCGTGTCTGATCTTGGCGGCGGATTTTCGTCAGAGACACAGACAGACAGATGGCATTTGGAACTCATTCTACCCAACAAAGTGAAGCGCGAAAGCGCTTGTAAACACATAAAAAAGATGACCTAACAAAACAGATCCGAGCCTGATCCCAGATTATTCGATCTCTATTAATCACTTCGACTAGTAAAAATGCAATCATCAAGGTAACGTAGGGTGAATTCCTGGAACTGAGTGAGTGATCGATCATTTTCTACTCAAGGTTTCTACTTTTTTTGGTCTGTTCTTGTCATTGGGGGAGTCATATCTGAACGAGCTCGCAAATGACTCCTACCACGAACAAGGCTAGGTTAAAAAAAGAAAAGAAAAAATCATGACGAGGAAGTCAATGGAGGCAGGATAAAGTCTTTGTGCGCTTCATAGCTTAAAAAGTCCATGCTTGAAAAATCGACAACTGAACGAATGACCCCGTCAACGGAGCCTCCACCAAGCCAAGATCCATAAGGTCAACATTCATGGGAAAAGGGAAGTCTTAGTCTAGTTTCCTTGCACCTACCCAATGGTCGATAAAGTGACTAACCTTCTATTTCCATCCGCCGGAAGGTGCAGAAGACGCACCTGACTTTGCCGTTGGCCACTGGACACAGCTTTCCGGACTCTCCAGAGAAGCATGAAGACACCACCCCACGCTCTGATGACGAAATGCAGACGGCGAGGAAAGCTCTGCAAGTCTGCAACAGGACTTCTTGAGCAAGAAGACTCTCAAGACTTGCAAATGCATTACCAGACAGCACGAGTGCCCCAACCAAAGAGCCTTTGGTGCTGGACCATTACACGAGATGCAGCGGCCCTCCTTGTTCAACAAATCGGATGGGGTGTGCTCCACGTTGCCCTTGGAAACGTCCACACCAACCTTCTTCAGGTACCTGTATGACGTGGATGGGGGGAGAGTAGGACCATAGCTGGAGTCACTCCAGTCTGTACATATTACAGGGGGGATCGAGAGGTCAGCCAGGATTGACTTTTGCATCCTCCACTACCAATGGTTGCTGGGGACAGTGCAGAAAAGCCTGTCTGGACTGTCTACGCTCCACTTGACCCTCTCCAGAGTGAGGGAGCACATAAACTCAAGTATTTGACGTGCTAAGTCTACATTACCCCTGTCATATATGTACTTATTGAGTTACATGACCAAAGTCAACCGAGGGTCGAACAAGTCTCTGACGAAAGCTTGAACAAATTCGACACTCGGCGGACAAGACAGCTATCTTATGATGAAGCCCGTCCGGACTGACCTCGTCACCCCTGGACTTCCTCACAGTTCAAATATTCCCATCCTCTTCATTCTGTCGACTAAGCAGGCCCGGCAGCGGTCGCTCTTGGCGCAAGGCCTGTTCTGGCACCGGTACCTCAGGAAGGCGAAGTTGGTGAGAGACTCCGCCAGAAAGTTCTGGCATTTGTTACAGAGATTGAACCCCAAGATCGGCGTGAGCTCAGAGCTGTCTCTTGTTTTGCACACAGAGCAGACCTTGTTGACCACGGAATACTACCAGAAAGTACATGTGAGTTTAGGAAGTGGACGAAGCAACGAACAAGTACCTGTGGCAGCGTGTTGAAGGCCTCCTCCAGCAACCCAAAGTTCCTGCAAGCCTGGAGCCTGCAAGCGTGACAGCCGAGGTCGGTCCTACCTAGCTCGTCCATGCACTTCTTGGCCTTTTTCGACGTTCCTCTGACGCAGCGAAGGGTCAACAGTCGACGTTCTCGCATGCGATCAAAGAAGAACTTCCGACACCCATCACAGACCTTAGCCCTGCAGAAGCTGAGCGAGATGAAGCTCTGGTCAGCTCCGCACACCTCGCAAGGGGAGACAGGAGGATCAAGCTTTTAAGAAAAAGACAGTCTTTATCTTTTAAACTTCGTGCGGTTGTTGCCATACATGATACCGACCTCGAAGTCCTCGTCGAGGTCAACGTCCCTGAGCTGGCCGTAGTTTTTTTGCTGAGACGCAATCCCGTAGTACCTGCAGAAGTGAGAGCGGTGGGCAAGGAAGAAGCTGAATGTTTCCAGCAGCACGAGGTACGTGTCGACGACTGTCTCGTAGCGCTTGTACTTCTGCTGGAGAAATTCCTCGAGGGCGGCCATGTTGGCGCGCAGTCTCGCCTTGACCTCCACGCCCGACACGCGAACTCTCATCCTGATTGGGGCCATGGCGGCGAGGCAGCCAACGTCCCCGTCTCGTTTGGTGACCATGGGAAGCTCATCCCCGTCTAGGAAGACCTTTCTCGCGGCCCTCAATCGGGTGCTGGAGTCCCTGCTGGTGGCGAAGCAAGCGTAGAAGGATAACGAAATGCTCAGAACCTCTCCCTGGCCTAAGCTCAGGTTGTGCAAATTCTCCAGAAACGACTGAAACAGAAAGATTAGTCGATATAGGGTTAAAAACGACATTCTTAATACTTAACAGCACAAAAGTCAAAAACAAGAGCGTCTGGACGCTCGAGAGGTCGTATGCACTGTGGCAATTCTACATGACGCTGGTCTCGGAGATGCCAGATAGCATTCGGACGCTGGTCGGAACCTATGGACAGACCAAGGAGCAACACTGCGACAAGTCCGCAAGGCCCCTTGGTCATGGGGACGTCCGGAAGCTTCTTTTCATTCTCAAGTACGTTCGCACTCACTAAGGCTACGCAAAGACGTTCGACCTGACGTTCTTCGTCGTCAGGATGTTTACCTGAACCTCGTCCCTGAGTCTGAACAGCTCCCTGAGCTGAATCGGCGTGGCCTGCAGAGTCAAGGTCAGCTCTTCGCCGCCCAAGGGGCGGGACTGCCGCAAAGGGGCCGGCTCTTCTGGCAGCAGCTGCGCCGCCACGTCCTCTGCCGTCGACGTCATGATTGGTTTCAGACTTGTCGGCTCTGATCAAGACTCCCTGGAATCTTGGCTCCGTCCGAACTCCCAATGTTTGTTTACCCTCTCAGGAACTGCTGGAACTGGTTGGAGGGCGCGCGCCGGTAAACCCGAGGTTGGTCGAGTCCCCCTAGTCATTGTTCCGCGTCTTTGTTTTGCTCTTTTTCGGCTCACTCACTTTCACTTTTCCGACTACAAGCAAGAGCCGACGATGTCCTCTTCGACGATCCCAAAGGTGCCGTATCCCATCTTCTCGGGCGACGAGGGTACGTCCGAAGACAAGGAGTCGGGGCTCCTTTGCCCGATCTGTTTCGAGCTGATGCGAGAGCCTCACGTGACGCCGTGTGGCCACTCCTTCTGCCGGGAGTGCCTGTCCAAGTCGCTGGCGCGGTCGCTCGCCTGCCCCAAGTGTGGACATCGCCTGGAGTCCCGCGACGCCGCCTTTCCCAACTTCAGCCTCAACGACCTCGTTGGCCGCGTCCGGGCCGAGGGCGGAAGTACCGGCAGGAAGAAGAAGCTGAAGGACTTAGAGGCCTGGCTGGAAGAAGGGAGCGGCTGCGACGAGGAGTCGCTTCCCGAGCTGGACAGGTTGATCTCCAGGCTGACGAGGAAGAGGCGCCGGGTGATGAAGGAGTCCTTTTTGGCCAGGCAGTTTTTGCTGAAGGAGTTTCTGGCCAACTTAAAAAAGGCCAAGGAGGACGAAATTTTTCAGTTGAAGAAAGAGGTTTCTCTGGTGTCGGCGGACTTGTCGGACGTTGAAGGCAGCATCCAAGTCCACATGCGGGACCTCCCCGCGAACGACAACACTGAGAGAGAGTTGCCACTGGTGCCGGAGGGCGCACCCTCATCTACGGAGGCCGAGGCCTGCAAGCGGATGGCTGCGGAGGCCGAGGCCTCGTGTCACTCGCACGACGAAGACTTCCGCCGACAACGGCAGCGAATGCTCCATCACTTTGACGATCTGGTCGCTTGCTATTTGGACGAGCGGTCGTCGGACTTGGTGTTCCCTCGGGAAGACTCACAAGACCGTGAGCGCAAACAGCCGGAACAACAACGGCATGACGGTGGCCCGGCCGAGCGAAATGGTCGTCGCAGTTTGGACTCTTTTGCCAACTGCCTGAGCAGGTTCACCCGTTATAGCGCCCTCTCCGCCCTCTCCACCATGAGCTTCACCAGCGACCTGTTCAGCAGCGCATCTATCGTCTCGTCGATCGAATTCGACAAGGACAGCGAGTTCTTCGCCATTGCGGGGGTCACCAAGAGGATCAAGGTGCACGAGTACGCCGTCGTCATTCGCGACCAGGTACGATCTCGACAAGGCAATGAGAGTAGCACCGTGTTCGTACGTCACTCCCTGTTGGACCTTCCCTGTTGTTTCTAGGTGGACTTGTTCTATCCCAACTCGGAGATGCATAACAGTTCCAAGATTAGCTGCGTTTCTTGGAACTGGTTCCTGAAGAGCTGCCTGGCCTCCTCCGACTACGAAGGCAATGTAGTCTTGTGGGACACCGTCACCAACAAGAGGACCAGGGTGTACCAGGTGAGCTTCTCAGAGAGTTTGTCCAGATCGCAGCACGGCAGGGTGGATGGACCTCAGGAGACTCCTTGAAGGTGGAAAGCCACTTTGCCAAATCTCCTTGGTCCACCCCGTACATACTGTTCGTCATACAATATACATAAATAATTATACATACAATAATACAATTAATAGATATGATACTTATGAGCTGAGCCTGTGCGATATCCCGAATTAATCAAGATCGCGATATTCGATGTATCGAGATCAACTAAAGTGATATTCGATACATTACGCTAGAGTACAGCAGTACCTTAATCATTCACTATTTCATGCCTTTATTGCACCATTCCCAGGTTGTTGTGCAGGAACACCATGGCAGACGCATTTCTGCCTCCAGGGATGTCCTGATGCGCACAACTACGTTGCCACTGCAACTGAGCAATCTTTTGGAAGGGGCACTTGATGCTGGGTTGACAAGACACCTCCTGGCTGACATGGAAAGACCAGTTATGACGTTTGGGGATGGGACTTGGAATGGGGAGCCAGCCCGTGCAGCTCATGGGCTGGCAAAAAGTATCATACACAATACCGCAATATATTTTTAGGTATTGCGATATTCGATATTCCTCAAGTATCGCGGTATTTGTTATCAATATGGTATATTGCACAGTCTTATTATGAGCCGTGTGTCGCATTATCATCCAAGAGCTGACACTTTTGATTTCTGCACAGGAACACGAAAAGCGATGCTGGAGCGTCGACTTCAACAGCATGAACACAAAGCTGCTGGCGTCCGGGAGCGATGACGCCCGCGTGAAGCTCTGGTCCACCAACTCTGCCAACTCCGTCGCTTCTCTGGAGGCAAAGGCCAACGTTTGTTGCGTCAAGTTCAACCCGTCGAGCAGCTACCATCTGGCCTACGGCTCTGCCGACCACTGCGTGCATTACTACGACTTGCGCTCCACGAAGCAGCCACTCGCCGTCTTCCGCGGGCACAAGAAGGCGGTGTCCTACGTCAAGTTCCTTGACCAGCGCCTCCTTGTGAGCGCCTCCACGGACTCGCAGCTCAAACTTTGGGACGCAAGCAACAGCCCCGCTTGCATCCGATCTTACGTGGGTCACACCAACGAGAAGAACTTCGTCGGCCTGGCCACAGACGGCGATTTTCTCAGCTGCGGGTCGGAAGACAACGCGCTCTACGTGTATTACAAAGGGTTATCAAGTCCGCTCTTCAGCTTCAAGTTTGACTCTCCCAGGCCCTTGCTGGAGAGGGGCATGGCGAGGGAGAACGACGGCAGCGAATTCGTCTCTGCGGTCTGCTGGAGGAGGGGGACCAACGTGGTGGTGGGAGCCAACAGCCAGGGCAACATCAAGATCTTGGAACTTAGGTGATGAGAACAAGACTGCCTTTGACTGAGTGTAACAGACGCAACTTACGCTCATAGAACATACCTCGACATCTCTGTAAGAAGAGAAAAGAAAGCAGATTGCCTCCCCACCGAGCATTATTTTTCGTTAAAAGTAGTTGGAAGCCTTGCTATAATGTGTTCCTAACCTATTTTACCTACGTACGTATAACTGTACTGTATATCAACAACAAGAACTGGCGCTGTGGATGTGAAATTAGAGGCACTTTTTGTCAATTTCCCCTCAAATCTCAGTCTGGCCAGGATGCTTATAACATGTAAGTTATGCATTTGGTGACCTGGATGAATCAGATGCTCCCGACCTTGGTCTTGGTCTCCCGGAGCTGCAATTGTGCTGGTGAGGCTTGCCCCTGGATGCGTTTCCATCATGACGCTGCCTTCTCCGGACTTGTTGGCGCATCCGCGGCTCGAGCTACCTGGTGGCTGCTTCAAAGGCTGTTTGAGGGTTGCTCTGACCTCCAATTGTCCACGCTTGTCTTGGTTAGTGATTGCAAGTCAGTGACTTCCTCTTCCTTCTCCTGTTGAATAATCTCAGGCTTCCTCTGCATTGGTTTCAGGTCTTCGTCACCACTCAAGTTCCTCCTTCCATTCGTCGTCACTGTGATCTTGACATTGTGCAGGTTGTGGACCTTCCGCTCGATGGCCAAGGAGCTTGTGAAAGTTGTTGCTGTTGCACTTGGACGCTTTGTTTGGCTGCAAGCAGCGCATGATGTAGCTGACTACATTAAAGTGAGGCAGCCAAGTCTCGACCACCGTGTGTGGAACGGTAAAACTCCGATGGAGTCAGTTTTTGCTGGCCAACCGAAGCTTTACTTCATCAGAGCTTCTGATCTGGTGAGTCAGCAACTTTGCCACCTCCGATTACTCGTGGCAACCGATGTTGGTCAAGAACAAGGAGGCATCTTCATCTTCATCCTCACTTAACGCATCTTCAAAGATTATGTCCAGAAAGAAGGTGAAAGCAAAAAATTTCCAAAATACCCTCATCCTAACAATAATTCACGGTTTTCTGTCCGTCAACTTCAGTTTCTACGGCTCTGCTGTGTTCTAATGATGCATTTTGGTGTCCATAGTTCATATGTGAATGTGCACCAAGTTTCAGTGGGCTTCAGTGGTAGAGAGGCAGTCAGACCATAGACATAGACTGGTCTAACTGCCGAGTCTACTCGCTTAAACTTTAAGTGAGTTTCATTAAATGCCTTATTTCAGATCAGCAAAGTCTTTACCCAGTCGAGATTCTTTTCTAGAGTGACCTTTACTGCATCGAGCTTCTCTTACCTCTAGAATGCAGATAACGGACGTGGTTGCAGAGTCTGATTTTATTTCTTCATCTGTTATCGTAATTCCTGCCCAGAGAGATATTTGTGGTATAAAGTAAGTGCCACAAGAGACACTGCACCATCTCATGGAGATGGCAATATGAGATCCTCCTTATCCTACAGCTTGAGGTCTTTGCCCGTGTTGTTCTTGAAGGGGTTGAACCTGCTTCTACTTGACCAGGTCCGATTTCCGCAAGCCTCCAAATTTTGCCATCACTGTAGTGAATGGTGAGAGAAGAAGCTGGTTTATCAAAGCTTTGGCTGTCGCTGTCTCCTGTTGTCTGCATAAGCTGTAATCTTTTCCCACGTCTCCTGACCCAGTTGTCTAGGGACGCCAAAGATACTCAGGGTGAAGAGGCTCCGATAGACGATGATCCAGGCGAACAGCGCGACCGCCACGGCGGTCACCTTCTCGGGCCAGGTGTGGAAGAAGAGCGCCGTCGACGTGAGCATGACGTCCCAGAGCAACGAGAGACACGTCTGCAACACCAGCATGACCCGCATGGGGGGCGTGAGCCAGCGCAGGCACACAAACAAGCGATGTAGGGACAGGTCAGTCTCCAACACGGACAGGCTGTCCAATAGCAGCATCCGGCAGTCGTCCCACATCAGGTAGGCTTTGCTCTCCTCGGCCAAGACCATGTTTGCCCAGACAAGCAAGAAGCAGTGACCGGAGAAGTCAAACTTTCCCTCGGTGTGACTTTTCACACGGTCGAACAGCGTAGTGACACCGAACCAGACGCCGGTGGTCATGGCGGCCCTTAACAACGACTGCGCCGTGCCAGTCACCACTCCCTTGTGAGTGATGGCGGCGGCCAGGGAAAAGGGAATCACGGCCACCATGGTCCAGAGCCAGCCCAGCTTGACAAAGTACTCGTTGACGGCGTTCTTGGGCATGGCAATATACACTTGAGCCTGATACTGAGACACGTGGTCTCCAAGGAGCCAGAGGGCGTTGACGCCAATAAAGTAGACGGCGCAGCGCACACCGGTGTTGGACACCAGACCAAAGAGCATCCGCAGCCACAGCGGACTTGCTGGTGTTGTCGACGTCGCTGGCGGCGGCTGACGAATCTCACAGGTGAGTCTATCCTCAGCATTGGGTTGGAATGTCTGGTAGCTGATGTTACGGCGTTGATGAAAGTTCCTCCTCGGCTTCTTCTTCTTCTTCAGCGTCGCTGCCATGACTAGAGTCTGGGGTATCTCACATCCAGACTCCACACCGACTTCTGCAACAAAGTAAGGAGCCATTTGAACACTTTGCCAGCCAATGTGCCAGACATTGGCAAACGTTTACAGGCCTACCCAACACTGAGCCACACTGCCTTACCTCACCTAGGCCGAGCCAACTTACCAAAGGTAACCTAACCTACTGTAACCTTGCCTAAAGCTGGCCCATGAGCGCCAGTAAATGTCTCCTACACCTTCACTCACGTAGTTTTTGCTGCTTCCGTTGTCGATCTGATGATGCAAGACAAATGTGGTTCTGACAGGCCCTGACTGTATTTATGATGCAACTGGACCTTGAGGGCCAACATTGGGCTTACTCAGTGTCCAGAGTCACAGCTGCAGCCCTACATGCAAAGTCGATGCTTAGTCACTGTTGGATTAGAGGGTGAGGTTGGGTGAATTCGAGGAAGAAAATAAGTCAACTTATCTTGATCCCGGAAGAAAGGGGGGAAAACAGACCTGAGTTGACCATTTTTTGCTCCGAAATCCTGAACAGTTGCCTTGGAGACAAAAAAAGAGCACCCATGAGACTCGCAAATAACTACAGAAAATGAAAAAAAAAACAGCACTCATAAACGTCACAAGGCTTTTTTGAGTGGGATATGAATATCGAATTGAGACTTGATCAATTGAGGTCTTCAATGAAGAACACCATACTTTATGTCCCTATGTTTGCAATGTGTCGACCGTTTCGTTCACTTTTCGAGGGAAATACAACAGAATTCGCGGACAGACAGACAGACACACGTACATACGGGCCTGTCTGTTTATACTATAAGATAGATATCGATATACAGATTTATTCAGAGGTTTAATGGAGATGCGTCAAATAACTCCAGTAGATATGAAAAACAAATCGGAAGCTGTGCCAGAAATAGAATGAAACATAACATTGGTACACTTTAACTCTTAATTCGTAAAGTGTAAGCAGGCACATGAGAACAGTGGCCTTTCATACAACCAATTTAGTCTGTATATTTTCCCTCCATCCAGCGGACATTAATAACGTACCCGGAAAAGTAAAGTTCTGAGCGGAAAAATGGAACTTATTGCGCGACAATATTTTCTTCTCGCTCTTAATTCAGATCAGAACTTTTGCTGATCTCCATTGATCTGGCATTAAAAAGTTGTTTTTCCACTGAAGATATAGTCGGACTTAGAAAGTTGTTGGTCACCGTGAATAAGTTGACAGAAATGGAAACTGCATCAAGATGAAGATCCAAATAAAGGCCGTTTCAGTAACAAACCATGCCCAAAAACAGATGTCAAGCTTACATCTCACTCAGCTCGAATAACTTTGACAATCTTTCGTCACCTTACCCAGCGGAGGAGCCGAAGGTCTGTAATCCATCTGGCAGACAAAGTGTGCAAAAGCAGGCTAAAGCACACACCTGTTGCTCCTTCACAGCTTCACTGCTGTCTCAGTACTGAGAAGGTGCATCAGTACAGACACACATGCACTTCTAGATACACGACTGTAGACATAGCACAGTGGTGTAAGGACTAAGACAGGGCGGGATTTTAGAAGCCATTTCTGCTTCAAAAAATGCAAGTGATAAAGTAAGGTAAAATTTTTTTTACCTCTTGCTGAGCGCCAAATTGAAATATTTTCACCCCGGTGAAAAATACCTGCTGATGTAAATTTTTTTGACTGCATGATAATCATGCTTCACTAATCAACCGAGGGGTCTTCACAAGAGTATTTCGCATCTTTACATAGCGAGAGTCAGCCGAAATTTTGTTGATAGCTTTGCCCGGTCTTTGGGAATGTTTAGTGGTGATTTTTAGGTGCAAAAGAGCGAAATCATTTGAACGAATACAAAATGTGTAAGAAGAGATTGAAGGTAAAAACCTAGAATCCCGCCCTCCCTCCAGTGAAGCCGTCTTATCACAGAACAAATGCTCCAGATAACTGCAGACACTACGAAGATCACTGGTCAAACAAAGAAAGGAGTTCAAAACCTTTTTACTGACTGAGGGTGATTCCGTCTTAAATCGCGTTTTACAATCTGAAGAAGGCATTTTTTGAGCCTGAGTACTCACTTCATTTGACTGGTTCTGCTCCCCTGTTGATAAATTGGATAAGTCCGTAATTACTATTCATACAGTAACTTAAATTCGACTGTAGACTTCACTCAAAACCGAGCTGTTGATCGTTGTTCATCCTCCATCGAAAAAGGTCGACTGTGTGCTACAAATCGTTATTGGCCTCGGTTGAGGCTCGACTAGGGCTCGAATTGGGCTCGAGCTCGTTCGAATTAAGAGAACTTAGGCTCGATGACGTCTGAGGCTCGACAAAACCGCGTTCGACACAGCCCGAATTTCCATCGCTTCCTGGGGCGCACACAAAACACTCAGGTCAGGGGAATCGTTTGAGCAATGAAAAAAATGCTAAAGCAATTTGCGCCGACTCCTGGACATGCTGCATGTGCAAATCGGCCGCCCGATCCACCTCTAGCGTCGTCTGCCCGCCTCCTGGTTGGCGCCGGAATTGATGTTGCTGCAGTCGTTCTCGTTGGCCATGTCGTATTCGTCGTCGACCGAAGACGTTGTTGACGTCAATGGATAAAAAAGTATAGTAAACTTTGGTGGCTGGGAATACCTGGTGTCATTGTGACTCGCCTCGTGGCTCGCAGAAGCTGTCTTGCTGCTGGTGTCATGCCCAACCTAGCCTGGCATAACATAACCTCCGCTCCACTGCCTTGTCACGACCTCGTTGCATGGCCTTGGCAACATCCAGCGGACTTTGGGTGTTTCTGCTGGTGACACATCTGGTCACGATGACGCTCTCGGGATTCCCAGTCACTTTTTGCCATTTCTGTTTTTGACTAGTTCACCGAGAATTAAGTCACCCTACATCAGGCCTACATGATCAGGCCATGGCAGGGTTGGTGCTGCTCTGGTGCACTGACGTGCAGCCACACTGCTGTGCTACAGTTCCACCCGCTTAGAAGAGCAGTCTCGGACTGAGCCAATTCTACTGCTACCAGAGTGACAAAAGCAACTTGGACAGCATTCTATATTCACCAGCATCTTACTTCACCGCTTCTTTCAGTTAGGGGATTTCCGGTTGTCTCAGCTTCCCACCTTGGAAGACCAGTCATAAGATCGGACAATCCACTGTCACAGGTGTGTCAAAAAGTCACTGCGTGGCTCAAGACCATTGAGTGTCCAGTCGACATCTTGCGGCACTTCCTGGACTCAGCTGTCCGCAATGTCAAGAGGCTTTGTGAGAGGAGGCTTCGGCGAGTGCTGAAGGGTGCAGGCAGCCACGTTCATGACAAGACTAAGGCTGTCACGGAGTCAATCAAGCACAGAGTGACAGAGATCCGATCGGGATAGGAAAAAATGACCTTTAAAAAGGCCAACTGTTTCATTCAGAGGACACTTTCAGACTTCCAGAGAACTGCCACTCGTCAGGGGACCCACAGATACTTGTGGGAGTTGGGGTCGAGGGGGTTCTGGCCCAAAGACATTTGGCCATCAATGAACCTAAATGCTATGGACTTCACTTTGCGGACTTGAATGGAGGAGCAGGCCAATGCTATGACCCAGCCAGCAGTGTCAATGCTGTGACGGCCAACGAACAGGGTGATCGAAAAGCTCAGAAAGTTCAGAAAATGTGGCCCCCTTCAAACCCTGATCTCAATATAATGGACTACACAATGTAGTCCATCCTTGCGACCGTGCAAAGTCCCACAAGCCCCGTGGATGCGCTGAAGTCCACCCTGATCAAGTCATGGGACGAGATTGATAAGGAGACCATCCGTGTCTTGGGTGCTGCCGTTCTCTGCCGTCTCCGACGTGTGGTTGCCAACAACAGTGACCATGTCGAACGTGAATAAAATTAAAAAGTTTCATGTGAAATTGTTGATGTTAAATCTAAAACTTAGGCAAAATCGGGTAACACATGATGGAAGTGTGCTGTTCAGTGTCTTCCCGAACTTTTGGATCACCTTGTAAACAAGAAGTGGAATTCTTTGAAGAGGGCCACCATCACGGCAGTGCGTGCTGGATTTCAGTACTGCGCCGAGGCCTGCATCAAGGCCTAAGGAGGAGTTTTCGAGGTGAAATGGTTGTCACAGAACCACCGAGTTCTTCACGCTTTCCTTGAGCGCAGTGAAAACGTCGAACTTGTTTTTGCCACCCTGGGATATCCCAGGTTTCATTATAGATTACTCATTAGAAGGCAATAAGTGCGATTGCAAAGGAGAGATAAGACAAAATCAGCTTATTCAGACAAAATGCGACTCCCTTCAATTACACTATGTAGTGCAAAAAAGAATCGAACGATGACAATGACCGCGGTTTTTTTCACTTGTTTCCAAATTGATTGCAAATGTCTTCGCTTGCTCTGACTCACGAGGATTGCCCAGTTGGCCTTTTTTACTCTGATTCTGCTGGTATAATTGATGCAATTTACACTATATGCATTATAAGTAGAACAGAACATGAAGATCTTGCTGCTATAAGTGATGTTCTTGTACCTGATGCTTTCAGAAGTCGATAGCATTTTGTGCATTAAGTAGGGAAGTGACACATTTCAACAATCATAGTTCCTCCTCGATGGATTAACAGTCCAGACAAAGTCCAAAGAAACACTCCAAGATCTCAGAGAACGACTCACAGAGGCACCAGCCAGCCAGACAGCAGCAGCACATCTTGGCGCAGTCGGACGCGGCGCTGCTGCTGCCGCTCTCCTTCTGTCTGCCGTCGGCGGGGTACACATACACGTTGCCGGGCTGGTACGGTTGCTGTTGGGGCTGTCGATAGTAGTCGTAGCCTTGCTGTGGTGGGTAGCCTTGCTGCTGTGGGTAGCCTTGCTGCTGTGGGTAGCCTTGCTGCTGTGGGTAGTGTTGAGGAGGGTGTCCGCCAAATCCTCCCTGAGGCTGATACTGTTGAACAGCCCCACCGGGATAGACTCCTTGCTGCTGCTGCGGTTGGTTGTAGTACGACATGGCAAAGGACTTCACCTGCACTGGGCTCAACTGCGTCAAAGGCTGTGGCTGCTGCAGTTGTTATCTGCCCAGCAACTTGTTTACCTTTGTGTGATGTGGAAGACGCTGGCTGACTCAGCCAACCGCGACTACAAATGTCTACAACTCGTGCTTGAACAATCTCCTGCACTTATAGAGAAGCAATCAGTGCTAAGGACTATTCCTGATTCCTCTTACGCAGGAGGGAAAGCTCCACTCAGCAAGTCATATCGGTTATCTCGGTTGCTTCACATTGCTAAAACAGCAAAGGACAAAGGTTGGCGATATTGTACTGAGCTGACACGTTGCCCACCTTCAATGATGCTTTTATCACCTTCAATGATGCTTTTATCACACCACCACCTTTCTGCTCAGAAGAATTCATGTACATATGCAATGCGTACACAGGGAATGTGTGTCACTCCTCCCATGGACTCAGAAGACAGTAAGTCCATCAGAAGCAAACAAACCAAGAACTAAAGAAGGGGTGACACATCACTTTTCGGACAACTCTGTACTTTGTATTGTCCAGTGCTGCCCAGGGTTGATATTATTGAAATACCAAAAAAACCAGTCGAACCTAAGTCAATTTAAACAATTCTGCTTAAAAAGTAATAATTAAATCTTTACAAAAGTTTCCTTTCAAGGATTTCCTTAGCAAAGCTGTGGCAACACCAAGAGGACGCTCCACAGACCTGTGGCCAAAAGACATATGAATGGTGAGAGTGATCTAAAAGAGTTGTCTAATAGCTTCTTGTGGAACCAATTTGGCAACCATTTTCTTACATCAGCTCTGCATTGAATTATTTTTTGGTCAACACAACCTGGCAGCTCTGTTTTCTACGATTAATCGGTACACCCTTTGTCTGTGATAGCTCAGAGGTTCTGCTTGACGCAACATTTTCCTTGTGATCCAACTGGGAATAGAACTTCAGGAGATCCAGAAAAGGGAAAAGAGAGCTTAATGAAGTGAACCTATTGCATCAAAAGGCGTGAGGCAAAACCTGGTATTTGACTCTATGTCCTGCTGCGCTGTGCCTTGTTTTGAAGACTGTGGCTAGATAGGTTTAGCACATGAGTAATGAACCCCCCGGTAGCGATGACGTTGAATATCTGCTGTATCTTTTTCTCAGTCTCCTTTCCTGTGCTATGGAATGAGCCCCACGACTGCCTCCTTTTGTGCGTGAGCTCCTCGGCATCGGCTCAGCAGTGCTGACACCATTCTTGGCCACGTTGGACTTGGGACTGGACTTCAGTTCTCCTATCGGCCTTCTCAGCCTTATCTATGCTACTGATGGCAAGAGAACGCCACCTATTTTCTTCAAGCCTAGTGAGATCATCAATGCCTCCATGCGCTACAGGGTGCTAAGGTACAAGGTGCTGCCCTGGGTCAAGGCTAATTGCCCTAGTGGGAATTGCGTACGGCAACAGGATGGGACTACACCACATACAGCAACCTCTATGCAGCAGTTCTGCAAGAGCAGCTTCTGCAAGTTTCGGCCTGCCAACCACTGGACTCCCTCATCACCAGACTTGAACCCCCATGACTACTTCTGGTGGAGTGCTGTACAGAGGAGGTCCAATTGCACCCATGACAACAGCTTGGCCTCCCTTCAGGCTGCCATCACTGAGGCCTGGGCTGCTGTTCCTGTCGACGAGATTGAGATGGCCTGTGAGGCATTTTGGTCAAGGGTGGAGAGGGTGACTGCTGCAGAGGGCTCATGGATAGAGCACCGAGTAAGGATGCTGTCAACAATCTATAGACAAAATTTTAAGTCAATGTGTGCAATAATAGCATAGTTATGCCATTAGAACAAACTGCATGTGAGTTGTAAAATTTTTTATGTGGTTACCCTGTGAGAGAATCACGGTCTATTATGGACAACTGCTTCTTTCTCCTCCAGGAGCCATACCTTGTGAAAGGGAGAGTCACTGTACTTCAGGGCCTCCCAGTCCGTTACACTAGGGGCTACGCCCCCTGGGCCTCCATGATCAATTCCTCTGATCTAAACGTATGGTTCTCTACTAAATTTTCAGGCAGAGACATAAGTACCATCCTATGATTGATGGCATGGAGGCATGGAGGACAAACCTAGAATCTATGTAGTATCCATGTACCTGGATATAACAGTCCCACAGAGCACTTCTTCCCTGATGGCTGGCTGGAACTGATGAAGGAATGCAACAGGTCCCAAGTGCCCGTAAGAGCAGGAGTGGGCACCAATGCACGTAGTAGTACACTATGGGGACAGGAGACGAACTCCAGAGGAGACTTTCTGGAGGACTTTTTGAAGTATTGACAAGGCTAATAATGCTAAGGCTTGCCCACAAACCTTAGGCAAACCCAAGATCATAAGACCCTCTTATTGGTCTGAGGAAGTGGAATCCCTAAGGAGGAAGTCCAGGCATGCCTGGGGGAGCCACTATAGGAATAAGGGCAATGAAAACTAGCTTGAACATCTGGATGAGACCCAGTTTAGAAAAGGTGTGCGCAGAGGCAAACGTACCTCACAGCACCAATTTACTGAGGCTACAGAAGATATCGATAGCGCTGCTAAGCTCTTTGTATGCAAACAAGCCAAAGAAAACTGGCCTACCTGCCTACTCAGTGGTGATGATCAAAATAGCTCGGAAGGGACTGCTATTAGACTCTTTCAAGTTCACATCCCTGTCAGCACACTGGCCACTGAGATGGATATTTCCAATAACATGTTCTATGGTGAAGTAGGGCTTGCCATGAAAAAGGTCATCTTTGTCACCAAGGAGAAGATTAAATGGACCATCGGCCAGTTTGGCAGCAACAAGGCAGCTGGACCTGACGGCATCACGCCCATTTCGCTCAAAAAACTCTTGGATGAAGCTCTGGAGAGACTTTAAGTTATCTTCATTTGCTCCATATTTACAGGCTGCATACTAGACTGCTGGAGAAGGCAAAAATCATCTTTATCCCCAAAACAGGGAAAGATGATTATACCAAAGCAAAAGCATTTATACCCAACACCCTTACATCCTTTGTTTTTAAAACCCTGAAGAGGGTGGAACTTGGCTACCTGGAAAAGGGGTGTGACATCTACAGGAGGTCGAATATAAACCAACACACCTTTAGAGGGAGTCAAGCTGTGACTCAGCAATCTTGGATATGGTTCATGACATAGAGAACTTTATATTACACAATCATTATGCCTTGGGCATCTTTCTGGATATCTTTCTGGAGTGGCCCTTGGCAGTCTTAGGATTGAGGGACCAGTAAGGGTTATGACTAGGAAAGGCATCCCCCAAAACATATTGAGGTGGTATATGCACTACCTTAGAAATAGAGTTGTAACAACAGAGATTAGGGGTGTCAGAGCCAACTGCCATATCACATGGGGCACTCTGCAGGGGGATATTCTCTCCCCCTTGTCTGGAATCTGACCTTGGATGACCTCCTTGACTGGAATGACTCAAGCTGGTCAGAGCAAGAGGCTTTGCGGATGCCACCACCCTATTTGTCAATGGGATGGATATTTAGGTGCCGATCATACGAGGACAGTAAGCAATCAATAAGGTTCTGGACTTTGGGGCAGAAAAGACTATAGTAGAACTGTTCACCAAGAAAAAGGAAACTCGACTAACATTTCCAAACTCAGCAGGAATGGCGGAGATCTGGAGTATGCAGAGGAAGTAAAATACTGAGGCATAACAATTTATAACAGGCTGACCTTTTGAAAACATGTCAAGGAGAAAGTCAAAGCAGCCAAGGGACTACATAGGATCGAAGGGGCTGTGGGTCAACTGTAGGGCCCATTGCCTGTCTTGACCAAATGGCTCTATATTGGCATTGTATGTCCTAAGCTTACCGATGGGGCCATTGTCTAGGCCCACAGAAAAGGCACACTTAAGAGGCAACTCGACAGACTTCAGAGGGTCACCTTTCTCAGTCTCACGGATGTTAGAAAGACCACACCCATGGCTAGGATGGAAGTAATGCTTGACCTAGTGCCCCTGGACTTGTATTTACAGAAGATAGCTGTACAAACTACCTTAAGGATTAGAAATCAAAACCAGAAGATCTGGGATTTCATAGGTTATGGTCAGAGATGTGACCATCTCCTTTGGGAGAACAATGCTGAGCTCTGCGAACCTAGATTGGGCGAAGCTGGATCAGGCTAGGTCCTGGCACTGGAATGCAAAGTTCAAGGTCGACTACGACGGTTTCGAATAGGGGGAGCCAGTCAAAGGTGACTTTATTAAATGCTTTACATATGGTAGCTACATCCAACAGCATGCAGGTTGGGGCTACTGCATTTCCTATGGGGAAGTGGACACTAGGGGCTGGGGGGGTGTCACTTGGGAGCTCCTCTGTCTTTCCAGCAAAAATATATGCCATAAAACAAGCTGCTAGAAGGCTGTCACAGGTGAGAAATAAGGAAGTTCTGCTCTTTGTGGACAGTCAGGCAGCCCTTAGGGCCATTGACATCAAGGAAACCAGAGCCAACACTACAAGTGAGTGTGTTGCACTCATAATGTACAGTAATGTTCACTGAGGTGGGTGAGAGCCCATGTAGGACATTCCTTAAATGAGGTAGCCAATGCCCGGCTAATGAGGGTGCCACGAGGGAGGAATGTGACGAGTTTGTGCACCTTGCATGTGAGTGTCTGGCACTTGCAAGGGAGGAACTGCAACTATTTCACAAGCTTCAACTCAACGATCACCCCCTGGACCTCAAAGGCCTCATAAGGTGTCTACATTGGAATTCATTCATGATGCAATGAGTCCAAAGGGGCCAGATTAATGATGTTCGTTTTGGTGAACTGTTGCTTGCAATCAATGGGAAAAAAGTCTCTCCGAGGTTCCTCCTGCCACACACTGTACCATTACGGGTGGGTGAACTCTTGACAAACTACACTGGTCTGAAAACACATGCTTAAACTATTTGCAGGAGGAAACCTTATAGCAACTGAGGCTATGGGCACGACTGTGAGGCTCCCTGTGGGATTCCACATTCGATGGCGCTCTGCACTGTGGTGCGCGCAATGCCAAGCATGTTGCTTGTTTGTGTATATCCCTTACCACTGTTGTAGGCCTTGACTATGATGTGACACTCATCGTCAGAGAGTTCCTCGTGGCGGGAGGCATGTTGATTGGTACTGCATTCGTGGCTTTGGCAGTCGTGGCAGTGCTGATTGCAGTAGCAGACAGGGCATTGTGTGAAACTTCATGTCCAGGGTTGATTTTGAAGGGGGGGAGCTGTGACCTTTGACCAGGAAAGAAATGGGGGACTGGGGGCTAGCCCTCAGTGGGGGTCCAGGGGACAGAGCCCATGGTGAGGGTTGCAGGGGGAGGCAAGTCCCCCCCCCCGGCAAAAGATGAGTAAAAAAATTGGCAATGTCGCTTTATAAACATTCTCCAGAAATCCAGTTCTCTGCATTCTCTCTCTGGGGTACATCACTTCTGATCGGCACATTGAACAAAGTGCTCTTTCCTGAGCTTCATGGCCTTCACATCATGGGTGGTGAGCACAAGATCAATGCGGGTGGGAGAACTTTATATTCTTCATGATTGCCACAGTCAAAGAGTCAACAACGGGCCTGAGATAAGTGCAGGTTAGCAGCAAAATTATCATCAATGTTATGACTTTCCTGAGTGAATCAATAGCAACCACACAGAGACTATTTCCTCAAAAAATAAAGTCAAGATTGCCGCCAAAGTCCGCAAAAATGCTTGAAATCAGCCGCGGACAGACAGATAGACACGCACACGTTCATACGGGCCTGTCCTTTCATATATATACAGATGACCCTCGTGTAGCCAAGTCCGAGTCTGGTACATATAGTACTACAATGTGCATACTACATAGTAAATACTACAAAGAAAAATATAGTTATTAGGGCAGGCGGTCCGGCGGGGTGGTGGGGATTTTCAATCTGGGCTTACCTCAGGACATGATTGGGTCCAAGTTGTCCATGTTCAATCCCAGATTTCGTGTCAATTTCGAATAATGCACTTGACAACAGACCTGGACGGAGGTGACATAGCTCATTGTCTACTCCAGCGCCATGAACGTGGCCAAGTGGAGCCCAGACAGCCCAGACAAGCTCTGTGCAGTGCCTGCCACACCTATCACAGTCAGGGATGCACAAGTCAGTCCTGAGTGATCTCCTACTGGGACTCGATTCTTCAGTCAGACTCAAGCTTAGCTTTCTACTCTCTTACACAGGCATCTGAAGAAAGTTGGAGTGGATGTTTCCAAGGGCAGCATGAAGTACACCCCAACCAAGTTGCTGAGCAACCACGGCTGCGTCATCGAGTGGGAGGACTGCTTCAGCACCACGGGGGCCATCGGTGGGAGCTCTCGGGTAGTCCGGTTATGCATTTTCTTCACTCCGTTCTTGGCTTCTGGCACCCAAAAAGTCCTTTGACTACTGACCTACTACTTATTGAGTAATTTCAGACTTAAAGACCGAGTATCTTTTGACACATTTAATCCGAAACTATGCACGATTCAGTCGTAACAATTTTTCCTTCTCGTGAACACATTGCTATCATCATCATCATCTTAAATATATTTAGAAGAGGCAGCGATACAGTACACGAAATAATAAACATAAGTTTAAAATAAGTGACGATACGGGGGGGATGTTAAGGGGGGGGGTGTTAAGGGGGGGGGGGGAACCGCCAGCCACGTGTGAAATCGAAATTGGACGACTCTTCGGGTTAATACAGTTCACCCACAGCGTGAGGAAAAACCCCTGAACCAGCAAAATGAAGTGAAGTAAAGAGTATAAGAGACAGCTCAGCTCATTTAGGATTTTTTGGTCTTGCAAAATTTAACTTTGTTCGTAGTAGTCGTAGCTGGTCTCAGAAAGCAGGAGAGACAGGAAGAAGAAGGAAGATACCTGGGCATTCTTCACAAACACTCGCTGTCCGCACTCACTCGGTGGTGGGGGGCGGCGGCGGCCTGGCGGCGGCAGCCTGCCACGTGCACTCCGCCGTCGCTGCTCGCGACCTCGCACAGCTCCAACAACGGCGTGGCCGCCCATGGAGGACGACGAGGCCGGGACCGCCGACCTCGACGACCTCGCAGGGGCTGACTTGGCTGGATGGCTGCAGCGAGACCCCCAAAGCTACCAGCTCTAAAACTCTCTCGCACGCTAATGCCCATTTATCCCGTAGCATTCCGAGAAGTAGCCAACTGCTGCAATGTTCGACTGACAGACAGCTTTTTCCTTTTTTTTTCATGTTTTTTCATTTTTTTGCTTTTTTACAGAGTTGAGAGAAAAAATCATCTCTTCGCTTTCAACAGGTGACGCTACTAAGTTTTTGTGCGGTTTCTACATCTATTCTCTGATCCTAAGTATTAGTAGTACTTGCAAGAGTCGCTCTCACACGTGGCTGTTGTCCCTGGCCGCCGACGCGCTCGTGGGCGCGCAGGCGTTACGCACAAGAGAGGAAAAAGGCAGAACTTCAATAAAGTGAATAACGAGACTGAAGAAGCTTGAATAACTACACATTGGTTCTTTACTACTTGCGAAGTCAAAGGTGCAAATCAAACTCTACTCACCCGACAGAAGGAGAAAAATATTGAGGGGTGCCTTTTTTTTCAAAAAAAAAAAAAATACCCTTCTCTCTGCATAAATAATGTCTGAGAGACACAGATAGATAGAGGGAGAGAGAGTGAGAGTGAGAAAGGACTTTGTGAAAGACGCACTAAAGAATTCCCCCTCAGAAGTATTGTTTACAGCAAAAGTATTCATATGATGAAATTGATCATAGCTTTAGCCTCAACTTGCACGGGGTGGGGGGTTGGGGGCCGGGGTGGGGGTAGAAGAAAAAGTGGTTTTTTCTTTACGTTATTATGTACAAGTTTGTTTTTTCACCGGGGGTCTCATCCTCTGCTTGGCTGATCCGCCTGGACTGCGGCAGCCATTACATAGATATATAGTAATAGAGACGTTTAGGACTCTCTATATAATATCGATGGCTATGTACAGGCAATTATACGAAAAAATAGGGCATCTCAGCGACGGCGGCTTTTGTGTATCAAGTGTGTGTGTTTAATGTGTGTAATGTGTGTTTTTTAAGTGATTTCGTAAATAGATACTACGAGAGAGACTTTTAACACAGATTCAGCTGAAGAATGGTTGTTATTAGGGTGGGACAGAGGGGGGGCGCAAGGGGGGGGGGGTAAGGGGTGAGATTAGCCAATGTACATTGTTAAAGATATCCTTTTTTTGCTCACCTATTGTAGTAGTTGTTGCACTTTTGTACAGCTCGTTTCTGTTAATTTTGGCAGGTTGTAATAGACAAGAGCTTTTTTTTGCCTCCAGAACCCGCAACGAAGCAATTGATTTTCCGTCACCATGTTTAGGCGGGGGGGATAAATTGGGGTGGGGTTGGGGGTCAAGGTGGTGCTGATGCTGTCAACACTACAGATAAAAGAAAAAAAACTGAAGAAAAAATTTCGACCGACTAGACAAAACTCTGGCGCCGTCGGCTTGCTCGGGGAGCCCCGTGGCCTGAAGCACTATGAATTGCGCATTCAGTAATACAAAAGTTGCGACAGTTCAAAACTGTCTCTTTGTTCATTCATTCCGAAAAGGGTTGTTGGGTGGGAAGAAGGGGGTAAAGAACACAGGCACGCCAATTTGGGAGGGGGGATTAAATGGGGGTGGGGGGTTCAAACACACTCTCAGACTTCAGTGATCCTTTCAGGTCCAGAGAGATACAGCCTGAGCTTGCTGCTCTACTAAGAACAGAGCTGAGGCCAACTACTACGTTACGTACTACAGACAGTACAGTATGTACCAATAATCGTTTCGACTTGCACGCACGCATGCTGAAAAACACATCCTCCTCCACTGCTAACGTTCGTCTGTCTGTGTCTCTCTGGTTGAGATAGATGAGGCCCCCGTCCTCGGACCTGGCGACGAGGGGCGGCTTCTCCATTCATCTTCCTGGCGGTTTTTTTCTTCTTTAATATAAACTCTTCAAGTGTTCAACAAGGGACTCGCGCGCTCTCTCGGGGGGGTGGGGGGAGGGGGGGTTCGGGGGCAAAGAAATGCGCTCGCTCAGACGCGCTCACCAAGCTGGCCTCGATGGTGTGCGCGCGTTCTTTCTTCATGTGGCTGCAGCTCTGGTTGTTGCTGCTGCAGCTACTCTTACTCTTGTTGTTGTCGTTGCTGCTGGAGCAGGGAAAAAGAGTCGCGGAATCGGCACTCATGATGCAATAAATAAGTCTTTGATTCATCACACGCGTTCTACTTAAGGGTTTTTTCTTCTTTTTTTGTGTTTTCTTAATTCTTCTTCTTCTTCTCAGACTTTCGGGCGCTCCGAATCCACGAGACTTCCTCGAGCTCTTCCTCGTGCACGCGCTGGCGCGCGCGGACGCGCTCAGGGGACGCGTTCTCGACGACGACGATGACGACGGTGAAGGAAGGAGCACCATGCAGGTTAAGAAAGAACTGAAAGCGCAAGAGAAGCATGTTTAACGCTAGTATTATATAAAAGTGCGGGCTATTATTGAGCTGGCTGTTGGCACTTGATTATTGGCTTCGAAGCTTTCACTGTTCTCTTTGACTTCCTGGACTCTGGCAAAGCCAATCTTGCCACGGTGCGAATTGACCGTTCAAATTGAATCTGAATGGAACTTTGAAGATGTTTTTGGCCACCTCTTATGGCAACCCTGGCTTCAGGGGATGGCGAGACAACCTTGTTCCAGCCACCCTGTGGCTTCTCCGTCGCCACTGCCCAAGTCTGTGTTGTCTGCTCTCACCTGGTTATCTCTTTTTGGCGTGTAGCATCTCCATGAGTAGTGTAGCGTGCGGCGCGTTGCCCTGCATGTGCTTGAAGTACAAGAAGTCCTCTCCTCGTTGGGCCATCACTTTCAGGTCCGGCAGCAGGTTGAGTAGCTGAGTGAATTTGTCCTACACGGGAAAGAAAGCACAAGTTATTAACACCAATCCCGATATATTTAGGGGAGGGGAAAGTTTGGAACAACTTTCCAAAGTAATGCTTAGGTTGCCTTATCAATCCGTGCTTGGCACTAGGGGGCTGGGGAATGGGCGGGGACTTGGCAATGCCGAAGAGGAGGAGTCCTGGGTGAGGACACCGTGGATGCTGCTGGGCTGTGAGATCACTCTGAGGAGCGGCTCATCGGACATTACCCACCAACCCCTTGCACAGTGACCCCCCAGCCCAGATGTTAGTGATCGTCTCTGCGTCGTTAAGTCGTAGATCAAAGAAACACAATCACAGACTTTCTGAGCCAATCAATGGTGTGCGGAGAATAGAAGGAAGGACTTGCAGGGTGGACAAGCAGATTTGCCACTGGAACTTGAATCAGGGACTAGTCTATATGCGTGGTCAGAGTAGATCAAGAGGAGTTGCCACAGAAAGTGAGGTTGAGCAATGGCAATGTGAGTCTCCTTAGTCCACCCTATACGTGCACAGAATGGATCATCAGAGCCAGTACTGACCGGGACATTCGGGTAGCAGTTGACGCAGTAGTCCAAGAGGATCTGGTGGACTTGTTCGTGGCATTCTTGTACGTGACTCCGGTTGCTGAGACTCCGGACATCTAGAAAGAGATGACAACAAGCATTGAACAGTTGCACAACAGTGGTTTTATTCTTTTTCGTTCTTCCTTACCTGGGTTGAGAAGAAGGATGAATTTCAGGCACACGTAATCCGCGCTGTCGAACTTTAGCGCCGTGAGCTTTGCGGTGATTTCCTGGAAGGCGTCCAACATCGACGGCACCCCCAGGAGCGCCAGCGAGAGCAGCTCGAACTTCTGTCCATTGTGCAGCTGGGTCTCGTCGGGCAAATGGTTGTGCATGCGCTGGTGGATTTGGTCCAGAATCAGCATCTCGGACCAAGAGTTCTGCAAGAGCTTCATCTGATCGTCCACCTGGAAAGTAAAACAACATAGAGTTAGCTTTCTTGTCATAATCTTGAGATCTCCAGACTCGACGACATTGTTTTCTCGCGCTAGCATTGATCTTTGGTCAGGTTTGGACAGCAGTGAGAGCGAAGAACCCAGCACCCTGGCCAGAATCACCAAGCACTGGATCACTGAAGTTCGATCAATAACTGGCCTTGACTTTTGTCGTTCACGTTTGCGTCGAACTAAATCTGGCGCACCCCAGAAACCAACGTCTCGGCCCGAACCACAAAGTGCCGGAATATCCTCTAGGTAATAACACGCTTGCATGAAGGTTGTGAAATGTTTGCATTGAAGCGTCTCTGAGGGTGAGATCTCACTTCTGACGCACCCTGTATTAATAAATCTTGGCTTCAGAGGTCGTCCCATCAGAAAGTGCCGTTTTCTCTCTCTCCTCCGAGGATAGGCATACATTTGTCATGCAGTTTGGCGTGGAAACCGTTCTCCCAACGTCCTTGTCCGCCAGCTGCGTCGTGTACAAGTACGTGAACAGTTAGCTCGGCCGCTGGATTTCTCACGCAGGCATAACGGAGGAGAATGAGATGAGGCAATCACACATGGTTTTCCCCTGGCCTGGCTTGGCCTATGCTATCCTGTCCTGTCCTGGCAGCAGCAGCAGCAGCAGCTGCTGCTGCTGCTGCTCCAGCAGTGGCAGCTCCACCACCACCTTGTCCGCCGCGTCCTGCTTGCTCCAAGTTAACCTTGAGACGTCCTGAATCTCCTCTGGCGAGCGAGACAACGGGAGATGATGCCACATTTACTATATAGAAGACGTCAGTAGGAGTTTTTCTTTCGTAATTAACTTCCAAAGAAGAAGAGATAGACGATAAGGCACAGGGTGGCGCAATAAAAGCAGTCCGTTTTCTCCTTTGTGACCCATTTTTTGCCCCCTCTTCTACCAAGTCGATGCATCCCGAACTTTAAAATCGAGAGCGAATCTAATGGGGTCAAAAGTGTCTGGAAGAAAGAAAACATAGGGGGGGGAGGAAGAAGCTACCGGGTGTCCTAGATAAATCCCAACGAACCTGGTTGGCGCTAAGTGCTTAAAACGTTAAATTTGGGGGGGATAACAATGGGTGACCTAGATAAATCTGACGTAACATAAGGAGAATGTCAGCAGTGCTTGCAACGCTACACTTATCTCGGATAAATGGTCTCACTGTAGCAAATATCCGTAGTGTTCAAGCTTACGATGTTCGATTTATGTCTAGGACTGCCTGCTTCAATGCAAGCAAGGTGCTTTCAGATGCTACAATGCCCAGTTAGTCCAGGAGTGGCTGGTTTTGCCTTAGAAAAAGTCTCTTAAGACGCTGCATTTGTCTAGTTTGATGCTAACTAAAACGCCGGCACTAACACAATCGCACTGGTGTTAGCAGAGCCAAGTGTCAAAGTCTTTGCCAATGCAAGGAGTATGGTGAAAAAGTGAAAATCAGGACAAGTGTTTGAGAGCAAAGACCTTTACCGTGAAAACCCTTTCTTTCTCTTGTTTGTGTGCGTCTGTCTGTCTGTCCGTCTGTGTCTGCCTCTTGCTTTCTCTTTCCTTCACCTCGTTGTCGGTCATCGCCTCCTCCTACTCAGCCCTGGCCTCATTTCTCACTGTGCTCTCCTTGGGCGCGGAGGCAACGACCGTCAAGTGGAGCGGCAGACGAAAGCTCAGACAGAACAGACGCAAAAAAGAGGCCAACGAAGAGGAAGAGAGAAGAATGTTTAAGTCACATGTGGACATGCACGGACAATTGTGCACGAGTCGACGACGGAAAAACGGCTCTTATCGCACTGTCTTTATTAGGAGGCTTATTAGCATAAACACATGTGTGCAAGAGAGAGCGGGCATACTTAGTCATTTATTACCTCATTTGGGCTGCCACTTATTAGCACTCGTGCACGTGTGTCTGAGGGAAATACTTAGCTGATATCATTTACTATCTTGTTTGGGCTGCCACTCATTAGCTTTGATGCAGGTGCGTCCGAGAAAGAGACGCAGGCACATTTTTAGTTATCATCTCACTAGTCCTAGCATAGGGAGTGTGATCTATTTTAGTCGCAGTCAAGTCATGTTGTGGACTGACTTGAAAGTGACACTTTAGTTACAAGTGGCTTCTCTAGCCATGACGCACACACCTACCAATTCAGTCAAATAAGGTGTTTAGGTCGGTAGTTGTCAACAATGCAGTCCCACTGTGAGAGGAACACATTAATCGGCGTCCTCTGTATCGCCCCAACTTGGGCGCGAAGGCCGCAATTAATGTAAGTGTGCTCATTTTCTCCTCAACTCTTTTTCTGCTGCCAAAACACTGACTGAGCTGCGTCTGAACAGGTCTTCAAGGTGAACCAGACTTTGCTCCTGGACGTGAAAGGAAGCCAATGCACAAAAGCTTCCCTCTCAAGTTGCAAAACCTTAACGTTACAGAGTTCATGCAAAAGTTTGCGAAAAGTGAAAACGCTAAACATTGGGCCTCATGAACATGTTTTGCTTGCTCTCAGTCAGGGCTGTCAGGCAGGCTTCGGACTAGATCAAGGTGACGAAGCAGGGAAGGCGATGACCGATTTCTGGGTCGCTTTTTTGCCCCCCAAAGGGGTTACGTACTCAACTTTATTTACTTCTCTTCTTACGTCAGCAGAGCGAGAGCACGAGAGCGAGAGAGAGAGAGAGAGAGAGAGAGAGAGCAAAAACAACTCTCCCTTTCTGGGCCACAAACACGCACGCACGCACGTACGCACGCACGCACGCACGTACGCCAGCGTGAGCGCGCCCGAACACACGAGCACAGGGGTTGAATGTCCTTTTGCAAGGCCTGCGTGAGTGAGGAGGGAAAAAGTCGGCCGCGACGCATGCGCACTAGGGACGAGAAGGCCAACAACGGCGCTCCGAGAGTGAGAGTGAGTGATAGCAGCTCTGAGCAACGCTCAAATGCTCGCCAGAGTTGCCACTCAAGTGCTCCAGGGCTAAGTGAGCAGAGGGTGGAGAATGGTCATGCAAGGAAAACTAAGTCCGTAACCACTGAGGAGACTCTGTGGTAGCAAAATGGTGGGGCAAACTCTTGGCAGCCTCGGTCGGAGTTGCCACTGACAACAAAATGAGATGCAGAGAACTTGCAACATTCTGACTTGGGACTGCTGACACACGCACACACATGCGAGACCACTGTATACTCGGGAAGTTTGCCAGATTCCTGTGTCTCAGTGAATGAGTGAGTGAAAGCTCTTGAAGTGAGAACAGAGGCAAAAGGGGCAAAAGACCCAGTGACCCAGTGGCCTCAATCGGGTTCAACGACACGCAGGAAAGTTTGGAGTAACTTTCTCTCTCAAGTGAAAGGGGGGCCTCATGCACACAGCCATGAAGCTCCAGGTGCGGTGGAAAGGCCGCTGCTGCAGTCAAAAAGCGTCCCAAGGGACGGAAAATGCACTACAGGGACGTGCAAAAGGAATCAGAGCAGGGGAAGAGAGGAAAAACACTGCTGGCACCAGCGGACCAAAGTCCATCAAAGTGCCTAAAAGATGGTGCATTTTTTCTTTCCTCAAGCTCTGCATGCACTATGAGGGAGAAATATCTCCAAAATGCCTCAAAGTTAGTTGCTTCTCCCCTGATGTGGGCGAAGTTGTGATGAAAAAGTTGCCCCAAATTTGGGGCTTCCGACCCAAAACAGGGATCTACTCACTACAGGTGGAACAACATGCATGAAATGACTACTGATGATATGACAGAAAACACACTCAAAGCATGCATGTACTTATTGACATGCAACTGCCCCTGTTGGTGCTCAAGAAGAAGAACAAGAAGCTGCTGCTGCTGTCTGTGATCAGCTGCGTGCTGTTGTCAGCGTTGTTAGTCAGAGCGCGCGCAATGTCTTTGCTGGCCAAGAGCGAGCAAGAGAGAAAGGACGCGAGTAACTAGAACAACCTTACCTGAAACTGGGGAAAACAACATTTACATCCGGCGGGAGCAATAACCCGGAGGCCGCCCGGATGCCCGGGGTCTTTCAACCCAAAAGGGAAGCGAGTGGAGCCAAACTCAAGTGCCTCCCTCTACCCCCCAAAAACAACTTTGGGTGCTTGACACAAAAAGTAGGGCATGGGCCGGCCTCATTTTCTCCAAGAAAGAAAGAAAGAAAGAAAGAAGAAAGAAAGCCTAAGGATAGTTGCTAACAGAAAGAGAAAGCCACAGCCTAAGCTTACTCTTAGGTACTGCCTCATTGTCATTTAGCGCTATGAAGCTACTTACTTTCCCCAGCCCTGATACAGGGTAGCTCAGAGACCTGATAGAGCGTTTGCTCGCTATCTGTGACAGCCTGCAGTAGCGTTGGCTGAACGAGTCACGCTGGCATGAAAGAGCCTTGTTGTACTGCGTGCACGAGTACAACAAGGTGAGCACCGTCTGGTCAAGCAGAGAGCGTTGTGGCAAGTGCGCCTACTTTCCTACAATGCGTCGTCCTCAGCGCTGCACGTCCAAAGAGCCCTTTGTGTGTGCATCTGGGACTGCAATGAAAGTTCTGTCCCTATCAAGTGCGGCATCTAAGGTGCGACTAGAGCGTTCAACCGACGTCGTCTCATGCTGGAAAGTCACTATTTCTGGCACCGCCGCCAGATGGCGCCAGTCTCTCTGTCGGTGCTGCAAGCACTAAAGAAGTGCTCACGTCCAACATCGTCAGCAATGAAAATCGACCTCATTTCAAACACGTGCAGACTTTTGTGCATGTGCGAAGAATTTCTTTGCCATAGCAGCAAAAGTGTGTTTTAAGTGAGAGTTGTTTTGCCACGTCTCTCTCTTTAGCTCAGGCCTGCAGGAGAAAGGCAGCAGCAGCAACAGCAGCAGCTTGGCAAGTGTAGGGTCCAACCTGATCCTCCTCCTCCTCCTCCCTCCCCATGCTACACTTGCTGCCGTTGGCCCCCTTTCCCTTTCTGTCACTGCAGTTGCTCTTTTTTTCTGGCACAGCACGAAAACTTTGTCATTGCTGAGGGGAGGGGTGGGGGGAAGCTGATAGGCCTTTACCCCCCCTCCCCCTGCATACAAATCGGGGTAACGGTAAAGCTTTGCTTCCGAGTAGGAGTTGACACGCGATTGACGTCTTGTCCTACCTTCAGTTCCTTGAAGTAGTATGAGTTCCTCGCCCAATCCACTTGAGCGAACAGATTGTGGTCGAGGACTTTACAGAGCAGCTCGAAGAGATCGACCTCCACCTGGTTGAAGGACTGGTTCTGCAGCAGCTTGAACAGCTCCGATTGCCACTCTTTGTCATCCAGCGAAGAGAGGAACTCGCGGATGAGCGGAGGAACTTTGCCGTTGCTTCCGCCAGACTGACTAAACGGGAAGTCCTGCGTGGCCGAGAACACAAACATCAGTCAATAAAGTCATCTACATGAGCATATCTATAATGAATCATATTTTGTGATCCCACCACCGTTGTTATCTCACCACTGATCGGGGTGATGAATGAAGATCACGTCATGAATGAATAATACGTACCTTTGACGCCTGGGTTCCGATTTGCCACTGAACCCCGCCGTCCGCCGCCTGCTGGGCCATCCCTTGCGCAGCGGCGGCCGCCGCGGCCGCCACCGCCGCCGCGGCATTGTTGTTTCCACCGCTGCCGCCGCCACTGCTGCTGCCGCCAGCGGCCGCCGAGCCACTGCTTCCCGCGGCCGTCGACATGACGTTCTGCTGCAGCTGCACCGGCGACGGCGACGAGTCCGGCGACGACGTCATCGACGTCACCTGGGGGATCTGGATCTCCTGCTTGATGTGCAGCGGCGACGTGTACGACGAAGACATGGACCCGGCGCCGTATGCCAGGGAGACGCTGCCGCTGGGGTTGCCGCTACCGCCGGTGCCGGACTGCTGAAGCACTTGCCGCTGGCGCAGCACTTGCAGCTTCCGGGCGCGGTCGCGTTTGTACATGGGGCCGAATTTGTTGCGTCCTCCACGCATTCGATCATGGCGAACGGCTGCAAGAGCAAGAACGACAACGAGGTGAATTTCACGGCGGATTTCACAGGGGAATCTGTTACAGTGCGACCCCATTAACTGATGACATCTGTAGATCTGGGTCGCAACGACTTTCGCCAAGCCGGCCAGCCCCGGCTAGGCAGCTGCCCAGGCAGCCGTGGGGGCCAAACACAACGGTTCTTTCTCTCTCTTTCATCATTTCTACAGGGTGATTCGACACTTTGCTCCACTCTCCACTGCCTGCATCACTTCTACCTACAGGCTGACCTAAACAGTTTGCTCTTCAACGTTCTTTGGCCATTTCTGCAGAGTGATGACCCAACAGTTCCTTCTTTCATTAATACAGGGTGATCTGAGCAAGGAGCTGCTACAGGGTGAGGCAAGAAGTTCGGCCTCGATTCGGAGGAAACCAACACAGAAGGAAGTAGTGGCGAGAGCGACAGAAAGAACAGAGATTCTCTATTGACCATGCAAATGAATGGGTTCAACTGTACGAGCGCGTCTTTTCTTCCCCGACAAAGCCGCAACTGCCAGAGTAAACGCGCCTTTTCTATCCAGGAGAGGACCGAAAAGGATGCGGTTTTGTCGCCACAATTGGTGCCAGCAGCCGATTCTTCTTGGTGCCATCAGACGAAAAATTCGCACAATACCACTTTTGTGGCCAATTCCTCACTTTTCACGGACAAAAATATCGCCTGAACGTTCGATTTTCGCACTTGCCTTTTCAGCCCTAAGATGGAGTTTGTTCCAAAGCCAAAGGTTGCTTTGCTTTGCTTCAGGGCTACAAAAACAGTCAGTTCAGGTTCTCTTAGACATTTTCCAGACTGCGGACAAAGGTCAAATATTGAGAAATTAGCTTTACGATAATATTGCACTTAGTGGCAATTTACCAATAAATATGCGACTTTGGAGGCGATTCACCTACAAGTATGCAACTTTGGAGGCGATTCACCCACAAGTATGCGACTTTGGAGGCGATTCACCTACAAGTATGCAACTTTGGAGGC
>JAAUXU010086930.1_pt1 | contig 43131 bp, 60 predicted proteins | sample 7278151 | NCBI WGS metagenome assembly JAAUXU01 (sample SAMN14350113, study PRJNA611818) | marine sediment metagenome | isolation source: surface marine sediment (1.8m) | place: French Polynesia: Moorea | collected 2018-08
GTGTGTCTGTGTGTCTGTGTGTCTGTGTGTGTGTCTGTCTGTCTGTCTGTCTGTCTGTCTGTCTGTCTGTCTGTCTGTCTGTCTGTCTGTCTGTCTGTCAGTCTGTGTGTGGGCAAAACCAGGGCTCTATCATAAGGGACAAATGGTTATTATTACTGTTGTTTTTACGTAAGAGGTGCTGTAAATCTCATCCTTTATTTCCCCTCCCCTCCCTCTCGCTCCTATCCCAGCCGAAGTTGTTGCTGGTGTCCCCTCAGACGGTCGTGAAGTCACCAAATCCGTGGGAGAACGTGTCCCCGTGGAAGCTGTTAATCATCCTCTTCTTGGCCGTCTGGAACTCCCCGAAGCCCTGCGAGAAGGTGTCGCCGTGAAACCCGTTGAGCTCGTTGCTGAAGCGTTTCTTGTGGATGGGGATCCGTTTGTGGATGGGGATCCGCTTGTGGATCAGGGGGATCCGCTTGTGCAGCAAGTAGCGCAGGGGAGCGTAGGAGTGGTACAGGTCTTCGTCCTCTCCCCGATCGCGCGACAACGCGACCTCGTCCTCCTCGGGAGGCTGGTAAAGCCTCTTGATGGCCGCGGCGGGGTTGAACTCGAAATCGCTGGCGCCGCCGAAGCCCTGGCTGAACGTGTCGCTGTACAGACCGTCCGCGTTGCGTTTCTCTAGAGAGGGGATAGCGCAAAATGCCAGGAGCAGAACAAAAAAATCACCGCCTGCTGCCCCATCTGCAAAAATGGGGGCAGAGAACGATCCCCTCAGGACCCTTTTGGTGCACAGGTGAGAAGAGAGAGTGAAAAATGGTGCTTGCAGCTTCGACTGCAGTGAAATCCTCAGAGAGGGAAAAATAGTCTTGAATGGATTTATCGACAAAATCAAAATCGAACAGGGACTCTAAATACGAGACGTTTTGCCCCAAAACAAAATGAGCAGAGTGGAGTAGATCTGGGCAACAGATGTACCTAAAAAGGCAACATCGAAGATGTACCCAAAAGCTTGGTGCAAGAGTTTGCCACTACCTTGACCGGAAAAAAGAGAGGTGAGCGAGGAAGTCGAGCATAAATGCTAGAAAAGACGAGAGGAGCCTCTGGGTGGGGAAAAAATTGGACCCCAGAGCGAATATTTGGTGGGACAAAAAAAAATCGTTCCCCATTTTCATTTTTGATCTTTTTTTGTGTGTGTGTGAACCTGTGAACGCGTCTCCGTGAATGCCTCTTGAGGTCATTTCGGGCCTCCTCTTTCGCTTAAGTGGTGTGAATCCCCCGAATCCCTCGTCGAAAATCCCCTCGTGGAATCCCCTTGCGCCTCCGCGCTTGGTGCCAAACAGGTCTCGCTTGGCCCTGGCCAACGTCGGTGCAAAGCCCGCGCCGGGCGCTACAGGGTGACCCGACAGAAGAAAAAGCGTGTCACAGGAGCGGCAATTTCTAGTCAAACCATCCGATCCTTGAGAGGCCGCATTCAGACTTCAATGGTGTCAAGTTTGGTATGACAAAGTTGATCTTTTCTTGCCGACTTGGCTCAGGTGGGACGAAAATTCAAGTCTTCCGCTGGATAAAGTGCATGCATGATGGGACCGATGGGACCCAGTTTTCTCTAGCAATGTTATTCACGCTATTTCGCTTAAAATTGTGGCAAATACTTGACGCATTCTCAGGGGGAAAAGAGCTACTTGACAGTGAGAGCCTCGTAATGACCGTGCCAAGTGTCCCAACACATATCGGATGCATACAAAGTGCACAATTGATATGAGTGGCACCCATTCTCGGCCCCGAGAAAGTCTTTACTTTCCATTTTTTCTTTCCTCTTATCGGGGTTTCCTGGCGGTTCGAGGTAGGCAGGGGAGGGGAGGAGGCAGAATTTACGGCCTTTTTAGTCCCTATGCCTGGCACATTAGTGTATTTATGGCCTTCAGGCGTGTGCGTTATATCACGCAGGCAACATCCTAATTCACTTGTGCACACCCCCATTAAGTTCGTCGGATCGTGGATGCATTTTGGGGGCGGGGCGGGGCGGGGGGCGGGACGGGACGGGACGGGACGGGACGGGACGGGACACCCCCACGGACCACGGTTGTGGACTCGTGGACAGCTCGAACGCAGGTCCTCGAGGACTTCGAGAATGTGGAAGAGGGTACCTGACTGTATGAGCTGTTCCTCCTCCTGCTGCCTGGCGACCGGAGACGACGAGACGCTCAAGGACGTCAACACCAACACCAACAGGGACTTGGCCATGAAGGACGAGGACAAGGCGGAGAAGGACATTCTATCAAAAAAGAGCTTCATTTATTCTCAAGTTACGCAGATCAACTCAGCCCCTCCTCCTATACTTGGCAAAGTTGACTCTATCACCAGCACCTGCGACGGTGTGAAAGAAATTGATCAAAAATTTCCATTCGATACCATCGAACGCAGAATGTGAGATTTCGGTGTCGATTTGGCATTTTTTTCGGTTCTGTATGTGGCAAATCACTCAATAGTCACATTTTCAAGTTGGACGCAGTCGCCGAGAGAGTGAGAGCTACAGTGGAAGCTGAATATAAATGCAGCTTGACCAAACCTGGCTGAAACTTTATTTGAACTGGACCAAATGTACAGTGCAAGATATGAGTTGGAGAAGCTCATATAAGCATTCTGCGCTCTGACGTCTGGCCTCCACCATAATTTTTCCTTGCTGTGCACTCCTAGTGGACAAGTAAATCGAACTCGAGTTGATGCCCATCGATGTCAAGTACGATACGATATTTTATGAGAATAAAAAGACGCTTTTTTGTTTTTATGTAATTTAAATTAAATGTATGCAAACATTTGGGTGGTGGGTTTTTTTTGAGAAATCGAATCAAAATATTCGGAGTTGGGTTGATCGCAGGTTCTCACTCAATAATACTCGTGTCAGGCGGGATGAGAGGTGCTCAAACGTCAATTTCCCTTTCACACCCACTTATTGGGTACTAAGGTACCCAAATGTTGGAAAGTTCTAGATCTGGCGTGGGCGCAAACACTTGATCTTTTTGAAAGTCAAACAAGACTTCATAACTGGGTCGTCATTGAGACGTAAGATTGTGCCCTGACTATGGATTGATCCAGGAAATGCATCGGGATTGCCATGTTGTGCTGTCAAGGAGAATGCAGTGTATTGGGGCATTGAGTGCGTGAACCCATCGTGCAGGTAGCTGAGCCATTTGTGCCACACTCCGCTATCAGCATGATAGCCCCAATTATCAGCATGACATAGACATTTATTAAAGGCACGTGAACAAAGGCATAGAAAGTTGGCTTACCTGTGTGTAAAACTGTTTGACGATAGGAAAATTGGCCGCAGGTAAACTGACGACAAGTACCAACGCACTCACCATGACGCTCCCGCACTCAGCCAGACACACGCTCAAGTACCAGAACTGCGAAAAAGTGATTGGTCTCGAGACTGCAATCACTGAGCGAATCACCAAATGGCTCAACGCTGGTCCCGAGTGATTGTTGTCTGTTAAGAATTCCGCTTCTTACCGGCTTTGGCTGAATAGTAAAGTTGTTGTAGTTTTGTTTTCCTGGCTGTGCGCACTTTTTTTGGCACACTCGTCCGGCGGAAAAGCCCGACGTTTGCTCTTTCGGACTCGCACGTTGCGTCCGCGTACATGTTCTCGGCGCTGACAGTACAGTTTATGAGCCCTATTTACACATGCACGCATTCATCACGTTGCACACATCATCGCCACCTACGTCCAAGAAGTTGTGCACTCGTACTTTGCTCCCCAGGCGTTTGACGTCAACACCGAGTAGAGACGAAACTTTTAACTGTCGCGCATTCAACAAATATTGATGTAAAGTGGTTTGGACGAGTTCACAAAACTGACAAAGCTTCGCACCTCCCTTAACAAACGACGAACGATTTATTAACGATTGTACGACGACAGTTCTATAACCCTTTATATTTATTTGAGTAAGTCTGTAGTGTGCGCTGGTCCTGCAGTTTTGTTGACAAATTGCCATTTGTCAGAGATGTCTCGAGTTCTCATAAGGGTTAAGAAGAGATGGATTTGATTTATGAACCCGCTGTCAGCGTGCCAACACACAGACTAATTGGCACTGGCACTGACATTGGCACTTGACGCTGGCACCCTTGAAGCTCGGCTTTTTGTCTGTCCATTCCTTCTACTCCATTTGCTGGAGTAATGAAAACATCGATGTAAAAGCTTTACTCTTTTTCTGTCTAACAGGTCGTAGGTACAGGGTGGCGCTGGAAAAAAAACGTGGCTGGGCCCTGGTGGAGGTGGCGAACCCCACAACTTGCCCGAAACACCCGGCGCAGAGTATTTGCACATACACTCAAAAGAATTCCCAAGTGACCCGAGCTGTCGAGAACCGTCGTGGGGGGTTTTCTTTGCAAAGAACACGAAGTATTTGAATTTAGACGTCGGGAGGGAGAGTAGAAGAAAAAACCTTTTGTGTTTGCTCGAATTTGCTCCTTGGCTCGGAGAACAAGAAGGCGGATCCAAGATCCAAGTAGGAGGAGTTCCAGCCGGACTGGGACGGGACCCAGTCGTATCTGGCGTCCCCGACCGACTTGGGGCATCCGTGTTCGACTGATGACTGTGGAAGCGGGAGAGACCAGAAATCCTCTGAGCTCCGGATGATCCACAATATCCTCTCGAGACTTGCACAATGTTCCGCTACTTCTTTTGCTCTTGCAGGATGCTCATGTAAGATGCACGCATCAACGAGGCTGGCAAAGAGACGTGACTTCCAGGCGGAAATAGGAGGTCTCCAGATGGAGCACGACTGTCACTCCCCAACGGAAGCAGCCAGGCACATTTTGCTCAACGAGACGGGCAACTACTTTTGGGCCATTTTTCCTTACCTTCTTTATAATCTTTCTGTTTGTTGTCACTGGACAATGGTTCTTTTTTTTTCTCCCCCTCCGCTCAAGGAGACTCTTCTTTCTTCTGCCTTTCTGTGTTCCCCTCAATCCCCTGAGGAAGCCGCAGGAGTTCCGCAGCCGAGAAGAGCCTTTCCTTGGCTTTTAAAAGGCTCCTGCGCTGCTCATGACCGTCTCCTCCGGCCTCGCTCTCGCGGAGACCTCGTGTGCGTCGGCCTCATCGGGACTTCGGCGGCCAGAACACCGTTGGAAGAGAGAGCAACAGCGTTTTCAGGGCGAACTCGCATCTCCTTAGATGCATACGCTCAGCAACAATGCTTTCTTCCCCCATCCATCCGTCCTCTGGTCATGCCTCATTCATGGTCGCATGATCACGACAAAGAAACAGAGCTTCTTTCGCACTCGTTTCTGTGCGGCGAAATTACTTATACTGTAACAATAAGTAGTCACTACTTCGAGGGGGGCGACTGAGGGGGACGAAATTTAACACAGTAACACTCTCGATGCATCTTTGATGTCTGACTCGACTTCTGCAGAGGAAGTCTTGAAAACTGAAGAAAAGCGCTAAATGGCGACCTGGCTGAGGTCCAGTCCACGGACGAGGTGTACCAGAAGTCGTGTGACTCAAGAAAAGCAGCTGTAAGTGAAGTTACACACGGTATGGTAAGCAGAGGCGGATTGCGCAATGTGTTGCACGCGTCGTAAGTGGACTCATTGGAGGAAGAAGAGGTTTTTGTGGCACAAATAAAAAACAAACATGCGACTTAATGCCTGGAAAGTCGACTTTTTTTAATATGATTTTCGGATGAACCAAAGTCACCTGACGAACAACGTCAATGAAGCCTCTGCGTACGTGGTAGCTCCTTCTGGTCCGTCCCCCGCCCCAGGCTTGTGTCTGTTCGAAGAAAGACAAACATTTTGAATGTTCTGCATACTTTCGTGCATCCTCATAATCGATACAAATTTGCTTTTAAATATCCTTGTTAATTTGTGAGGCAGGACTGCCGCATTAATGCCAAATGCGAGCTTGGAGGGACGACTTTATTGATCTTTAGCACTGTTAAGGTGTCCCGAAAAAGGAACTGAGGTAGTTCTGTTTGTATCTGACTTGGTCTGATTGGGCTGCAGAGGTCGATGCCGCCAGTTTCCGAGGAGGGCTCGATATTGTAGTGTTTCACCTGTCCTTTAATCGCTTCTTGATCCCTCAAACTCCTCCAGGGATTAAACGGAGACAAGAAACGCGCTGTAGATGTCAACAGACCCGACGAGAGACAAGTACGAAGGAGACGCTTCTTCATGGTAAAAAAAACGATAAATGGAACGAACTAAAGAGGTGGAAGAGAGAAAACTCCCTGCTCCACCTTGTGCCAAGGACGTCCTCCTCACGACTTTTTTGTCCCGTCCTCCTTCTCCGTCACGTGGTCCTCCTCGGACCGACCCACCTCTAGTTTCTTCTGATTTTAATTCAAGGCTCTCATTATAAGGCTGTTGTGTACGGCGAACAGGCGCACTTAACCGTGACCCCTTCTCAGACGTGTTGCTAATGCTGAAGCAGTTCTTGTCGCTGATAATAGCTACTACTCGAGGAGAGTCAACAGGCGCGTTTTGATTATCTTCAAGCAGCGATTGGACAAAGAACCGACCAAGGATCAGTCATGACCAGTCCGGGCCGGAGACAATGATGAAGTCAGTCCAGACCAGGGAATCCGCAGCTTTCGTCACCACCAGACAACCCAGAGGTAAGAGTGAGCGAGACCCAAAAGTTTTTCTCAACCCGCACCTTTTTGTAGTGGCAATGCAGCATTTTCTCCGACGCCAGCATGAAAACTCTCATTGAAGACCTCCCCACACCAAAAATAATCCTGTGCACTTCCAGGCAAACTCTTGTTACAAGGGCAAACTTCTGCGGCCTAATCAAGGGAGATTGTGAAAAAGAATCCATGAATATCGTGATGTGTCTTCCCATCAGTACAGTATGCACCGTAGCACACAGGCTCTACCCTCTGTCACTTTGTGGCCCAGTTTCTCAAAGACTTTTGCATACGTTTTTTGCAGAAGCTCCTTCTGAGAAGAGATTGACGATCGTTGAGCCGGGAGGAGGACACAACTTGTCCGTCCGAACAAACTGGCGCTTCAGCTTCACCATAAAGTCTTCTCTAGGTACAGTAAAGAGACATAGAGAGAGAAGAAAGCTTTTTGTTACGCGGCCACTTGAAGCCTGTTGCTGCCGTCTGACGAACGTGAAAATTGAAATTCTGTCAACCGTAGAGAAGTTTTTGCGGGGAAAAAGTTGAAAAATTTCTGGCCAGAGAGTGCTTTTTGCTTGGTCGTAGATGATAGGATCCTGTGAAGTCAAACTTCTTCTTCTGCAGCAGCAGCGAATGCGCCTTTGCCAGCTGCTACGTGTACATGAACGTCAAGAGGGGGTCCAGCTGGAATATAGAGAATCACAAATTTGCAGCTCTGTCCGTGGCCAATTCCATCCTGCTCCTCGTGGCCGTCACCATCTTCTCCAGCTGGAACGAGACCACTTTGAGCTCTGAGCGAGACGAGGCCATCAGAGGCTTGGAGGAGCGCATTTATAAACTGGAGTCAATCCTCCAAGATCTCTTAGACAGGTTAAAAGATAACTTTTTTGCTGATCGACTACATCTACTTTTATTTTTGTTTTTCATTTTTAGTTCCTCCAACCACCCAGACGCTCGCCCAGAGTTCTCCACAGGAGATGAGGAGCATGTGAGCAATGCAGACTCGGGGGATGCTCATGAAGAAATTATTTCATCAGCTGAGGCTGACCAAGCTGCGGCTGATCATGCTGAGCTCCGTCCCTCACATCGGCTCTTGAAGAGAGACACCGACGAGGACGAAGGTACGAGCAAAGCAACGCACGAAGTTACTGAACGTACAGCAATTTATGCGTCACGCAGCATGACCTGTTCTTAAGAACGTGTAAGCATGGTCAAATTTGGTGGACAAGACTTGCATACACTTTCTGCTCATTTGCATAATAAGCCTATTTTGAACAACAGAGAGAATTTAAACGTGGTGCACGTCAAGGCCCGCCAGGCCCCCGAGGCCCACGGGTACAGCACCACAAAGGTGTGTCTCGTTCACTTGGATGACTCTGATCAAAGTGGCGGACGCTTCCACAACGATCACGAGGAAGTCGTTGTAGCTTGTGCCACCAGTGCCAGTTTTGCATCTCCAACATTCCTGCCGCCACCTCTTTTAACCTTAAATAAAACGAGCCTTCACGGGTCACCTTGAGGCCACAGAAAGTGCCTGCAAAATTTAGAGTGATCAAACATTTAGGATAATTTTCACCCGTTCTTCTCTTTCTTACCTTTTAGCTGAAGAAACTTTCACCGGCGGAAAGGCGTTCCAGCTGGTCAACCTGAGGGACTCCTTCATTTCGGGTTCAAGTGAGCATCCAAAAACTTTCTTCTCTCTTAGTTCAGTCGAGAAAAGACTTGCTGAGCAGCAACTCTTGCACAAAAGACGTCATCTGTGCTCCAAGAAATGGAAATTAGGTCGCCACAGGGCTCATCTTATCTAGTGAAACACATCCAAAGTATGTAGAGCCCTTAGTGGCCTCCATTCAGGCCACATCCAGGCCGAAATTGTTAATTTTGTTTGTAAGAAGTATAATTCAATGTTGATGTTTTTCTGCTTCCTTCACAAAGTTGACAGGAAAATTTAAGCGTTTCGCTACATAAGATCACCCCTACAGAGTGCACGCATAAGGTGCATGCTCATCATACGAGCACAATTGAGCCGCAGTGTGTTAGCTATACATTGCCCGTTCATATAGGCCCACAACATGTCCACCCTGTTGTGCCCAAGAGACCAATTTGACGGACTTCAGGGGACATTTGACAGCACGACGAGGCTGAGGGGGGGATGCTAGGGGCGGATGCCGAGAGGCCGAGGGCCATCAAGCCCTCCAGGATGATCTTCACTACCTCAGTTTGTTTCCTTGTTTCAGTTCATTTTTTATTCGGAATGAACGGGCCAGTCAACGAGAAGCCCGGCAGCCCGGCAGTCCGGCAGCTCGGCGTCCGGTCTGATGGTTCGGGTTGTGTTCACCTTCATATGGGGTCAAGCTCCTAGCTGCAGGTCGACGAACGCTCGACTTGAACGCTTGACTTGACGACGGGGATTGAAAATCTGAGATTTTCAATCCCCGACACACCTCTAGTGGGCAATATTGTGAGAAAAGTGGACAACACCGCAAAGAACAGGGCATTATAATGAAAAAATATATCCCTGTTTCACTTAGAAAATACCGGGTTAAGAGGTGTGTACTCACTACACGTTGCCTGGCCGTGTTACATAATTCAATCCAAAGCTGAGGACAGGTCAAAACCTCATTCAAAGCAAGGAAAGTTCGTGCACAATCCTTAAGGCAATTTGACGCGAATTGTTGTTTCTCCCCAAGTTTCCAGACCAAGAAAGTAGGTATACAAGTGCAGCTCTACACTGAACAGGGGGGGAGCAAAATGAATGCCCGCTGAGATTGTTCTCGATGCTGCTGAACCAGTTGTAGTGGTGGGCCCAATTTTTTTTGCCAAGGAAGCTGAAGGCCTGACTTGTGGTAAAAAGGAACAAAGATCTAACAACAGTGTCGGACCTTGTTTTGCATCAATAACAGGGCAGTGTAACCTTTAAAAAACCTAAATGTTACAAAAATTCTGTCATGTCCCATGTGGTATTGGTCAAAGTTTTTGTGCAGTCTTCTCAGCAGAACAGTAGACTTTCAACAAATCACTTAGAGCTGAAGATTGAGCGTTCCAAGGCTACTTTTTTCCCAATTTTGTCCCTCCCGTTGATGTCAATGTCATTTGATTTTAGTTCCCTTGAACCGTTAAAAGTCAGGCCGTTCCTTCAGCGTCCTGGGGAACAAATATGGATACGCTGCTGTTGCTGGAGTCTTTTCGCTATTTTGGATGCAAATTTAATTACTGGAGCAGAGTTAAACATCAAAGTTCACCTGTAATGCGAACAAATCCCGGAGTGTCAGTTAGGTTTGAGAGGAGATTCCCAGCTTTCCAAAGAGAGGCGATCCACTCCTCTGAAGCTCAATCCTGCCTAAAGTTATGGAGTTATAAAAAAGTTATGAAGAAAGTATGCATGCACTGTGCGCACTTAAGTGGGTATGTTGTAAAAATTTGGTCTAAAACTGTGCGTAGAAAATGACTCTTCGTTTTTTTTTCTTTTACGTAGTGACATTCTAATACCGTATTTTCTCGAATATAACCCCCGGAGTTCATACTTTTCAATGTGCCCAGGGGGGTTCTCATCAAGACGGGGCTGCTATATAGGGGAACTCACACAAGACTTTTACGACACTAAACAACTTTTATTTCTGATGAATACTGAATAACAGTACTAAGCAATGATCTGAATGGAGTTTTTGCCAGCCTGTGACTACCCGTCTTTACAGCAATGCTTTAAAGTAATGAACATTGTTGTCATTCTCTGACCCATCTGGAGACCAACAAAGCAATGTTTACTCAAAGGGGCCTTGATCCGGGTGGGGTCTATACGCCATTAATGTCGCCGGGGGGGGAGGGGCTTTTACTCAAAAGAGGGCTACTATTCAAGCCAACACGGTATTTTAGCAAACGGCCCAAAACCCCGACTGCCCCTATATCATTTTCCAGGCAATGCATCTTTTCCAACTGGCCTAAGAACCCTGCTACAATAAATGTTCTCTTCCTAAATCCAAGTGAAGGTGAACCTCTCATACCGCTCGTTCAATATTCAGAATACACATTTTCTTCTAGGCGGGAAAGTGAACCACTGGCTGGTGGACCAGAGCGCCGTCACGAGCCACAAGCTCACCAGGAGGGTCGACTTCGACATCGAGGAGCTGGGCAGCACCATCAAGATCAATCAAGACGGACTCTACTGGCTCTACGCTCAGGTGAGATCTTGAAGCATTGGCGAATCCCATTGTGTGCACATCGTCGTCCCTCCCACTCCCGCAGTTGTTCTTCGAGCCTCGGTCGCGCGACTTCAACCAGTTCGAGATCCGCGCCGTGAAGACGCCGGACCTGAACCCGAGGGTGCTGTCGACCTGCAGCGCAGTCGCACCTCACGGGACAGCAGGTAGTAGCAGCACTTTTTAATTAACAGGTAATTGCGGGCCGTCATTAGCAGAACGTCTTGCTGGGCCTGAAACGGGCTCGTGGCGCCACGGGTGTCCAGTCCGCTCCCGTCTAAGCTGGTGCAGCGGACTAGGAAAAGGCAGCACTGGATAAAAGCACGAAAGTCCCAAGGCAAAGGGGCCATTTATATAGTCGCGTACTTTGAGGAACTTTTACCAAATTAACTTTTTCCAAATTAATACAGCCTCTATCATAGTATCAGTCATCGTTGGAGCCTGTAGATTGCAAGAAACAATGAAGTTGAGCTTGGGTCTGGTTCTGACCTAGGTTGCTGCATGGGACCGCTACAGATTTAGTCATACAGGGTCGCGAGGCAAGGCGCTCACTCACGGTTTGGCGGGAAATTTAAGTTCACTACATGGGTGATCGTCTCCTACGGCCTGCGTTTAAATTTCCCGCCAAAGCATGAGTACAGTAAGCGCTCTGCCTCGCGACCCTATAAGATCGCGCTGACTGAATGGGCAGTGCAGCGGACCATAGAGCTGTGAAAAAGTCAAGCTCACTCATTGTTTGTACCCTTGACATCAGGCAGTCCGTGTCTCTGTGGAAAACATGGAACAATGACCTATACAAATCAGGGGGAAAAGAACCAGAAATTACAGAGAAAAATTGTCTTTCGTTAAATTTTAATGCTTACATTCGTTAAATGGATGGCCTTCAGAGTGATACTTACATCCAGTGAACCTTCAGCTGGGCAAATTACATTAAAAAGAATTGAAGTTCTAGGAAATGCTTTTTCCCAATAAGAAAGTACTTTTTGTGCTCATTACGAAATACAGTAAGCGCCCCCTCATTAGGTCCCTGTCGGGACATGGTAGTTTTGATCTCCAAGCAAGTTTTTTATCATTAATGAGCTTCAGCCAGGGCATTTAAGTACTGCGAAATTTGCCCCGGCATTACTGCGCTACATGCTTCATTATCATTACTTTCACGTACCATAGATGTATCGTGGGGAAAAATATTCTAGTCTGTCTTGCTATCTGTCGAACAAGAGGTCTAGTGAGAGAGAACATTCCTTAACAATTGACTGACTGACTGACATCTCCAAGTCCTCTCAGGGTGTCCGCTATGTACTGTCTGTGTGCTGTCCACAGTGTCTGTGTGCCAGAGTTCTTATGCAGTTTTTTCTGTTTTTTTCACTTTTGAAACTGGCTTATCTCATCCACCTCTCCTCCTCAGTGCTGCCAAGCTGCTCAGTAAAGTTCTCCTCTCTCCTTCCTTCGTTTTCTCTCTTCATCCCCAGTGTTTCAGGGCCTAGCAACTCTTGCAACATTTCTCTCTCCTGCTCTCGCCACATGTAGCTGCTGCATGGAAAGGTTCATAGGCATGGACCTTTTGAGAATCTTCCTCCGTAACAGCTGTCTAGGACCTCATTGCAGAGGAGAGAATAAGTTTCGCTGCAAGTAAGCCATGACCCCATTTCAAGTTTTCAACAATAAGTGAGCCACTTGAGGAGCATGTATCTGTTTGGCTGCGGGAAGTACCAGGTGTAGTAGGATGTCTGTAGGAATGTAGTTGGACAGATATAGTAGGAAAACAGTTCCATGTCAGGACCATGATTGGCTGAGACTGGAGTTCTACTGATCATTGTCATAAAACTGGCTTGATAGACCATCTTGGTCTCTCTGCAGTGGGACATGCAAGGTCTCAAAAGACTTTTTGTTTCACAGGTTTGGCTTTGTTGTATTCCTGAACCAAAATCTTTCATTTCAGTGCAAAGACTGAGGTGTTGTAGTCATGACAGGTGTGATTTAGATTTCACCTTTAAATCAACAATTTTGTTGGCTCCTAACTTCATACCTCAGATGCTGTGCAATCATAAAGTCAAGACCAGAAATCATTTCAGCCAAACAGCCTGTAAAGTTATTATAGTCAGCCAATAATCGACGTTTTAATTCCAAATGGCTCACTTATTTTGAAACGAGGGGGGGGGAGTACTTCATACCACTGATGCACAAAATGCCACTTTAGACCTCGACTTCGGCCTAGAAACGGCTTCAAAATGGTCCGTTACCCCTTGTTCTACAGCCCGTGAAAAGTAGTGTCCGCTGACCATGTTTGAGTATGATCAGTCCAGCAGTTGGACCGCCAACCTCGTGACAGTGATGCCGACAGACATAACGCCTTATTTATATTATAATCAGCCAATATATTAAGCTGGGTCCAAAAAAGAAAATTCTTGGATTTGACTGAGTGCATCTTAGGTTTGCTACCTTATGCCAGATGGTGAAGATGTAGGTAGTCAAATGGTTTTCAACCCACCCCTCCTCTGTGGCAACCTGGTTTTACTACATAAGTTCAGTTCATAAGAAGGTGCTCAGATTTTGACAGCCCTGTGACAAAGCTGTAAACACTTTATTTTTATTTTCGTTCAACCGCAGTGCTTCAGTCTAGCATCCAGAAAGTAATGAAGCAGGTCCACATCAAATTTGAAATGTTGACCCAACATCATGTCCTGTGTCAAAAAAGACAGGCAGAGGGAAGACCCAAAAAGTCATTATTTTTCATTCCATTTGAATAGAAGGCCTTCAAGTGAATTCTTGCAACAAGTCTACCGGTAGGACGCCACAAGAGATTAAAAAATGACCTAGCCTAATCATTCCCAAAGTGATGCTTTTATCCTTACTCCACTGTAGTGTCGGCCGTTACAGGTAACTGTTGAGTCCTTCACTGCGCTGTATACGGACATAGGTGACCATGCGCTTTGCCGTCATCGAGCTATTAGTTGAATATTGTAATATCGATACCCTTGGGTGTTGGTGTTGTCGAGAGCAACACTTGCTGCCCACACGCGTGCATTAGCAGATGCATATAAATTATGCATAGCAATATTGTAATTATGTGCTTGCCTTTACGGGCCTACTGCATGGGGCCTTGAGCGAACAGAAAGGCCTTCAATACCGAAGTGTGCTCGAAAATGAGAGCTGTCAGAGCCTATCCTTTTGATCTTGATCGCTCTACCAAAATGGGCGATTTCTTGATGAATGCCAAACAAGCGCTGAATGAGCATTTCTTGGGAGAACCTTTTGTTGAAAGGCTCCACCTGCTCAACTCCACCAGACAGAAAACGATGCTCCCGACAGGATTGACCAACTAACCCTCTCATCATGTGTGTGTGGAGGTGGTAGCCATGACCTCATTGATGCTTCCTAGTGAAGTTCAACTCTTCACACTTTTCAGGCTCGTACGATATGACGTGCTTCACCGCCGTGACTGCCACCCTCGTCCGGAACGAGCGAATCTACATCCACGTCAACGAGGTGGGCAAGAGAATTAACGCGCAACTAGGAAGATCATTCTTCGGGGTGATCAGGCTTGCCTGAATCACTAAGGTCGACAGATGAGTTAGTAAAAGAACGATAGAATACAATTTGCTGTACACGCTTTCATAATGCATGCTTTTATGTAATGTGGCTGTGATATCCAGGTAGATTAAAAATAAAAGATATTTTTGGAATGTGGTAGGACTTGATTAATATAGAGGGGCTGCTGAGTATCATAAATCTATCTTTTCCATGCCATGGACAACTCCGCTAACCGTCAGATCTTCTTCCTCCGGAGGTCCCACCATTAGCTTGGCCGGCTCCGATTCTTCTTCCACATCACAGTAGGTCTCCTTGAGATTCTTGTCGGTAGTTGTGTCATCACAGATGCTCGTACTGCCTTGAGCAGTCATCTCCAAGGGACAGCTTCTGGATCTGTCCAAAGGCAGAGGAGGCTCCCTGTTTAATCTCTCGCGAAGCCTCCTAGTCAGCTCTTCCAGAGCTTTCTGTTCCTCTTCCTCATTGTCATGGTCTTGGGGACATTGATCGTCGGAGACAACCGACGACCTGGATCTGGACGCGTCGGACAGGGACGAAGCGTCGGGAGGCGTCTCGACCGTCGAGGAAGATTTTGACCGTCCGTCGCACACGTCGAGGTCGAATGAAGGTAATGAGTTGATCTCAGCGCCAACTCCAGGCTCTCTCGGCAGCCGGATTCTTCTCTTCTGATGAATGGCCTCTGAGATGGCCTCGAGATTGCGCAATGAACGCGAGTAAAGGCTCTTGCTGGCCGCCACCTTCCGCTGCAGCTCCTGCACTCGGACCTTCTGAGCTGCCAGCGCCTTATTGAAGACGTCCTTCTGGTCGAAGTAAGGTCGTGAGCGAGTGATGAACTTGCTTAACTTTTTCTCCAAATGGTGCAGTTCGGCCTCTGCAGCCTAGAAGAGGAAAAAACCCTTGACATACCCGTAGGTGAGCCAGTCGAAAATAGCACGAGCCTAACTCACCTGAAACGAGGCCGCCTTCCTGTGATGCACGGCCTCGCTCTCAGTCTTTTGCCTCTCGGCCTCCATAACCTTGATGGTCGCGTGATTGAGCATTTCCTGCCACGCGTTGTCGAATTGCCACCGGCCCGAGTTAGAGAGAAATCTCCCCTCCGCCAACGCGATCGTCTCCTTGGCGGCCGCATGGATCCCACTGGCACGCTGATAATGCGTGGCCGCGCTCTGACACTCGGCCTGGGCCTTCGAGTATGCCTCGTAAGCCTCATAGTAGGGACGGGCCTTCTCGATGCAGCTGCCCAGCTTCTTGGACATGGCTTTGAGCTACAGTTTAATTAAGTCGTCATGTGTCATTGCGATGTGAAGAAGCATTGACTCTACTGAGCATAGGTAAATTCCAATGTAAACATAAGTAATCGATGAACGCCGTTCCTCAACGGCCTAACCTGATGCGTGGAATCCGACAGCAACGTCCTGAAGAGAGCGTTGGCGTCCTCCAGCTGGAGCTCTAGCTGGTTAATGTCCTCCGTGCACAGATTCAGTTTTTCCAGCTCCTCTTGCACGCGGGGGTCCAGTTCCTCTTCCTCTGAAGTCCCCTCCGAGGTCTTCGAGGAATCCTCGGCCATAGCGACGATGACGGCCCTGACTTATGCGTACATGACCTCTGTTATCTGGCCTGGGGGCGGTTGTCTGCGTCCCCCTATTCCTCCTCCCCGTCGAGAACAATGGGCGCACTAGGCTACGAAGAGATGAGCACAGAAGGTGTGGGGAAAAAGGTTCTACCTCCACTCCACTCCATTCCCCCCTCCCCCCTCCAGGCCCTCCTGGCAGTGCTGGCACCACCAGGATCAAGTCAGTCACTTCTACAGCTTCAGCTGACTCGCCCGGCCCACACGTTCAGTTAAACCAGCTTTCACGAACGATCGCTAGATGTCGCCATAGTTTGCCGCCAGCGGGCGCAACCGGTCTGATCTGTTTACCAACAAAAGAGCGAGAGCCAAAAACAAAACACGTGCTTCAAGTTGAACGAGGATGACTCGGAAGAGGAGACGTTCCAACGTCACCGGGGCCGTGGCCAACGAGGGCGAGGAGGAGGATGTCCCACTCACCAGGTACGAAGAAGATTCTGACGAGGAGGAATCGTCCGATGAAGAGGGGAGAGATGGAAAGAAGGCCAAGACAGAAAAGGTTAGTGCAGGGATGCTTTTTGTGCTACGACTGTGAGCCATTGTGTATTCATGGATAGGCGTCCAAATGGGTCAACAAGCAGCGAGTGCTGGTGTTTGGGTCCCGCGGGATCGGGCCTAGAGACAGGCATCTCATGGAGGACATCAGGAGCCTCATGCCTCACGCAAGGTTGATCACTCGTGGTCAGTGCTGGATGAAACTCACTGTTTACCTTTCGAGACTGTTACAGAGCCGATTCCAAGATGCAGCGCAAGGAGTCGCTTTTCGTGATCAACGAGGTTGCCGAGATGAAGAATTGCAACAAGTGCTTGTTCTTTGAGGGCAGAAGAAACAGGCAAGTGACCGTTGCCCGGTAGAGAAGATTGTACGTACTGTTGGTGCCATTAAAATGAAATCCAATTTAGGAAGGATCTCTACCTCTGGGCGTCTAACATCGCCCGGGGCCCTAGCGTCAAGTTCCAGGTCGAGAACGTCCACACTATGGGGGAGCTTAAGTTGACCGGAAACTGTCTGAAGGCGTCCCGGCCGATCTTATCTTTCGATGAGATCTTCCAGACGGGAGGGCCTTACCTGGAAGTCATTAAGGAGCTTCTTACCCAGGTGCGATTGAATTACGTAACTCAGGTGAAAGTATTTTCACATTTTATTTGTTCATTTTTTGTGCCAGATCTTCTCGGTGCCCAACCACCATCCTCGCAGCCAGCCTTTCTTTGACCACGTCTACACTTTCTCAGTCGTCGATAACAAAATCTGGTACGTCAGTGACGTCGGTGTCTTTGTTGAAATGATTTTTTCTCAAGTGCGTTCTTAGGTTCCGCAACTTCCAGATTGTGGAGGAAGATGGGTCGCTTGCAGAGATCGGGCCTCGCTTCGTGCTTAATCCTATCAAGGTGCACCTTTATAAGTCAATGCCTGTCTTCGACAAAGGCTTCATCTTTTTCTTGTTTGATCAGGTGTTCGAGTCCAGCTTCTCTGGGCAGACGCTCTGGGAGAACGGCGATTATGTCACGCCCACAGCCCACAGGTTGGCAATAAGTAGATACTTGTAGCGATTTTTATTTACATCATTTTCGTGCAGAGCAATGCTTAAGAAGATGAAGGCAGGCAAGTACCTGAGAAGTGTCCAAGCCAAAGCCGCTTATAAGGCGTCCAGACCCAAGGTGCCGACCGTCGAGGTGGACAAGACGGACGACGTCTTCCAGACAATCGTCGATGAGGCAAGAAAAAAGTCCCTTGCTTTGATTCAAATACTGACTGTTTGAGTTGTTTGTAGGAGGAAGAGCAACGTAGGAAAGAGGCCATGAACAAGAAGCTACCGCTGAAGATGACAAAGCACAAGAGGAAGAAGATGAGGATGGAGGCAGCTGCGAAGGCGGCAGCAGAGAGGGTGTGATAACTGAGACCTAAAAGCAAGCGTGTGGAGAATTTTCACGTGAGGTTGAGATGTACTGAGACTGTACAGAATTGATAAGTATGCAACGAAATGTACAAACTGGTACTCACATGTACAGACCTCGGTGTGACTAATTTCACGGGAAGACGTCGAGTGCGCAGGCTGCAGTGTGCAGATGCGTTTTATGTCTGATCGAGTTTTTCTTTGAATGCACTCCCTCCCCTTATTTCATTACTTGCCACAGAAAGTCGTGAATGAGTGATGTAAGGGGGTTGAGGTGGTTCCGCCGCGAAGTTTAGATGGACCAGGGGGCAGAAGTATCCCATCCCACCAAAATTTCTGCAACTTTCACTCTAAGAAAGTGGCCAAAATCAGCCATCGCTAGTACGGGGTAATCTGGGTGTTGTCTCAGTTTGAGCGCTCTAGCGTCATCATGGCCACTCAAAACTGTGAGCTCATGCACTCAAACTTATGTGTTACTTTCTGAAGAACTCATTCCAAGGGAAAATTCCACATGAAAATGTCCTTTACTGTACATGCGCTCAGTTTCTTCCTGCGGAGATTACTTACGCCCAGGCCTGTGTATCAAAGGACTCGTCGACTCCGTACATGTAGTATAAGTAAGTGCCTAAGTACTCGTGGCCGAAAACAGCGATGGCAGAAGTACTGAACAAGTGCTGCACTGTTTGACTTTATTCGGAACTGGGAACATTCAACACTTAACGGAAATGGGAACAGTAGGAAAGCTAGAATTAAGGACATTTTAATTCAGAGCGTAACTAGTGATCATGAGCGACTTGTTGGTGCCTTCTGAGGGAGTGCCTCTTGTAGGAGTAGTATCTGCATTCATCACACCACCACACGCCGCCGTTCAGGCCGCCAGAGACCCTCATGGCAATATCTTCTCTCAACTGATAGCGTCTTCTGGACTTAAGCCTTTGAGCCAAACCGCCAATGCTTCTTGTCGAACGCCCCCTCCTCTTCTGGGTCTTCTTATTTGCTTTCTTCTTAAGTGGAAGAGCTTTGAGGAGGTCAGTGTCCAAGTTTAACTCCAGGTCACACGAGCGCCGGTCTGTATCGTCCACCTTGATGTCCGCAATGCCGGAGTCGTCTTCTTCAGTGTTCTCAGGCCTTTTCTTGCTATCCCTTTCCTCATTGTTGCCATTGTCGCTGAGCTTTTCGGCGACGCAGTTAAGGTCACCGATGCAGAGGGGCACGGTGTTGGATATTTCTCTGATGATCCTGTCGGCGGCGCTGTCAGACTTCACTGGAGTTGACGTCAAGACACTTGGTGTAGCAGTTACTGGTTCGACGACGTCATCTTTCTCCTGAACGATCTCCCTGTTTGGAGCACCACCAACAGCATCGTTCCCTTCTTCAGCGGATGCATGAGTAGCTTCACCGTGATTGTCAGCGTCGTCGACGAAGGACAAGTCCGACTTCTTTTCGCCAAAGACAAAAGCAAATAAATCCTCCTTTCTCTCCTCTTCTGTACTAGCTTCTTGGTCCTCTAGGATGTCTGTGTTTGCCTCGGAAATTTTATCTGAGTGGTCGTCATTCTCCATATCGACCTCGTTAGGGTTGTCGGGGTGGTCGTCATTCTCCATATCAGCCTGGTTAGCATGGACTGAGTGGTCGTTGCTCTCCATGGCAGCCTTAGAAGTGTTGCCGGGATGGCCGTTATTCTCCATGGCAACCTCAGAAATGTCAGGACGGTCGTTATCCTCTCTGGCGACTTCGTCCAAGGCCATAAGCTCGTCAGCGTCGTTGTAGATCAGGGTAGCTGGAGTGGACATCCTCGTGATGGTGTCTGTGTGTCTTATGTTATTCCTTGCTCTGGTCGTTGGATGGCTTGCAGGTGAATGATGCGTCCTTTGGCTCTCGATATCACATTTATATGGCCAAAGGAGGCGCCCATTTTCACGTTGGGACTTGAGAGCTACGCTCGTTCGCTCGCTGGCTCGCTCGCTCACTCGTCAGCTTTCCCCGGCTGTATTTTTTTATCGTTCAGCAGTCATAGCAACCGTGACGTCATGAAGTCTGACAAGCTCTGTCAGGCCTACAGGCCTAATGCCTGTTGTTGCACCTTCTCCAACTTATGCTTCTTACTGCTGCTGGTCATGCCACGAACAATTATACGTGATGCCCTGCACATCAAGACAAGAAGTTGCCATAAATATGGCAAAGACGTCCTGATATCGATTGATAGCACAAGGCTCCTTTAATGCCGCAGTCACAAGCCGGAGCATGCAGGATTCAATCGATTTTCAAGCCGTTTTCGCCTTGAAAGTCCTGCGTGGGGGTTCTTCACACAAACATTTGAGCAGTCAAGAAGCACGTACAACTTCAAGATGACGGAGAAGACGAAGGTCAAGCCCCTAAGAGAGCTGCTGCCCAGCTCAATCTCTCCAGGGGAGCTCAAGATCCGCGAGTTCTTTGACGAGATCTTTAGAAATCTACCCAGCACGCCTAAAACAAAGGACGTAGCCAAAAGTGAATCTTCTTCTGGCCAAGGAAGCACTCGCAGCAAGAGGTACCCGCTCAGGGGTGCTAAGAAGATGAAGTCCGTGGTCGGCTTGGACGAGCAGATCTTCAAGTGCAAGCGATGCAAGTACTGGGCGTACAAGAAGGCCACTCTGGCCAAGCACAGACGAGTGCATGACCATTGAGAGAGTGAAACTCGTGATCAACATGGTACAGCAAGGAAGCAAGTAGAAGTTTCGCCATTTCAAATTATACACAGCACATCACAGCTCTTTTCTTTGTTCATGTCTGACTCAAGGATAGCGATTAAAAAATATCGTCTGTAAGCTATAAGGGGAAGACTATCTTGAAAGCAGATTCCACTATGGGTCTCTTATGCTCGAACCTCCTCCCAGAGTTCGTCAAACTTTCTGGAGAATTCTTCCACCACCCTGGGGTCTTCCGTGACCACGACGTTCTCTCGGTTGCCCATAATGGCGCTCATGGTCCAATTGAAGCTGCCGGTGAGCAGTCTGCTGCCGTCAACGACCGCGAACTTATGGTGCATGAGGTAAGGGGCGGTGCGCTTAGACCGTACGAAAGCTCCGGCGGCTCTGAAGGCCGCAACCTGACTGCCTTGGACGTCGACGGAGTCGTCGTCCAAAATGAGCCGCACTCTCACATCGGCGGCCACTATGCGAGCCAGTACGGCTTCGGCCAAGTCGCGGCTGGTGATCAGATACAGGCACAGGTCGATCGAGGTCGTGGCCTCCGAGAAATAGCGTAACATGCGCTTCAGCGGCTTGCTCTGGCCCAAAAGTGATCTGTGGAGATGTTACGTTGAACCTAGAACTTAGTTTCAAGTAATTCTTTTACGTCACCATACTTGTAGCGCAATACGTTCTCCTCTGCTGAGGCCGAGGTGTCGAGACGATCGTCAGGAAAGAAGATGACCTCGGACAAGTGGCTGGCGACGGCGTTGTCAATGCCAGACAAACAAGAAACTCGCCTATCTGTATCTTTCCTAAGCTTCGTAGAGCACCACAGGTAGGTGACGGCGGCACCGCCGGCCGCCCCCAGGCATAAGCCCAATCCGAACGACATCCGAGACATGTTCACTTTGTTTTTTTGTTGTTCTCTATCCAGTGTCATACACTTGGCGCCATCTGGTGACATGCAGAAAACTAAACATTATGAGCAGTGTTTCCGCACTTGTCACAACTGATGACCTTACCTATTGGATCTGAACGTATGTGATCCACACTATCATGGATCAGACCCGACTGAGAGGATCGTTCAAGGCCTTCCTTCAAGGGCCACTTTGCCCTCAAGACAAGTGTCTGGCCCCCCTTATCTGACGCCGGCGTCCCCGCGGGTCGCTCCGGTACGCAGCTGTTGTTCTGTTTTGTTTTCATCGACCACGCAGAAGCGCCGCGAAACAAGGACCAACGACTTCATCATGAAGATTGAGGAGGTGAAGAGCACCGTGAAGACTCAGCGGATCTCCGCCCACAGCCACGTTAAGGGGCTTGGCCTAAACGAGGCTGGAGAAGCCCAAAAGGTGGCCTCGGGTCTCGTGGGACAGGATCAGGTTCGAATTTGGGCAAACTTCGCGTCTCCAATCTCGACGTTATTTTCTGCTATTTCTAGGCTCGTGAGGCCGCCGGCCTGATCGTGGAGCTGATCCGCAGCAAGCGAATGGCTGGACGAGCGGTTCTAATGGCTGGTCCTCCAGGCACCGGCAAGACTGCGATTGCACTGGCCATGGCACAGGACCTAGGAAACAAGGTTCCATTCTGTCCCATGGTCGGATCGGAGGTTTTCAGTTCCGAGATCAAGAAAACCGAGGTTCTCATGGAGAACTTTAGGAGGGCCATCGGACTCAGGATCAAGGTAATGAATATACCCTACTTTCCATCCCGATATATCTAGCTCGACCTGGTTGCGTCTAGGAAACGAAAGAGGTGTACGAGGGTGAAGTTACGGAGTTGAGTCCGGTGGAGACCGAGAGTCCCGTGGGCGGTTACGGCAAGACCATCTCGCATCTCATCATCGGTCTAAAAACGGCCAAGGGGACGAAGCAGCTCAAGCTGGACCCGTCCATCTACGAAGCGCTACAGAAGGAGCGAGTAGAGGTGAGACACATGCTGCCGTTGGGCTTTTGCATTCCTATTTGAAAGATTTATCTTCCTGAGCAATGTCTAAACATCCGTGAATCCATCTTTTCAGGTAGGTGATGTGATATACATCGAGGCGAACTCGGGCGCTGTGAAGAGACAAGGTCGGAGCGACACCTTCGCCACCGAGTTCGATCTGGAGGCCGAGGAATACGTGCCTCTACCTAAGGGGGATGTCCACAAGAAGAAAGAAGTCATTCAAGTGAGAGATATTTTTATTCTTAAGACTGATTCGGCTGCTATAAGTTTGTCGCTTTGCCATCAGGATGTGACTTTGCACGACCTGGACGCCGCCAACGCGCGCCCTCAGGGAGGCCAGGACATTCTCTCCATGATGGGGCAACTCATGAAGCCCAAAAAGACGGAGATCACGGACAAGCTGCGCAAAGAGATCAACAAGGCAAGTTCCTTGACATCGAGGGTTACAGCGAAATTTGGTTACTCAGAAGGCCCCTTTTAGGTAGTGAACAAATACATCGACGACGGCATCGCCGAGCTGGTTCCAGGAGTGTTGTTCATAGACGAGGTGCATATGCTTGACATAGAGTGCTTCACGTACCTGCACAGGGCCTTGGAGAGCACGATTGCACCCATCGTGGTCTTTGCCACTAACAGAGGAAGGACAACTATCAGGTAAGTGAAGTTGAGGATACACCTAAGGTGCCTGCTGCCAACTTAAGATATTGCATGTGATGCTATTGCACATGTTCAGGGGGACCGGCGACATTGTCTCTCCGCATGGCATTCCTCTGGACTTGCTGGACCGCTTGTTGATCGTGCGTACCTTGCCCTACTCCCAAGAAGAGATGGCGCAGATCATCAAAATTAGGGCAGCCACGGAGGGTCTGCAGGTGAAGAGGTTTTTATTTGTAAAATGACTTGACATTTGTGAAACTTTTTTGTCAGATTGACGAGGCCGCCCTAAACAGTCTGGCTGAGAGGGGGTCCAAGACGACGTTGAGGTACGCGGTGCAGCTGCTAACGCCAGCCGCCATCGCAGCCAAGATAAGCGGCCGTTCTGTGATCACGCAGGAGGACATAGACAGCATCGGTGACCTCTTCCTCGACGCCAAGAGCTCTGCCGCCATTCTTAAGGATAAGGACAAGATGTATATGCATTAAACAATACACAAGAGGTGTTGGTTGTCGCTTTATTAAAGTTCTGATACGGTAAAGTCTTATAACCTGCATCATTGAGATAGCGTGAATCAGTTTGCAAGATTTGCGAGAGCCCTGGGAAGGTTGAGAGGTGCTTTTTTGTTGTTTGTTTTCTGTTGAAAATTTTGTTGATGCAAGACATTTCTGGATCCAACCATTTGGTTGACTGATCACTGAATCAAGTGGAGGAGACAAAAAATTGAAATGTTAAGAAACATTGCGGCTAAAGAAAACCCCCTTCTGATCAATCGTCTGACCTCAGCATTGAATTGCTGCCTGATTGAAGATCAGGTCACTGTTTTTGCTTTGGTGAATGTTCTTCTGGAGTGTTTGGGCGATCAAACACTCGCTCGGAGGCCGCCTTCGGCTGCTCGAGTGGACTCGAGTCACGACTGATTGGTCTGGCTGCTTCTCTACAGGGTCGCAACATGTTTCGGCGGAAAATCTGTGTGTACGTTTAGGCACCCAAAAGTTCGCCCTGAAAACCATTGAAACTTTGTGCACATCTACATTCAAACCAGGCACATTTGATACATCTTTAGCACACAGTGGCCTTGCAGTGTCTAAAACTGGTTCAATCTTACGGTGGTCTGGAGGATGGGTTAGTCGTGCTCAGATTTGTTTTTCCTCCAACTTTCATACAGCTTCTTGTGCTTAAACGGTTCGGATACAGGGTGGTGCAATGTTGGTAGGACCTCCTCCCAGATCTTTTTCCACCGCTAGAGTCTTTTCCTCAGCCGCTCGGAATCAGTTTTGACCCTTAACGGGCAGTTTATTCTCAGCTTCAAGGAATCAAGACTGGAGTGTGGAGGCAATGTCATAACACTCGTAGTATACTTTATTTCACTGCGCCTCCCGCATGATGCCCTCGTTCTCGCTTACGCCTATGATCAGCCTAAGGGGACTGTCAAAATACGTACCTACATGGACGAGAACATGATGTACACTTGTACCTGCAGCATGCAGCTCAAGAAGTCTCTGGAGTCTGCCTCGCAGCCAACCACTGGTGTCAGGGTTCTGAACAGTCCGAAGTCTTTGTAACAATGACCTACACTGACACGTGGATGGATCGTTTCCGCGATGCTGATCCTTGAGCTTCCAGCCCTTCCACCGAGGATTTGGCTGTGTGTGAAAGATTGCTCACAATTGAAGTGCCCACCTCTCTGGGAGGCTTTCTCGATGGTCAGTTAGCTTATGTATACGTATGATGACATCAAATAAATACTTTTGATGCGAAAAGTGCACTGGAGATTTGGTGCAGCACAGCTGAACGTGCCCTCAAGCATGCAGGCGTGCGGGAGTTGGTCACTTTGTGTCTTGAATGGCAAATCATACCACCTGTGTCACAGGTGTGATCAAGCAAAGTTTTGTGTCGTTGATGCTTGTTGAGATGTACCTTGCTTCTTACGGTATATGACGCACTCCGATTTCGGGCATGCTTCCTCACTGTTGTCACAAGAGGGTTAGATTCGCAGATGCCAGAAGTCATACTCTGAATCAAGTCAGCGCCAGCCACGTCCTCTCCTTCGCATACAAAACTTTTTGATACTTTCTTATTGTTTAAGGACATCTCTCTTGCAAAAAGCATGGTAAGGCGAAGTGTGTGGAAGTGTCAAAAGGCACACTGTGTTTGGGTCAGTACAGACCACTTTTATTCCAGTCATGTTGACACGTCCTCCACATCCGTGCAAACTGTCAGGTCAATGTGAACGACCACAGTACAAGCTGAGATGCTGTGGCCTCATCGAAGAATGCTGCATTCACCACGTGACTGTGCCAAAGTGCACCACATTTATTGCCTTGTATGAAGGTGCAGATTAATGACAGTAATAATTAACGAACAAGTTATGCTAACGATGCGCGCGGGCTCTCAATCCGCGTGTCTTTCTTCTAGTCGTATTTCTCCCTCAGCCTGAAATAAGCGTTCACTTCATGAGTTTCCAGGGTAACAGACTAAAGAGAGATATCAACAGAAAAATGAATCCATCCAAGTCAGTCTCTGTGATACGGTTAGTCAATTTGGTAGACTGAGAAGAGCTCCAGAATGGATATATAAAACTAGTACAGTGTGACTGGACGTATGCATCACTGTGAGGATGCACTTGTCCATTGTATGAGTCAAAAATGAGAAACCACTCATTTGACACTGAATATCCGATTGTTGTATGATGACACAAAATCCTGTGTGCATCAAAATTTGGCTTGACAGAGCAAAACTTGGCCCAACCCGACAGGTTTACTTCTTTCGACCTTTTTCTGTGGTGGTTTCGCACCGAGCAATTCTTTGGTTGTGGCGGAAGTCAAATTTCGGTATCAATTTTGGAGAAAAAGGATCTTTCGGAAGCTTCAGTCAATATCACCGCTGGGAAAAGTTTGATCCAGAGCCAGGCTGATCGCCTGACGTCGAAGAATTACGTATCCAAAATAACACGTTCCATCTATGACACAACTTTTGGACTCATTTGACTGGAGCTTTGCAGCACCTCTTCAACACTACTGTTGTAGGCATCTGCAGCTGGTATGCATCCAAATCCTAGGCCTTAAAGTAGCGCATGCATGAGGATTTCACTGCATGAATGCATAACCCATGTTAAGGCATCCCTACTGAATGACGGACGCAAAAGAGTGAATAAGCAATCCATGGACCGAGTGCTAGGCTACACAACAGAAAGTGAGAGAGAAGGTAGCATGACGTATTCTTTATGGCACACCTCTCCTCCTTCTTTATCAACTTCATCACAGTCGGTTAAGTCTTGGGCAATGTGGGCAGCAGTCATCGAAGTCTCCGGAGAAGAGTCGCTCGCCCGCCTCCGCCGTACCCATGGGATGGTGTGGCAACTCTGGAGCCAACGATGGCAGCTCCGGAGTGCTGACAATATCTTAAACCTGAGGGAGAAATGCGTACCTTGGCGAACCCCGTGACCATGGATCAGGCATAATAGTCCAAAAGTGCAGCTCTAACCGTATCACAGTTGTTTGATAGTGGATTTAGGCGAGACCACACATGACGACAAAGCAGAAGTGCTACATAGAGTCAACGCACTCTCCAGGCCAAGAGCTTACCTATTCTTAAACAGCACAGGGAAGATGCTGAGGATGGCGAAGACGACCAAGAGGCAGACAGATTGGAAGGTCAGGGCCTCGGTGGTCGAAGTTAACTGCTGCAAGGTGGTGCCGGCCTACAGGGTCATTGTATGTCCTCACTCTTTTATCGGGCCAAATAATTCAACAAACAGTATCTCTGCCTACTTGAATGGCCACGAACGACGGAGGCGCGACCCCGATGAAGGTGCCCAGCCAGAATGGCCATAGGTGGACACCGATCACGGGGGACACGATGTTGATGAACCAGTTGGGCAAGAACGGAGTAATGCTGAAAGAGGAAATGAGCTCGTCTGTGGAGAGATCGTGTCAGATCACATCTGGCCCATGTCGTGGGGACGCTGCATATGTAGTACGAGCGTACACGTCATACCCGACAATAATTGGTGAGCAATTTCGGCATCCTCACGTCAGGTGGCTCAGTGGTCTAGGGGTATGATTCGCGCTTCGGGTGCGCGAGGTCCCGGGTTCGAATCCCGGCTGAGCCCAACCAGTTCACCATTTTATTTTAATGCAGCACTCACCGCAGAAAAATGATATAGCTGAGCATGTCGTCCCTGTGCTGATCCACCTTTTGGGACCAGCTGGCGGCTCTCTCCGGCAGGTACTTCTGCACCAGGCGTCGGCCCACCAGATAGCTCAGCAGGTAACAAAACGAGGCACCAGTGGCTGAGCAAAAGCACACCTGGGGGATCATCCAGGGACAGATAAGAACTGTAGCTGAGCAAACTTTTCAGCTTTCTCACCAAAAGCAAGGCTACTGGAAATGAGAATAGGAACCCTGAGACGATGGATAAGAATATGGAGCCCGGGATGGCGAAGGTCTGCAGGAACAGATACGTGACAAACACGCCACCGAGCACCTGGGGAGATGGAGCAGTTGTGCGTTGTCCTTTTTAAAGTACAGTATGTAAGACGCTTTTACCTGAGCGAAGTATCTGTCTTTGTACCTGGAGAGAACCAACCCCAGCTGCTTGGCATCGTCGATATCCTTGGGGAACTTGACATGCTCCGCCTCTTCTCTGAAGGTTGATCAACACATGATTATTAACAAATGTAGAGAACAAAAATATAAATCTGTGCACATCGGCATGTCTAGTCGAGTCCAGACTTTGGTTCTTAGAGGTGTTGTTCATGTTCTTACTTGTTCAAATGGGGGAATGAATAATAGACGAACGCCAGGGCGGAGAGCGACGTGGCAAAGATCAAGACCAGCAGCAGTAAGGCAGTGCGAGTACGGAGCTCCGATGAAGGGGAGGGCGAAGTCACGATATTCAGTGAAGGAATCTCCTCGTTCAAGTCCTCCGAGGCAGCGGCGGTCACTGTGGTATCCTCGGTTTCCGCAGTCGCCGCCTTCGCCGCGGTCGCTCCGGCCTCGGACGTTGAAGGAGTCGCCGATTCCACAGCGGAGGTGGACATGGTTGAGTCGAAATCACAAATTTTTCTGTGGATGAGGCTCCAAGTCAAGTGACTCAGAATTAGTGATGGAGGCAAGCTCAAGTCAAGCCAAATCTATTCCAATGGAGTTTCCTTGCTTTACAAGTTCAGTCGGGCACTTCTGGTCACCCTTCAAGTTCCATATGACCCAAAACCTTGGGCTCGGCTGGGATCTCAGTCGTCGAACCCACCACCATTGAGAAGCCGCAGCACGAAGTCAACTCAGTCAGCTGTCGTCCGTCATCTCCTCCGTCGATAGCAGCGGTAAAAGCTGGTCTAAGTTCTCCAACTGCACAGCGCTCTACAGGGTGTCCCGGTTTAAGTTGCCAGGGACACGCTGGGTTACAACTGCTCATCTTATTCTTTAATTTTCTTTTTATATTTTCTTATTTATTGGTTATCTTTTATGTGAGACGTCCCTGAAGTCTTTTGAGAACTCTGTAAAAGTCTCTACCAAATAATTTCCTTTTATCCGTCCTCCCACCGCACTCGATCATTGCTTCCCATAAAATGTGCTACACAAACAATACTAATTCTTTGTCCACGTTGTCCACTTTTTCTTCAGTGGCAGCTCTGGTGGAGTCTTCTTAGCCATGAACCTGCTTGTTGGGCTTTCAGTTCAAAACGTCTCAGTGTACTAATCCAAGGGTCCGGAGAGTTTTGCGGCCCAAACAACCAAGAACATTGTAACTTTGCCGCTGATGTACTACAGAAGAATGCTGACTCAGTGAACAACCAATGTTAGGAACAAAAAGTTCATTAAATCGCATAGAGCATAAGATAACATGTAGAGTATAAGATTGATTAACAACAAGAAATTCATTAAATCAGCCTTCTGTAGTACATCCACTCTCAATGGGCGTGTGCAGCCAGTCTATAAGACCATGACAATTGCGGCCTGGTGATCATGTTCAGTAAACATTTGGCGACATTTGTTCTTAAAGCAACAAGGAAGACTCTGCTGTTGCTGCTGTTGTTCAGTTTTTTTGAGCTCCAAGGAACTGGTAGTTTTAAAACAACACCCTGTAGTCCACGTAAGTTTGGTGCAGCCGTTGCAAGGAGCAGTGGGAAGGAATAAATAGAGTGGCCGCTCTGCCCAAAAAGCATAAAAGAGATCCAACACAGCCATCCAAACATGATCTCAGCCATCTTCGCCGTCAAGTGCCAAAAGTTGGTCCTAGACCAACTTTTGCTTCAAAGGATTTTTTATTTTGATAGGGAAAATTTTGACTTTGTTGAGTAAATTTTCCAGAAAAAGCTCAGTAACTTCAAGAACTCCTCAAGAGGAACCCATTCTCCTTGATGTTATTATCCTACATACAAATATTTCGAAACAAAGGAAATCTGAGGTGGGTGTTGTCACCTGAATTAATCTGGCCACAGGCTGGCACTGCGTTCGGCTGTTTCGGGAGACCAAGCAGTGACGTCACATACAGACAGCCTGGGAGCTTCCTTGTACAGAGAGTGTAGTACCCAGAGAAGTGAAGCTCCACTTCTACGGCCAGACCAAAACTGAAACAGCGAAAAGCGATCAAGGCTGACATGGGGGACTACGCCCCCACTAAGCTGCCTCAGAGGCAACTCTCTGAGGTGACGCTCAAGAGAAAAGTGTGTGCCGTGGCACAATGCAGAGGGCCGTACAAGGCAGTGGATTCATTCCACAAAATGCCCAAGGACAAGGATCTGCAGAGAGAGTGGATCAGTGCCTGCAAGCGCAAGGACGAGATGAACCTCAACAGGGCTGAAGTCTGCTCCAGACATTTCACCGACGAAGACTTTGATAGGGATCTGAGAAGCGAGTTGCTTTATGGCAAAAAAAGGAGAAGGCTGAAGCCGTCAGCCATTCCTACTCTGGCCTTGCATCCGAGTTTGTCTCCCCTGTCCGTGTTCCGTCCGCCACCCGAGACAAGTCCTTCTGTCAGACAACACAGAGCAGAACAGAGACCAGGACAAGCGAACAATCTCCTGTCAGACATCCTTCAGTCAAGTAAAGCTTCTGTGATCAATCATGACGAGGCGTGCCAAACAGCGAATGATCAACTCAAGGTTGAGAATTCGTCACTGAGGAGAGAGATTCGAGCTCTACAGCAAGAGCTCATTGCGTGCAAGTCTGCAAAGCACCTGGTCGAATGTCAGAGGAAACGAGACCTGACTGAGACGGAGAAGATCGCCATCGCAAAAGATGTTCTGTCCAAGACTGCATGGTCCAAGCAGCAAATTGACTACTTTCTAGAGAAAAAGACGAAGGCCAAATGGTCTCTACGTGACATTACGTTGGGTCTTACCCTCCGAGGTTTGTCACGGAGGACATACGAGTACCTGAGGACAGAGAAGCTGCTGCCTCTCCCTGGACCGGCGACACTGAGGCGACACATCAAGATCTCTAACAGGGATGCAAAGGAATGTCTTCAAGGGTAACTCCAGCCGGTTGGAAGTCGAGGCAGCTCCCGTTGATGCAGCAGTTGCCTTGAATGCTGAAGAATAAAGAGCAGTGAAGTTGCCAATACCACCGCCCTTGAATATTAGCCGCACCAGGTGACCAGGTGACAAACCAATATAAGTTGCAGATTTACTATATATTGTCTTCAGTGAAGAAGTGAAGCAAAGGCTGTAAGAGTCAACACGACCTCCGTTACTAATAACACGAGTGACACCGAGGTCGCCGAGGCTGTGAAGTCGGATGATGATGGCAAAGTTAATCCCAAGAGTTGTCACCGCTCCCACTCGGTGGACGTTAAAGCAGAAGACCAGCAACAACCGAGACGCGAGCAGAAAGTACAAGTTGGACGAAAGTCAGGTGCGGCGCTGGCGCAAGGATGAGCTCACCCAGGCAAGGAGGCAATGCGACGCGGACTTGAAGGTTGTGGCCTCAACGTAATGGCGCGGAGATGGAGGAAAAGCTTTTCTCTTGGGTAGCCGATCGTCGGGAGAAGCAGCTAGCTCCGTGTCACCGTCAAAGCCATCAAGCAGAAAGACCTCAGTTTGTCCGTCAAAGCCATCAAGCAGAAAGACCTCAGTTTGTCCGCTGTCGACGACTTTGGCGCATCCAACGGCTGGCGCAACAACTTCACACCTAGGTACAACTTGTCCTTTCGACAAAAGACACATCAGTCTCAGCGACTGCCGAAGGATCAGGTGCCGAAAGTTGTCAGCTCCCTCATCATCATGCGCAAGAACCTCGCCATGTCCAAGGTTAAGCTGTCATGCATCACAGCGATGGATGAGACGGATGCGGGGTTTAAATTCACATCCTCCAGAACCGTGACCCACTCTGGTGAGAAGACTGTGTCTTTGACCTCGACAGGTCACCACAAGCAAAATATTACAGTCATCTTGGCTGCTGCGGCCGGCGGCACTCATCGCACGTCATACATTACCTTCCACGGCAAAGGCCAGGCCAAAGGTGACGAGGCTCTGAAGGAGAACTACGACATTGTGGCTGGCTACAGCAGCCACGGGTGGACCAATGATGAGCTTATCGCCGACTGATAAGTACCCCGCTTAGCAGCACATGCTTCACTAAGAGGCTTCTCATTTACTACAGCTTCCGGCCGCACATCTCTGATGCCACCAAGACCATCCTGAGCCAGAAAAGACTCACCGCAGTTATTCTATTCCGAGGCACAAGATCCAGATGCACTAGAAGTCGAGAATTTATCATCCTTAGAAGTAGAGGAGGATGAACCCGCAATTAGAGACGGGGATGGTGATGATGAAGATGTCTTGAAATAGTATGATTTTGCAAAGTTATAGAGATCTGTGATAGCAAAAGTACAAAATCATAATACAAGCCGGCCTTGAATTAAGGCCGCACCTGTGAGGGACTAAATGAATATAAGCCGCGGCTTATATTTGTGACTCGATGTTTGTTTCCAGTCTTCGTATATCTGAATGTCAGCTATCCCCGAGTTAATTTCAATATTTTAGAACCACGGAGAGGTACAAGCAGAATTCTCATCATTAGCAGTGACGAATACAGCAATGTTATTGATCAAGATGATAGAGGATGATCAAGAATACGTATGAGTTACAAGATTTAGAAAAGGACTGTGTGGGCAAGTGTAGGAAATCGGTGTTTGAAGTCCTGTTCAAAGAAGTGTCTTGAATTCAGCTGGATACATCTGGAGTTGACTCAGAGCACGTGAAATTAGGCTTGAAGTGTCTAATACTTGCGTTGATTATCTGAAATTTGGCTGGAACTCCCTGAAAATGACTGAAAAGAGGCGTAGGAGAAACTGCAGGAACAGTCTAGGAACTTTGCACCAAGCACTCACGCAACCTCGCCCAGCGTCATCGAGGATGACGTTCCAATTCCGACTTCGTTGTACTTGGGTATTTTTGTGGACGACAGTTTTGGACTTTCCGGTTGAAAAAACAGATGTTTGTGAGTTGAAATCGCCTTTGTGATGCAAGAGCGTGAGTGACGCTGTCGTGAGGTCGTCCATCCTCGGGCCGGAGACGCTGACAGGTGAACAGGGTTCTGCGCAACATTTGCGACAAGTGCTAAATGTAAGTAACTTACTAACAAACAGCCTCCAGTCAGACTCAGAGGAGGAAAAGCTCAGGCGATTTTTCATCAGGTCATTTCATTTCGAGTCATACCTGAGTTACATTCGAGTTAACTGTAGAGAAAATGTGCTTTTACACTCAGACTAAGATTATTTCGTCAGCACCTTATGCAGATGAGAAGAAAAAATGTGTGTCTTCAGACAGGAGTTATCTCTTCTAGGGAGACGCTTCAGTTTGAAGAAGACAAGAACATCAAAATTGTAGCGTGTTTTTCAAATATTTTTCGTTTCCATGATTCACAGATCGCACATTGTCGGAAGTGCATTTTGTCCCAAAGTCTCAAGGGTGTTAAATGCCAACTTATGTGATATGAACTTGTATGATATGTAACTAAATGTGACATCCGAGCCTTCCACTCATAATGTGGTTCGTGCTTGCGTCATGGAGCCTTCCACCAACTTCGGCAAGGTCACGTCCACCTCATTGGCCTTGCTTGATTGCATTGGGTGTCTAGGGTGATTCTTGATTACCGACGAAAGTCTCCAATTGGTCGATGCCGCTTTCATCACCCACCAGTGATCTCACACAGTGAGAGACAAGAAAAGAGCTCTGCAATGGAGACTCGAGACTCTGCGAAAATGGATCCGCTGAACCATCGTCAGCCGTTTGTTCTCTGGGCGGACGAACTAACAATTTAGTGCTCGATGCGACCTCCTTCGACCTCCTTGATGGCCTCAAAGACACCCTGCGTACTTTGTTAAGCAGGCCAGACTCGTTTGAACAATTTAGGCCTCGACGTGGCCTCATCCAACTTCAGAGATGGCCTCAACGCGGTCGGTAAAGGCTCTTACGCAATGTGTGGCCGATAAGTGGCTCCCTTCGCCAGGTTTTGGACCATTCTACCATCATCACCAGTTCTGAAAAGTTGTTCACTGATTCTCCTGAATCACCTGAGTAAGCGTAGAGTAGAACTTTCCAGATTGTTTACAGGTGACGCAACAACGTGGGGTCCTCTGACCCTTCCTCCGCCGCAGGAAAAAGGATCCTGGCTTGACTGGACCCCAGCGGAATCAGGGATCAGTCAAAACTCTCAACTGAAGAAAATGAATCCCCACGAGCTCCCCACATTGATCTCGGTAGCGTTCGTCTTATTCATACTGATGGAGGATGAGTGGGGGCCCCAGCTGCTGTCCAAGCGCGTTCTTCGGTCGCAGGGTGCTGCTCACGTTGGACGAGAGAGTCGGTTAAATATTGTGCGTATGATAAAGATGTGCTACTTTACAGACAAGTGGTTTCTGCAACTGAAGCTGTTCAAAGGCTGGCATTTCAGGCTTAAATTTCAAAGAGTTATAGTCACTCTATCTCGCAGCGAGGAATCTGAAAAAAGCGTCCGAGATAAGCGCGTGTTGTGCTTCGTTTTTTACGTCCTCGTGAATTGACAGCCTGGAGACACTTGTTTGCCTCGCCCAGCACAAAGGGAGAGAAAGCCTCACTCGGCCTGGACGACGACGACGACGACGACGACGACGACTGCGGCTGCGGCTGCGGCTGCGGCGCTGCTCTTCTACCTCCTGCTCCCCCGCATTCGGTCCGAGGCTCCACGTCCGTCACTCTCTGTACGCGCGTCCATACGTGGACGACCGGGTTGCTGCCGGCGGCGCACCATTGACGTGCTGCAAGCGCTCCCCTTCCCCCCTCTAATTTCTGCGGGCATCTCCCCGCCGCGTCCGCGTCGTCCATGCTCGTGTAGCAGGTGTGCGCCTGTACCGTATTTATGTACTTGCGGCCTTACATCAGACGCGGGGAGTGGAAGGCGCATGACGTCAAGGGTCGTCCCACCAATCAGAGCTCGCCAACACAACACGCTCGACAGAGAAGGGGAGGGAGGAAGCAACGTTAAAGGCCACTAAGGAGAGGCACCCGAGCAGGATACTTACGAATTTCATCAGAAAATATTCGGGTACACATAAAGCGAGTCCCGCCGTCCCCGCGCCATTTGCCCATCGGGATCCGACCGAAGGAGGACACGGAGCAAAGTCTATCGAGCACTGAAGTGACTGAAAGGAGGAAAAAGTGCTGGGTACAATGGTGGACACCTTGCAACAGGCAACAAAGGCGTCGTCGTCGCCTATACGAGGGATCGCGACGTCTCAACAACAGCAGATCATCGTGATCCCGCAGTCGCTGCTCACCCAGGCCACGTCGCTCGCTGGCATTGGGAAGAAGCCCATGCTCAGGGTGTCGCCCAGCATCATGACCAAGACAGTGCAGCAACAACAACAACAAGTCCAGCCCAAGATTAGTTTGAAGCGTCCGTCCTCAGATGATACTATCAAATGTGAGAAGCTCAATGCCAATGGCCAACCAGTGAGGAAAAGGGCGAACTTGGACCACATGACCGCCGAGGAAAAGCTCCAACGCCGTAAGCTGAAGAACCGGGTGGCCGCACAGAATGCCCGGGATAAGAAGAGAGCCAGGATGGAAGACATGGAGGACATGATTCGCAAGCTCGAGGATGAGAGCTTTGCCCTTAGAGAGGAGAACGAGAGGCTTAGAGAGGCCAACGAGTGTTTACAGAAGGAGAACAACACCCTTAGACAAGGAGGACAAACAGGACGAAGAGAAGGAGGACCTGCAGCCGGAGGAGACATCAAGGAGGAGATTATAATGCCACCTTCGCCCGAATCGCTGCCGCGATCACCGCTGCCAACACAGTCACATCAGGACCAGACCATTGTCGTCTCCCGACCCAGTGAGCCAGCCGAGCCCGCTAATAGTGACCTTCTGCCGCAAGGACGGGGTCGGGAGCTGGCAGTGAGAGCCAGGCGGGCCGCCGAGGTGTCCTCGGCGATCTGTCTGCTCTGGACCTGTTTGCAAGCCGCAGCGGCAACGCCGGCTGCGACGGCAAAGCTCCTCTCAAACGCATCGTCGTCATCCAACAAACCGGACCAGCAAAAGATCTTGCCGCTGAAGAAGAGAAGCACCAATTGGTGGGGCCCGGAGCAGCAATGCTCAAATCCGGCAGCCAAGACGACGACCTAGTGGATTATCTCATGGCGTCACCTCCTCTAGAGATTGAGGGTTTCCTCAGACCTGAACCTCTCGACGAAGACCTTGCTCCAACCGCCTGCGAGCAAATGTTGGACAAACTCCTGATGGCCACGAAAGAGCAGCAGGAGAAACAGCAGCAGTTACCCATGGAGCAGGAAGAGTGGGAGGAGAGCTTCAATGAGCTCTTTCCAGATCTTGTATAGAGGCTTGTCCTCTTCTTATCTTAAGGCACCATGACGTCCACGGAAATGTTCTATGTACATATGTAGATATCCATCAAAGTCTGTCGAGTCGCAAGAATAAAGTCCGAGGAAATCCTAGTACACAGTGGTCTCATTATTGTACAAAGACACGAAAAAGTTAACATCGAGTACATGGTAGTGGTTGAACATGTACAGTCCTTGGCATAAGTCATTCCTGCGGGGTAGCATGAGCTGCATCCCCCAAAGTGGCAGCTTTCGGTGTGGAATCTGCAACTGAAATGGATCGTCTAGACGTTGGTTCTCAAGATGCAGCATAACGAGCAACCTTATGACTTTTGATGCAAGTTGCTCATGATGCTGGATCTGATGAAGCAATGTCTGGACGACCCAATTCATATGCAAATTCAAAGCCAAAGCGTTTCAGTTTTGCATATGCATGCAGATTCCCCACATAGAAGTTACTCACGCCGAGGACTGCATAGCGAATGAGACAGTGAGTAGAGAAGCTGACAAATCTCTCCCCAAGAACTGACCTTCGTGGCTTAGGTGAGAGGAAACAACGATATCACCGGGCGTGTTCAGATCTCAAATGTTTTAACCGTCTTTGGCGACGCTTTCGCCCGATGGCTCAGAATTGCTGGCGCGATTACTGCAAATGGGTCCGTAGAACACGAGCTCGGGGATCTGACCGCCCTGGACGCCGGTGCCGTTGGTGCTCTCAGCCGAGCACTGGAACTGAAAGGTGACGCATCCGGCCATGACTTCAGTCATGCCTTCCTGGCCGAAGTAGGAGAGCTCGGAGCCGTCAAGGATTACTGATGCTGTGTAGAATTGGTCTGGCTCAACTTGGACCGGTTGCTCAAAGAATACCTGAAAGAGAGGTAGGGTAGCTAAGGTATCGACGAGATCAACGCGTATGACAATATACGTGGGAGAGTCACCCAACCTGGAAGGTGCTGCTGGAACCATCAGAGAAGAATTTGCAGTTGTTTTCGGCCAGTGATCGTCCGCATGTGGAACTCTTCAGCTCGATTTTGGCTGTGTAGTCGGAGCTGCCGTTCGAAGAGCCGTAAAGGCCGAAACCGATGATGAAGACCCGTCGGTCCACGCAAAACTGGATCGAGTCGCAGCGTCCACGATACCTCCACTGATTGCTGCGATATGCTGAAGACTGGAAGCGATGGCATCGCTGCATCTGTAGGCCACGGCGTGGTCGAGACGGGTACAGCACCTCTGGTTTGCTCTTGGTGCTCGTGAAGTGCATGAATATGTCGGTGGTCTCTCGCAGACTGAGCACGTCCGCAGGAACGACCTCGTCGGCGAATTCTTGTACGCTCATGGCTGGAAAGCGGATCTGAAAGACGGTCCAAAGTGTAAGAAAAGTGCTGCTATGTAAGAACCTCAGCCGGCGTAAGATGCCTTCGCAACATACCAGGTGCATGGCAGGTCCGAGTACCTCTCGTCGGTTAGCTGGAGTGGGTTCAAGGCCGCGTCGATCGCATTCGACGCCCGCCCACTGAAGAGCAGCTCTGAAGACGCACGTTTCACGGCAGTTGAGACTCTCCCGGGCCAAAACGGCCTTCAGAGTGTCCAAGTCCACGTCGGAAAAGCTGTCCGAAAGCAGCGCGAGCTGCGCCTGCGCGTCGATCACCTCCCAGCTCCGTTCCATTAGTTCAGGCTCCTCGAAGAGCCGGGACTGAGACAGAAGGACGCATGCGTTTCGCGCCGTAAGACTGTTCTCCAGGAAGCGGACGCACTCGCCCGCAAGGTGCGGAACCAGATAGCGCTTAGAGCAGTACAATGTGGCCAAGACGTTGTCGTTGGTCAAGAGGATCTCGTCGTAATACAGGTACCTGTAGTTGATAAAAAGATGGAAGTGCCAAAAACTCTGGTGGACTTGAGAATGAAACGCACCTTAGCATGGTGAGAAACGCCGCAGGTTCAACGTCGGGCACCTCAATTACGTCCCCCTCCTCAGCCAGGCCGCCGAAGAACATGGCGTAGAAGACAGAGCTCCCGGTAGCCAACACATACTTGTGCCCTGGGAACTTCTTGGGGGAACCCAGTTCGGCGCCGACGTTGAAATACACGTCTGCCATGAGCGCATTGTTACACATGATGGCATTTCGTTCGCGCATGCTCTTCTGGCCGCTCTGCCAGTTAGGGTCGATCGTCACCAGGGCGTTGAACGCACTCGCCAAAGTGGGGGAGATCGACGGCAGAGGCGACTGCGGAGGTGTGGGCTTTTTTGTGGGGCTGGCAGTGCTGTTGACAGGGGCCCTCCACGAATGCTGCTGTGCCAACTGGTCCGGTGGAGGTGGCGGCGAGGATACCACTTGCTGCACATTCTCCGGCACGACCTGGTGGTTGCCGACCCAGACAGTGGACACGCCGTTGGAAGAAGACGCCACATTTTCCTGGAGGCGCCGAATATTGGCCACCGTCTTGGCCGCTAGGGACGAGTAGGACATGGACGTCGTCTCTTGATTGACAGAGTCGTCGGGGTCTTTCTCCGGCGAAGGGATCGTCTTTGCCGCTCTGGAGGTGGAAGGTGCGGCAGTGGCACCAGCCGCAGCCTCCCCAGAACCACTGGCTAGGGACGAGGACATGTTGATGACATCAAAGCGCCTTCTGCTCCATGATCAAAGTCTTCTACCCCTGAAGATGTACCAAGAGCACGGGCCTGCTGCAGGGCTGGATCCAGGAGAAGTGGAGAGAATGAGAAAGAAGTGGTGCGCAGCGCTCGGCTCTAGCAGCCTGGAAGTGTCGACCGCCGCGGCGCGGCCAAGCTGCCTCTTGTCAAGGTTGTCAACGTTACCAAGTGGAGAGACTTGGGTGACGATAACAACAACAACAAGATGGACACTCATGAGTTCAAAGTGTCTGACGTGGAGGTAATCATTGCTTCACACCTAAACTGTTATTAACATATTAATTTTTTGCAATAACATTTTCTTCTGGCAGCAACGCGCCAGGCACCAGGCACAAAATTTGTTTAAATATTTCGAACAATATGTAAATGTAACGATAAATTACTCCCTTCTTTACACTCTATGCATTTTATCATACAATATATGTAGAATCTGCTGCATTATACTTTTAAATATAAAACAGTGCCGTTTTTTAGTGGACTGGCAACTCTTGAACTCCAGTGCGTAGCGTGGGTGGAAGAGAACAACAATAACCCAACAGTAGGGACGGGAAGAAAAACCCGCCCGTCTTCTCAATCCGCTCTCGAGCCTGGCGAGGGGGTCTGAGTGGTCCAACCTGGTCATGTCCAGAGATTTGTCGGTGACTTCAGACTTCACTTCCACCAGCACGTTGATCAAGCGCGCGTCCATGTTGCCCACGTCCAAGCTCAGGCTCCTCGAGGGTGAGAAAGACAGCATGATCCAGCGGACGCCTTGAGCCAAATTGCAATTCTTTTCTCTTAGGCCGTCCGAAGAGCGGAGTCGTAAAAGTCCGGCGGTGTCAGCACGTCGCCCTCCACCCTTGGTACCTGAACAACCTCACGTTGGGACTCATCACACACTTCAACGAGCAGATTGGCACCCACAACTTCGAGTAAGTCGGCAATCGCAGTTTTAAGGGAGGTGAGCAACCTCCTCATTTGTTGTTCTCTTCAAGACTGGACGGCATCCTGGTCGGCTACGGCAAGCTCTTCTTGAAGTCTCCCAGGGGGTGCTTCCTTAACGAAGAGGCCTACATCCACCTAGACGTAGCGTCCGACTTCTGGCTCTTTCGGCCATCTGTGGGCTCTCAGCTGAGCGGCGTCATTCACAAGAAGAGCCCGACTCATGTCGCGTGCCTGGTACACGGAGTCTTTAACGTGCCTTGCTATAAGCCCGAAGACTCACCTGACGACGAATGGTGCGGCGACAGGGTGAGACTCAACCAGGTCGTGTCTTTCATCGTCGTCAAGACCGACTATTCCCAGAGGAGAGTGCCTTTTATTCTGGGCAGCCTGATCGAGTCGAGCGTGGACGAGAGGAAGATGGCGAGACCAGAGGAGTCTGTCACGGCCAATGTGGAGGAGGTGCCGGAGAGCAGCTGGAAGTCTGTAGTCGGTGGCGGCAAGGCCAGCATCGGCGCCACTAACAACAACGACCATCAGAACGGAGTCGATTCTGGCATCGACAACGTGGGCAGGAAGAGCAAGAACAAGAGGAAGAGAGAGGAAGAAGAAGCGACCCAGCCTCCTAAGAAGAAAAAGCGTGAGGCTGCAGCAAAAGTGAGCGACAAGAGGTCGGAGGACAAAGAGGATAAAGACCAGGAGGAATTGCAGAGTAGCCTCCTCGCCAGGTTGAACGAGAAATTCGAAAAGAAGAAAAAGAAGCAGCACACGAGTGACGTTGACGAAACTGTGCAAAGCCAAGAATCGCCTCGTAAAAGGAAGAAGAAGAAGTCCAGCACCAAAGAAGAACCGGAGGAGGAAGAGGAGTCCAGACGACTACTTCAGGAATCCTTGCTGAATTCTGTCTACCAAGGAGGACAAAGCAAGAAGAAGAAGAAGACGAAAGAGGCTTCCGATCGTGTCTCGGTACTAAGCTCAGCTGAGAAGAAGCGTTCGCCGAAGAAAAAGTCCGAGGAAACCTTCCCAAAGCCCGAGTTGCTGGATTTGCTGGAGAGCACGATCGAGCCAGAGTCTCCTGCGTTCACCAGCACAAAGACTCCCTCAACGTCGACGCCATTGGCACCCGGGACGGGCTCCAAGAAGAAGAAGAAGAAGCAGAAAGAAGACAAGGTTAAAATTCAGAACTTGCTCATAGAAAACATGGTGGCCAAGATGCAGAGGTCAAAGGGGAAAAAAAAGTGAACTTTAGTCTCCTGTCATGACCAAATCGTGCGGAAATACTTCGAAAAAAGATTTTACTCTTGTGTACACAACAGTAGACCGGTATGCAACCATCGTGACGTCTAATGCCTGACGTATGGATATATATGATATATCTGTCATACTTAGGAGTGTGTTGCTCTTGACGGTCTCTGCAATGAATCATGTTATGTTACCAGCAGTTGTTATGTTACCAGTTCTTTTCTTCTGCCAACTTGGCTTAAGATTGGTCTCAGGTAACCGCTTGCTTGGCTTCATGCTTCTTCTCGAAGTTGCTGAAGATGAAAAACTTGTGTTGGGTGTCTCTCACTTAAGCATGGAGCTGAACTTGGTTACCAATGGCTCCAACTGGTTCAGAGTTATCTCTAGGAAGCGGTTCTTGACCTTGGTGATTTTTAGATTTCCTTTGAAATCATTACAAAGGTCATGAAAAGTGATGTTGCGCAATTCAGGCATGTAGCAGTGGTATCTTTAGTCTTTTTTGAGCACCCTGTTCACATCCTTCCGGTCCTCCTCTTCTGAGGTTGGAACCCATGAGTGAGAGGCCGATCACAATGTGGACTGTTTTGGGCTTGAGGGGCTTCTTGGCCATGTTGCACCCGGTCATGAGCCAGTTCAAGACCACGTAGGCAATCAGGTGGATTGGAAGTGAGGTTCAGAACCTGAGCCACGTGTATTGCTGCAACCAGTCGGCCACCACTGGATCACCGGACATGTGACATTACGAGTAGTGATGACGTGGTATGCATATGTATGGACTTGGCTATGACGAAGTTATTCGGACAATGTGCATGCTTAAATCCATTTTGGTCTGTACTTTGTAAACGTGTGCAAGCTACGTAGCAGCGTAAAAGCATTGAAGCCACAGAGAAGTACTGAGGTATGACGATATCAGATGTTGGTGGAGCTGGACTGCTCATAGCCATTGAAATGACATCGTCATTACTGGACTGCACCGAGCATTCAGCCCGGATCCAACCCTTCCACTTTTGCATATGCAGCGTGGATCGGTACTCGTTCCATGCAGCTCGAAACAGTGCATGAACGCATGTCCATGCGCTGCTTCGGTGCACATCGTCCGAATGATTTTGTCGCAGCTTTTACTTCTCTTAATTTGTTAATGCTGGTATTTTTCATGTGAAATTTTGCCCAAATATTCTAACATAAGGAGGACCGATTCTTTAACGCTCTTTGTCCGTTTCAGACCTTGCACTGAGTTGTATGATAAAGTAGCATTTTCCTGACCCTCCGAATGATTCTGCCACTCGCTGTACTCACATTGCCTTCGATCAATAGGTGAGGTATGATGTATTTTCAGACAAGAAGGTCTTGTCTTCGTGTCTGTTTCCAATTCCCTCAGACCTAAAGAACAAATAAGCGGACACCCAGTATTGAGCTCCCCTACCCAAAGGGTGAGGGGTCCCAGTGTGATGCTGATCCTGAAAATGTAGATCATAAAGACCTCTTGGTCTTGTACCGAAGGCGCCTTCTCAAGCTTCTCACCGACGGTCGCTGCTTAAACTGCTACTATGAGGGCATTGACATTAACTTGTACTACTGAAGCAAGACCAATTTCAGGAGTAAGTAGAGGCGTTACACCTATTAAATGAGCCCTTTTAAGATCAGATTGGCTGGATTGCATGCAAAAACAAGCGAATGACTTTTGCATACCATGCGAAATAGGCTTGTGCGAAATGTACTTTTTCTGAAAAACGATAGGCGACCAAGGGGTTGATATTGTCGGATTTCAGGAAAAAAAATCGAAACGCCACTTACGACTTTTTAATTTTATAACGCACTCACATTTAGTGGGCAAAGTGTGCACTTTTCTTCCACAACTTTGGACTGGATTAAACTGCAGAAGTGGTTTATTCCTCTTAGGAACGTCATGAACCCAAGACAATCCTTGCCGTGAGTAATGTTGCTGGGGGTAATGTGCTGCAACTCTCTGAGCGGGAATGCCTTGGACTTAAATTTGGCGTGCGCTCCCTCCCCCTTTTTTTCCTTTTCATCAGTGCTTGCTACAGAAAGTCCAGACGTACGGAGAAATGGGCCCCATAGGTGGCATAAGGAGCTTCCGGTGGTGCCACCCCGAGATTGACGTGGGCCAGGGAAGGCAGAATCTGCCCACAAAAGTTTCTGCACTTTTCACTCAAAAAAAGTGGCCAGAAATGGCCAAAAACAGCCAGCACTGGCGTGGGGTCATCTGTGGGTCCCTGCAGTATGAGTGCTCTAGTGTCACTATGGGCACTCAATACTGTCAACCCATGTACTCAAAGTGATGGGCCACTGTCTGGAGGATTCGTTCCATGCAAAAA
>JAAUXU010181367.1_pt1 | contig 43035 bp, 60 predicted proteins | sample 7278151 | NCBI WGS metagenome assembly JAAUXU01 (sample SAMN14350113, study PRJNA611818) | marine sediment metagenome | isolation source: surface marine sediment (1.8m) | place: French Polynesia: Moorea | collected 2018-08
CACAGACTAAGGGAGACCGTATAAAAACACACTGAACAGCCTCTAATAGAGTCAATATGACCGATTTTTAGCCCAACTCCGTACACTTTTGCATGAATCACACTGTACCCGGGACTGTGTACAGTGGTACACTGTACCACTGTCTCACCTGGGAGACCCGATGATGAGCACTTATGAGTCACACTGTAGCCCAAGCCATGGAAGACAATGGGATGACGACATGCAAACTCTAGTGAATTCAATGCAATATTTTTAACTTTTAGTACAAAGTACTCCTCTTACTGCTGCTCCAGCCGTCCAAGACCCCATTGGTGAGGTCAGCCACGCACTGTGTAGCTACCTTCTAGTACATGCAATTCAATATTTGCAATGTTTAGCACAAATGACTCCACTTACTTATGGATCACCCTGTCGACTTGAAATGACCCCTGTTCCCTTCTTGACCACGACAGCCTGGTCCAGCCTGGTAGGGCTGACAGGCCGTGCGGACAGGCCTTAAGGAGAGAAAGATCACACACTTTTTCTCCCTCCTCCTCCATGGTAAACACTTCGGGGGCTCACCAGAATAGGCCTTTTTGTGCCCTGAGCAAAACCGTCGCTCGCGGTGCTTTTACCCATCTGTTGTTTGTGGTCCGGAGCATAATTGTGAGTGATTATAGCGTCTTGGCGAAAGAGTTGAGCCTCTTAGTCCAGGTGATGGATCAGGCAGCAGCAGCGGCAGCATGAAAAATGGTGCCCATTATCGTTATGCCTCCACTCTCAGCGTCCTGTGTCTACATGGATTAAAGAGTTGTCTGCGTGCAGAATGAAGCAAAAAAAGTGGCCAAAATGCCTTTTTTTGATGGCTCTTGCCAAATTTTCGCAGGCAGACAAAGACTTCGCCTGTCTCACGTACTCAATCACGGTCAAAAGTGTGGAAAAACAAATGAGAGGAAATTGATTTCCCAGAAAACCTAAAAACTCTCAAGCGTTTCAGAGTCGAGTCCAGCGATAGATTTTACGGGTTTTGGGCACTGCCCAAAAAACGGTCACGCGATTTTGGGTACAAGAAGGAGGGGTAGAAAATGAGACAAAGGCACTTTAGAGCACTTTTGGGTCATGACACCCGACAAAGTCTCGTCCAGTTTTCGCCTCCTCGTGCATACAGGGTGCGTCAGTTCTTTTTGCACGCCGTGAAATGCGTAATTATGCGGTTAAGTGAGTAATTATAAGCCTGGTGCTCTTTTGCTCGGGCATAATTGAAATTTGGGCTGGATCACTTGTGTCTCTGGCAGTCATGAAGTTGACTGATTTCTTCATTCAAACCTGGGCATTAAAGTCATTTGCATACATGTAAACAAAGTCCATACACTTGCAACGCTTTTTAAAGCACAATTGCTGAACATTCAAGTATTACACGTGCGTCATGTAAGTTGGAACTCTAAAAGCAGTTGCAGATTATTTTGCACACGCTTCATCTAACACATGTGTCAGCCAGAAGAGACTGTTTAAATAACAATTGAGACACTTCACACGCACACTGTATGTACATCACATGTCTGTCACATGCAGTTGTAGCTCTTTTGAGCTCAGTTGAAGAACAATTTGCCCACCCTGTAGACAGTTGGACCTGTTTCACGCTGAATCGCAGCGGATTTTGCACACCCTGTACGTATATTGCATGTCTGTCATGCGCAGCTGCAACAGTGTGAAGCTGATGGGAAAAACAATTTACCCACCCTGTTCACACGAACAGTTGTTAAGTGTTTAAAGCTGAGTTGCAGAACACTTTGCCCACCCTGTGTGTGTCCAGATAGAAGCCGAACCAATGTTTCTTCCCGGCTGGAAGGTCTTGCTCTACTTCTCAGTCCTCGTTCACATGCAACAATGGCTGTTGCAGTGGAGCAAAGTTGACAGGTTGACGAAGTTGACAGAGTTGACGAAGCTGACAGAGTTGACGAGGCTGACAAAGTTGACGATCGAGCAGTTGCTGCCTCCGTCCCAAATGAGCGTCCCCGACTCGCACTCGACGGGTGCGGAATGGGAAATCGTGCGTTTCTCTGCCATGATCGAGTCTGAGACTCGCACCATTTTTCACGTGTCCAACGCGGGCGCGGACTGCGACGCCCTCCAAGGGGGCGCCAACATGACGTCTTCTCAGCTCGTCGAGGATCCAATCGATTGTAGCATTTCTCTACGCACCTCAGTCAGATGCTTTCCTCTCGTACAAACACAACTTTCAGGCAATAATACTTTAAGGTGGCTACGAAGAAACCCTTCTCATATCGAAGGAAGCACCTTTGACAGAGCTCCTTTTCCTTTGTCCAATACTTCTTCGTAACTTTACATGATTGAGAAGATTTCTTACGTAAAATGTGCATTTTTGGCAACAGGAACGTGCAAATATCCGGATCCCACATCGGATTGTCGGATTTTGCTTCTGCTTGACATTCGCCATATTCGCGAAAATCGTTCATCTCCTCAGCGATAGTTACAAAATTATTCAGAAAAAGGAGTTTTGTGTCTGAAATATACGTACCTGTCAAGGTAAAAAGGCATTCTTTGCAGGAAAATATGCGCCGTCATCGCTCCTTATATAGAGACTTGTTATTTTCTAATCCGAGTCTGACATTTTGACCCTCCGAAAACCCGAATCCGACGAATTCGGATTGTAGCACTATTCCCACACTCTTAACTGACAGCACTTTTTATATGAAAGTGAAGCATTGTTTAGGTACAAATGCTGCTCCACGTAACATCAATAGCTGCAAATGCTCCTCTTAGAAGCATCAAAAGGTACAAATGCTGTTGTTCTTGAAAGCATTTGGAAAGTACAAACGCTGTTGTTCTTACAAGCATTTGGAAAGTACAAACGCTGTTGTTCTTACAAGCATTTTGAAAGTACAAATGCGCTGTTGGGAGCACTTTCGGTAAAGGACATCTTTGGAGAAGCCGTTCCAGAACTGTTAGTGCCAAGTTTCACCTCCTGAGGAACAACAAAGTCGGTTTCGGGAGTCGATCGCTCACTTCTTTTCTTTGCTGTGGCATGTTTATTGCCGGCCAAAAGCCGGAGAGACCAAGAATTATTCTGGCCACTGCTTGGATTGTGCGGTTTACCCCAAAAAATCAGCTGCTGAGGTCGAAGCAAACGTAGAAGCGTTTGTTGTGGCCTCTACGGGGTGCCGCAGATAAATCAGGGGCTCTTTAGGCGTAGGGAGCAGTAGAATTCTTCTTGGAGTTATGTTTCAGGCACCGTAATGAAGAACATCATTCAGTATGTCCGATGGATGAAGAATGAGAAATCTTTATTAATCTGCCACACCCTGTACAATTTACGGTACCGAGTATGTCCGGCCGAGGCATCATCTGTTCTTCTATAAGTAGGTGGTGGAGAAATCGTCATTGATCTGTATAACTGATAACTCTAAATATGTCCGGCCGAGGCCTCTCTTTTCCATGCGAGAGATAAAGATTCATCTGCTCCACCCGGTACAATTTACCGCACTGAGGCAGCTTTTCTCCGTAAAACAGGTCATGAAGTCTGATCTGCCACACCCTGTACAACTAAAAGCTCTAAGTATGTCCGGCCGAGGCCTCTCCTTTCCATGCAACAGTGATGTCACCTGTTCAACGTGTAGAAGGGCACGCATGAACTGGCTACTGTCGGCGTGCACTGAGCTGCTGTAGGCGGAACGACTACTAAAATATGCCTGCAGCATCTCAGTACGAGAAGGAATTCAAGTTGTTCGGGGCCTAACAGCAGTAGCAGCAGCAGCGGCGGCGGCGGTGGCGGCGGCAGCGGCTGCAGTAGCAGCAACTTGGGTCGGTCCTGCCATGGGGTGACCTTGCGCAACGTCTCAAGGCAGCCCACACGTTCATGAGTTCGTAGTACATATGTGACAACCACCACGACGGCGACAGCAGCAGCTGCTGCCAAAATGCCTTCCTCGTCGTCCTGCAGGACGACGCTGTCCACCATCAGGAACGTGTTCTGGACGTACGTGACTCTGGTGCTCAGACTGAGCTTCGGTCTCTGGGACCTGCTGGCGCTGGACTTCGTCATCGGCTTCTCCTTGAGGGGAGGAGGCGGCCGCGAGAGACAGGACACGACGACCGCGACGGTGACGACCACGACAGCGGAACCCCAGCCAGAGTTGACCAAGTTCAGATTAGTGAGGCCTATCTTCAGGCGGGATGGGTCGAGTCTCAAGGACATGATGTGCATACGCGAGAAGTACCTAGAGACGTCCCAGGTGTTGCTGGACCAGGAGCTGCGGGTAAAGGAGGTGGACTCCGACTCGCTGTGCCTCTCCTCAGAAGGCGATAGCAAAGTGATCGTTGGAAGTCTCCAGGCGTTGGAAGTGTGGGCGTCCTACGTGTCCGCCACCATGGAGAATCTCAAAGTGTTCCTCGTGTCCTCCAAGAGCCAGCGCAGCTACAGCGAAGCCCTGCTGATCGAGAGCATCGCAAGCACCCCCGGCACCGAAGTGGTGACCTGGGTCGACGGCGCCGACGTCGCCTCCGAAAAGCTCGTCGGAGACCGACTCTCGGACATAGTGGCTCTCCTCTGCGTGAGAGAAGTGGCCAGATCGTGCTACAACTGCTCCAAGGTGGTGCTGCACTTGCCTGCGTTGCACGAGCAGCACCAGGACGACGAGGAGTACCTGGCGGAGAAGATCCAGGAGTGGCTGCCTGGGTCCAAGAGGCTGTTCTTCAATTGCAGTAGCGCGAGAGCGATCGAGTGGTCGCCAGCTCGGTTAAGGACGATTCACCCAAGCGACATCTTAGACGATTGAACAAGACTAGTGATAGACATCTTAATTACAATTACAATAAAAGGTCCGCTTCCGATGCCAGGTGTTTAAATTAGAAGGATCTGATTGGCGCGAGTCAGACGAGGCCTGCGAACAAGTACTTAGTGGCTGAGTACAGCGTGCTCGGCATGGACATGATCAATGCAAAGGTGACGAAGTGATGTGACACAACAACAGCAACAACAACAAGGCCCTCGTCGGCAGTATCATTTTACTATTCTTCTTCTGAACGAAGTTCAGCATCCTAGCCAGAACGCGGACGTCGGCTGGGTGTGGTGCACGTCGGCGATGACGTTGTCGTCGTCGAACTTCCAGAAGAGGTCTGCCTTGAAGAAGTAAGTCTGGCCTGCGAAGAATGCGAGGGAAATAAGTGATTTTGAGTCCTCCAGAGTGCTGGCGGCTCCTACCATTGGTCCAGGTAAAAACGCTGTCGATGTTGGCGGGGATCCCGCGCCACCTCTCCGTGATCCTTTGAGGATATCCCTTCTCGATGGTAGCTTGAGCCTCGTCGTATCTCCAGTAGAGCTCCCCGGAAAAGATGTACGACTTGCCGTTCTTGCCCCAGACGAATGCCGCGTCCACCCGCCGGACGGAGGGAGGCAACCCGAGGGTCACCAGCGGCCGGGGAGAACCCTCAACGAAGCTGAAGCCGTCAAACACCCAGTACTGGTTGCCTGAATCGACAAGGCGAAGGTTTGCACTTACACTTTGTATGTGCGAGGTCTTTTACAGTACGCCCACGGACAGCAAAGCAGTACAAGCAGTCAGTGACCGCACCTGAGAAGAACACGATGAAGCCGTCCCTGGGCCTCTCGTACACGGCGTCGATGTGGCTCACGCCGGAGAACGTCCCGAACATCTGCTGGAAGGGGGCGGGATATCCGGGCACCAAGAGGCCTCTTCGCCCGTACCGGTACAAATTCTGTCAGTAGAAGAGCATCCACGACATGTCCGTGATCAATAGGGGCAACAGAGATCTTGAGTAGAGACTTGTAGATGATCTACCTGAGCCTTCCTAGTCTTTTTCCCCTTCAGGGAATAACATATTCAGCCCTGCTACAGCGTCCTCTTTATCCTCCAATTATCCTCCAGAGGATACATATGGGCTCCATAGTCCTCGATTGATCGGCACATGGCTCAACAAGAGCATCGTCTCTTGCGAACTCTTGGACTGGTGAAGAAGAATCCACCTGTCCTGCGGCTTCCATCCCCTGATAGAGGTGATGAGGAACTCTGGTGCCCCCATCAGCATCCTCTTCAGCTTCTCTGGCAACCTCAACATGAGCCTTTATGACCTCAAAGTCACGTCATGCCATCCTTGTCCCAGACACCCACTCAGGGCGAGAAACTTCACCTGAGATAAGATTGGTGCAACTCACTCGACTTCTCCGTGTGGTCTGTCCTTGTCAGTGAGTCCAACAAGACCATCCACAACACCCTGGACTCTCCCAAGGATGCCATCGACACAGCCTGGGAGGCGAGGATCACCCCTGACTACATCAGAAAGGCCTGTTGGAACTTCAGACCGAGGTTGGAGAAAGTAATGGCAATGGAAGGGAAGCCCGTCAAGGACTAACTACAACAGCGACAACTTCTTGAGGATCCCTACGGTCTCCAAGTCAATCAATGAGCTTAGTAAGTTGGTGCAAAGAAAGATTTTTGTTGAAGGTTAAGAGATTTCTGGTTTGGAGCACCTCCAGCACACCAAGGGCTTTGTCATTTTTACGTTGTCCAAGATCACAGTGTTGCACTTCGTAGACCTGAACATCTGCACGAGGGGAATTGTAGAAAAAAAATATGAAGTAAGAAATGGAGTAAAACCATGGCCCAATGCTGTGTTAAAAGGGGGAGGCTCTCCGTCCACCATTAGGCATTTTATAGACCTTGTAAGAATTGCCGACCATTATTGTGGTTTTTGCGTACGCACCCGGTACATTTCATCAATGGTCCTTGAAGTTTCAGTCGGAAAACCCGGAGTTCCCCCTTGACTGCTTGCGGGGAAGACTTGACTCGAATTGTTAAAGCAGTAGAAGTTTATCATACTGACAATAAAGACTTGGAATGATGGACTCTACGTAGCAGTACTGACAGAGTGGTCATCTACAACACAACTTACATCCAATCTCATCTGAACTTGTTCGGCATCTTTGCATTCTACCTGCAGGACAGAAGAAGGTGATGAGCATCCAGCATCATGGAGAGTGGCAAACTTCATAAGAGATCCACAACTTGACAAGTGGATTCCAGTGAGACTCTCTTGTCCAAGCCCTAGTCAAAGGATTGGTATCTCCTACAGCCGACGGATCAATGACCTCGAGCAGCCCCAAGGCAATGACTGCACACTCTTGAAGAAGTCCATGAGGTTTGCTTTTGCTCTGCCTACGTTCAGTGCTTCAGTAGAGAAAACTCCTCCCAGACAAAAATGACCTGGAACTCCAGGAAAAGCCTCGCAATTAAGTCTCTATTTGGTCTTCCTGTAACCAAAAGTGCCTTTTTTTCTACGAACAAAGTTCTGCACTGATAGCAAAGCACCTGCAAGCTCGTCATTCCCATCATGAACGTCTGGAGGAGGAGGGATATCAAAAAAGGGAGTCAGATGCAGAGATTTCGACAGAGAGAGAAGCTTATGGAAATGAGGCTGCTGATGAAGAAGCCGAGACTCAGTTTAAAACAGAGAAGAAAAAGCTGGAGGATGAAGAGAAATGATCTACTGAGCAAGTCAAATGTGATGAGACAGAACCGGAAGGAATTCGAGAACCTTTGCGAGATGAAAAAGCCGAATTTGTCTGAAATATCCGCCCAAAAGGTGAAGCTGATTGAGGCCAACTTAAAAAAAGAAACAAAAACACCTGTAAAACACTGCTCAACTATCCTCTTTACCTCTGACTAATCCAGGTGTTTGGTCCAAGAAGATCAATGCCTCTTACGAGGGTAAAGTGGGGTATTGGTATAATCGACTTTTCACACTTACTGAAACTGGAATAAACCATGTTGCAGGTCTCACAATTTGCTTCTTCGCGTACCAGAACGAAATATTGCACGGGGTCTACATCACGGTTTAAGCATTTTTGGCACTCCCTTCCTCGAAATGAGTGCCAAGATGCAGTGTTTGGCACTGTGACCCAGCACTTCCTGATAGCCAATGCAGCTTTGGAAAAATCAGGTTGCCCCTGTATAAAAACTCTTTCAAAGAAGGTGAGACAGAAAACAAGCAAAATTGTTGTTTGCAATCATTGTTGCAGCAAGTGAAAACAGCACGATGCAAACTTAGTATTCAATATGGTGGATTGATCACATTTTGGTTCACTTTTTCCCTCCCAAACAAGTAATCCCCCCAAAATCGCTGAGAAAAGATCTAAAAACCCCATTTAACAACTACGGTGTATGAAGATGTTTGCTCTACCCAAGTTCTCACGTCATCTAACTGATGATAATATCATGCTCATCATTAGTACCTCAATATTCAAGTTGTTACCTTTCCCTTGAAGCCAAAGAGTTCTCCCCTGAGGTTGACCAGCTCGTCGAATCCACCGGAGCAAATGTCGTCAGCGTTGACGTCAACGATGATTGTGTCATCATCTTGGTCAGTTGCTCCGTCATTCTGGTAATCGTAGCCACCGTCTGTGGTCGTTGTGCTGGTGGTGACGCTTGACGTTGTGGTGGTGGTGGCAGGAGTCGTAGTAGCAGTCGTTGTTGTTCTTGAAGTTGTACTCGTGGACGCTTCGAAGACGTCGTCGCTGTCCGGAACGTCATCTATCGGTCGCTGTACTGGCGGGGGCCACAAGTGTTGATTCATTTATATCAATGTATGCGTTGGCAAGGCCTACTTTTCTGGTGCACAACTTACTGTACAACTCATACATTGCCAGAATGTCGTCGTACCCCAGCTGAAAGTCCTTGCCCACCGCGCCCCTGTAGTACGGGAACATGACCGAGTCCGCCACGGGGCTGTGGGCCAAGCCCAGAGAGTGCCCCAACTCGTGCACCTTAAGAAATTATACGTCATGTGTATATTGATACGTCAGTTTAAGTGTAAGAATAGTATCTAATTGTACCCCGTGCATCAGAAGGGGTCGAGAAGCAATCCCCTGAGGTCACCGTGTGATCCCAACAATAGCTATTCTGATACAGTAGGCGCCGCATATAAGTGGCGCGGATATATTACCACGCCACTGTATATGACCAGTTTTGCTCTGGCCCAAGGGTGGTCTTGTAAGCGGCGCCTACTGTTTCTAACAATTGCTACACACGTACATCAGACCACTGCTTACAAAAACCTTTACAAACCCAATTTGGCGATAGAACAAAATTGTACTAGCCCAAAAGGCTGGGTCAAAATACTCTCTGCACATACTGTTTGTCAACCCCAGCAAGATAGCGTTTGTTACGTCCACTGAGTTGTCACCCTTGACTTGAGCCTGCTTAGTCTTGTCCAGCAAGACAGTATTCGTTCCATTCATTGACTTGTCTCCAGAATTGCCAATCTGACTTTGTTCAAGTTTGAGAATTTCGGTGTTTTTCATCGGAGATAATATTAATAGCTATGGCATCTGTTGTCTAAGCAGCAATGAGTCTATTTATCTGCACGTGCGTGGATCAAAAGCTATTTATATACAGTCTTTGCCGTGAGTCATTGCGTTGAGCATAACATCACCTCATGCGCTGCACCGAAACATGTTGGGGTGGAATTTTGATATGGAACGAGTAGGTGTGGTGACACTTGGGCACCATGTTGAGCACAGAGGTCCAATGTCAAGGCTGCCCATTTTAGTGCTAGAGTGCTCAAACGGAAGACAACGAGAGAGGAGGCGTGCCAAACAGGAGTGAAATTGGACTTCTTTGACTGTGCATCATTTGGTGCACAATCAATAAGAATTAATAACAGATGTGTAAGAAAACAGCTTTTCATGTCAAGGCCAAATGCTGCACATGCCATTCTTGGCTAGAAGGGAACCTTCATCACTGGCTCAAAGGCGACATCGAAGGATTCCTAGCAATGCCGGCTTCAAGGCAGACACTCGTGCCTGCTTCCAGATTAATCAGTGGCATCCAGTGTGCAAAAATTGCTTGCAGAAAAATTTCCAGGTGTATTGACCCTGCCCGTGAACCGTTACCGCTACTGTGAGGAAGTCGGTGCGTTCCATCCTGCCCTCGGGGTCCCAATCCTCGTCCTCGTCGAAGTGGACGTCCCCGCCGAAGGAGCCGAACTCGTACGGGTAGAAAGCATGAGCCAGCACGCGTCCCGGTCCGTCGAAAGGATGGCTGCAAAGAAGATCACCAACGTCGCCATGAGCGCGCCTAGCAACAACCCCAGGTCTCTTTGCCTGTCTCCGTGGGAGTAGCGGCCGAAGAGGATGGTGATGTCCGACCTCATGGGGTCGTCGGTGTGCAAGAACCGGAGGCGGGAGAAGCCGCCCCAAGCACTGAAAGCCCTCTTGAGAGTCTTTCGAACAAAGGTCTCATTCCCCAGCTTGGGAGTCCAATTGGCAAGGCTGCAAAGCGAAGGCTTGCAAAAAGAACGCAAAACTAAAGTATCTCAGCTGAACTTACTGATATCTAATCTTCCTTTTATTCCAACCTTTGCCTCCAATCGCGTATCGCTTTCTCCTCCTGTGCTTCTCCAGAGGAGTCTCGATGTCCTTGTTGCCGCACCGAGGACTCGCCAGCAGCTGCAGTAAAGTTATTGCTTAAATCTCTACTTTACACTTGCCCTCTTTACCCTCTGAACTCTTCATAATCGAATTGCGCTCTTTACACGTGTGAATCACATACTTTCCATACGAGAATTATGTACTGGCACTGACACCACCAGAAAAGAGCCGAGGACATCATCTCCATTCCAAGCTAGCAAAGAAAGAAATTTTTTGCGCAAATTGGTGGCGCTGATTATATTTGTGCTCTATGAGAAAATCAATTTATTGGTCAAAAAACTGTAGTTTATTTAGAGACACAAAAAGGACAGGGGAGACATTACTGTTCTTTACTTTACTCTGCTTCACTTTACTTTGCTTTGCCTCACCCTACTTTGCTGTGCTTCTACCTCACTTTGATTCATATTACTTCACTATACTCGACTAGAGTTGTGATGAGAAAAAAATGTCCCAGTCAAGAATCAAGTCCAGCCAGGTGAACACGTGATGTCAGCTGAAGCACCTTGTTCTGGCCATCCCAAAGAGACAACTCAACTCAACGTTTCACTCAAAAACGTTTCAAAATTTGTATTTTTTAGGCTTTAAGATGTGCGTTTAAGAGTGCAATCGGTCCTTAGCACTTGTATATTGCAAGATATGTCATGAACAAGCGTACTATATAGTTCACCTTCTTGGTCTCGTCGTCCAACCGTCCGGTCTGAGGGATTGCCCCGAACTTTTGCACCCGGGTCAAGGCCGCGGTGATGGCGTCCTCCGTGTAGAGCGCCGCAGAGTCGGCGGGGCCGGGATCGAGGTACCCGAACGCCTCCATGAAGTCGACCTAGAAGTTTGCGGCCACCGCCGACAACGAGAGCAACGTGAGACGGCGGAGACACAGCTTTATCACGCTCAACTTTACCGCTTCCGGCGGCGTCAACAGTGACTTCTTCCGGTCGTCGGGAAAAGTGACTTTCTCGTCCTCGTCCACCGTGAACGGGACGAAGCGCGTCGGCCGGCAGCTGGCCGACAGGAACGACGTCAGGAAGAGCAATGACGACAACTCCTTCGTCACCATGGTGTCCGACGACTTCGTCTCACTCACTTTCCTGGCCTTTCAATGAGAACCGACAAGGTCAAGCAAGACCTCCCAGTAGCTCAAAAGCACAACAAAAAAAAACTTTCTGATGATAATAGAACAAAAAAAAGAAAAAATCTTGGCCTTTTGCCTGCTCACTGACTTCAAATGATGTGAACGCCAAGAGTCTTTTCTTTCGCATTTGTGCCTTAAGCTTTTTTTACACCTTTTTGGCCCCAAAAGCAATGCTTTGAAGGATTTTTCTTTTGCTCCAACCTGTAGCCGATGCGCGAATACCGGTTGGCTCAGCAAAAAGAGGTGAACTGAACGCTCATTTCCTTTTCTCTCAAGTCGACAAGAGCACCTCAGACCAACTTTTGTACTATGGATGGCAGGGGAAAAAATCCCAGTTCCAAGAAGTCTGGGCATGAAAAAAAATCCGTCAGGATTTTCTTTACATCTACTAAGAAGTCAGGTCAGTAACGTTTCCAAATCGAGTCGAACTGTGCATATCAGGCCAGATTCTACATTGTAAATCCATTGAGACATGACTTCGTTGATGCATCTTGAACTATAAATAAGTCGTGGTCAAACAGTTCTGGTTTCGATGCAATTTCTGGTTACTCTTTCGTCACTTAAACTTTTGTACTTTGATGTTGTGCACTGGGGTCTCCATGCAAATCTCATCACGAGTGACTCAAAGAACTACCAAGCTGGAAACTGTTTATGAAGTATGATCCTTCTGAGAAAGAGAGCTTAGAAAACATTTTTTTTAAATGAAATATATGAGTACTTTATCCAGTAAAATTACATTGATCCACTAAAAAGTGTTATTCTGAAGGGATTTGTCCCAGAGAAAGGACACTTTTGGAGCATAAGCGGCAGATTATGGCACTCTGGGCCAGACGTAGAGAAAAGTATTAGGCTAGACTATCTTTTCATCTCTTCTGCGTGTTATACTTGACGCAAGCCTTCATTTGCATCTACTCTACTGAGGTTGTGTGAGGAACTTAACCACCTTTTGGGTCTGCCTCCGAAGTCACATAAGGATATCAGGCCAACATTCGACCCACTTAGGTACTTTCCAGATATTGAATTGTAGTTAAATGAAAGTGAAAACAAAGTGTGTTGAGCTTTGCCTTCCAAAGCTCAACTCCTTTGTTATGTACTAAACTTATGTAGTGAAACGCTATTGCTTGAGGGGGGGAGGGTCAAGGCATGTTTTTAGAGCTATTTGACCATTTCGCATCTCTTATTGACGTAAAATCCACTCAGCAAAATTTCAAAATTTTCATATCTTGGTCGGAGAAGGATTGTGAAGAAAATATGTCTCAGCAATGATGGGAGAGCTTAACTTTACGACTTGAGGAAAGCAATCAGAAACACTTTATCCATTTGTCTAAACCTCTTCCATATTTGAAGATGCATTTTTGGCCCAGTGGAGGAGATACAAAGACTAACTGATTTTCGATGGAGCTGAAGTCTAATATGCATGTGCAGTTGTACATACAGTGGCAAACAAAAGTGGAACAACTCCAATGACTTGCAATGTTGACCAAAGCTAAGAATGAATTGTGAGATAAGGTCAAAAAAAAGTTGGAACTTCGCACTCAAATGTGGAGCAAGTCTTGGTCCAAATGTCTTCTGTCACCACCAAAAAATTGAGCTTAATCGGTACTGGATCGGACTGCACTGTTAGCACGTACAATCTGTAAAGTCACAAGTTCAGACTGTGCTACTGTTGCTGAGATTTAAATGGCCTAGGTTGCAGACGTAGCCATTGTGAAGTTTACGGTGGCACATTTTTCTCTGTCTACACTTAACTTTTTATGGTTGCACTTTTACCACGTGACCTTTCCCACTTCATGGTACGGTTGTCACATTGCAAAGTGATCCATCTGCCACTTATGGTTGCATTGTTACCACGTGACCTTTTATGATGTGTCCAAGCGGCGAAGAATGAGTCATTAGACAGGGTTAAGGAGTTAATGAGGGAAATTATAGGTTTATTCACAAGGAGGGTCTGCCCTGCTGCGCCACTCAGATCGTCGTTCGTCATGTCAATACACAGCGTCGCTTTCACTGACTCTTTCGGTCTTGTCACTGTTTGTGAGGAAGCTTTGTCTGTATACTCCAAGTGAAGAGTCAACACATAATTTTTAGGAGAAAAATATGATGAAACTATGGGTGACGAGAAGTGATTTATGTATCTCCCGCTTAGAGCTACGGCGAACACAGAGCAAGTCCATAAGAAAGCAGAAAGTCAAATCTTTCTATACTTAAGTTTGATCAATGGAAGAAAGCACTTTTCGTCTCCAAACGTCTGTCATTGCTCGGCCTCCAACATGCATAAATAAATAACAAGAGTCTCAAAAATATTAGACACTGTTAACTAAGAAAAAGTCAGAGTTAACGCGACGTGATGATCGCGGTGTCGAACGCCATCACGGCCAAGGACCCGGCCTAAGACAAGGGAGACATGGGGGAGAGTCAGGACCCTCGGTTCGACTTCCTGCAGGACTTCACCTTGAAGTCGCTGCGCCTGAAGCCGGACAAGTGGTCGCGCATGCTGGTCTCGGACGAGCAGAGGAACTTCATCACCAACTTTGTGGAGAGGCCTCTGCCGCAGGTGCGCAGGTTGTTGCCGTCCAGTTCTGAGATGTGACCAACGTGCGTGCGGGTGTTTCAGGAGCTGGTGATCAGTCAGAACTTCTCTGGCCACCTGGTAGCGCACACCGACTGGCCGTCACCGCTCAAGAACAAGGGCGTGTACTTCGTGAAGAGGGAGCCGCTGGCCTTGCCGAAGGATGACTTCAGGAAGGTGCTCGCCTGCGGAGACATTCACCCTAACAGTCTGGATCACTTCTGCGCCTGGGTGGAAGAGGTACTTGTTCATGCTGCACTAGAATGAGGTGAAGTCCGGGAATCTTGTTCCCCTTTTAGGTGATCGCGCCCATCTTGAAGAACGAGAAGAACTTGAGCAAGTTCCCCAAGTGCGTGGCCGACGACATCAAGAGACAAGTACGTAAAGAGATTTTTTCTTCTCTCCTTTTTCCTCATCGGACTTCAAGACCGTGTTCATGTTATTGCTGTTGTTGTTGTCCCTCTCCAAGGTGCACGAGTTGTCCACAGCGGTGTACCAGATCAGGGGTCACATCAAGGGCAAGACTCTGCTTCCATTTCCACAGCAGGGTGCTAAATGTATCGAGGAGGAAGAAGCCAAGGTGAAGCAGTTCAAAGTCATGATGAACCAGCACGTGTTGAACAAGTTGAACGTCTTGGCAGGTGAGGAAGAGTGGCGGCGACGAGTGCGACATGACCCTGAAGAACAACATTGAAGGGATCATCATCAAATGGGCCTACCAGTCAGATGAGGTAAGAACTGAGATGAAGTAAGGCATACACCGTGACTATTGATGGGGACTGGAGTTTTAGGAGATATTTAGGAGAAAAATTAGAATAAGTGATAGCATACGGCTTACAGCATAATTCTTAACATTAATGACGTTCTTACTGTATCGGTTGGACACGACTGGATAGCACAATGTACAGACAAAAAATCAGTACCATAGCGGAGCTAAAAGACTCTCGCTGACGTTCATGTCGTTCGCTTGGCACAGGTAGTTCGTGTAGCTCGTTGTTGGCGTCCTCAAGGTCGTCCAGAACAGTCATGATCACTTAGCACTTTTAGTCGCACGTCCCTACAGTCCGGCGTCTTGGCAGCAACAACTGACGACTGCCCAGAAGGCAGCTGAAGTCGTATCAGATCAGATCACATAGGCATGCACTAACTACGTACAAGACTTGCATGCCTGTACATTACACGTGCGTACATGCAGAAACATAACAAAACACCTTACACATATATACACAGGGGTTTTGAGAGGTCCTTACACTTTGCCATTGTCATTGATCTTGGGGCTGATGTCACAGACTATGTTTGTACCGCTCTTGCATCCGGAAAACATCTCATTTTATCAAGAACTTTATCGCACAGCGACATCAAGTACCAAGATCAACAGCGTCCAAAACAATTATCCGATCGTACCTTGATTTCTTATTCCCTTAACCTGTTTCACTACACAGAACGTGAGTTACAGAGAAGAAGTCTCCATTATTTGGAAATGCCACTGGTGCGAATCGTGATTATACAAATCCCACTGTATTTGATCTATTCAGAAAGAAGTGCAGGTTTAGGTCAATCATCTACAAATCTAACCTATGCAGGTTCTAAGCAAAGATTCTTCTGAGCTTCTGAACGCACCAGGAAAGTTTCCCGGTCCAATGACGGAGATCAAGTTCTGGGAGGCCAAGTGCATGAACCTGGAGTCGCTCTACGAACAAATGAAGGCGCCGACGACGAAGAACATGGCCTCCATCCTGGACATCACTGACAGGTTGGTGAGACTTGTGGCGCCAAGTACGTATTCAACGGTCGCCTTTTCAGCGCTTACTATCCAGTGTTCCGGTCCATGTTGCGCAACGTCGTGGCCGCGTTGAGCGAGGCCCAGGACATCACGCTGTACCTGAAGCCACTGGCTCATCACTTCCAGGTGTTGCGCGGTCAAAGAAAAGCTTAGTCTTGTGCTGGAAAGTTTTCGATAGCGTTCGTCTTTCTTCCTCTCCTTAAGATGCTGGAACAGAGTGACTTTCCTGACGTCGTGCCCCAGCTGCGTCCTCTGATGCACTGCGTGTGCCTGTTGTACTCCACGTCCAAGTACTACAACTCGCCGGCCAGGATCATCGTGCTACTGCAGGAAACCTGCAACCTCCTGGTCGACACGGCCAGAAAGTACCTGGATCCGAATGCTTTATTCCAGGTGCGATGATGGCAATAATCAGTAGTCTCCTAAGCACCTCTCGATCAAGACACGTTCCTGCCGTAGGTCGAGGTGGAAGAAGCGCTCGACAAGGTGCTGATGACCTTAAAAATCTTTGGCAAGTATCGCGCGGCCTTCAGAGAGTTTAAGGCTAAGCTTCCGGACTACTTCTCGAACGTTGATCAGCAGAAGAAGCCCAAGACCTGGGACTTTCAGGAGCATTTGGTCTTCAAGCGCTTCGACGCCTTCGTTGAGAGGCTCAACATTATCAAGGAGTTCTTTAAGACGGCGCAGCAATTCCTCAAGCTGGAAAAAGTGGAGATCGGGGGCATCAGGGGAAAGGCTCTAAGCAGCAGGATCAACAATGTACACGAGGAGTTCAAGGTCGGTGACAAAAGGTCCCTCCAGTCCATGGTCACCACTTGTGTGGTCAACTTGAACGTTCTCCTGACTAGGACCTCTATGGCGTCTTCTCCAACCGCACCTACGACAGTCTAGACCCCACAGACGAGTCCTTTCTGCAGGATTTTGACCACTTTAAAAGTCGCACCTTCGAGCTGGACCGCAAGCTGGGCGCCGTCCTGGGAAGGGCCTTCGACGACTGCCTCGTCACCGAGTCCATCTTCAAACTGCTCCAGATCTTCGGATCGCTCATCCAGCGCAGTCTCATCGCTCTAGAGCTCTCGGACCGCATGCCCATGCTCGTCACTATGCTCAACCAAGAGATGGACGAGAGCAAGGTCATCTACACCAAGCAGATGCAAAGGCAAGCAGCAGGCAGTTCTATCGTCGTTCATTATGTTGTCCATGTTCTCCCTCTGGCAGGATTCAGTCGAAGGGAAAGCCGACGGTCGATTGCAACATGCCCGCCATGACGGGCCAGCTCAAGTGGGCGGGCGAGCTCAAGTCCAAGATGTCATTTTCCGTCAAGAGCTTCAAAGAGCTGAACCATCCCGTCTGCTACAGAGAAGGAGCCAAACTTGTCTTCCGCAAGTACAAGGAGATGATGTCCTTGTTGACCAACTTCGAAGATGAGATCTTCCAGTCTTGGAACCTGGGCATCTCGAAGAGGCTGACCCAAAGTCTGGCCAGGCCCCTCGTCACCAGAGACGAGGAGGGATCGTTGCTCAGGGTCAATTTTGGCAAGGACCTGAAGTCGGTGTTGAGAGAGGTGCGATCTGAACACTTGTTGGTGTTATTGGAATGCTGCAAGTGCATTAACGTTTCTCAGGTACGCTACTTGAAGCGGGAGTTTCCGTCCAGAGAATTCCCGACCGTGGCCGGCGACCTGTTCCAACGGGAGGACTCCTTCCGCAACTACGTGAACAGCCTGGACCAGACCGTGACGCACTACAACAAGTTGAAGACCCAGACCAAATCGGTGGAGTTCAAGTTGATCAAGGCAGAGGTGGCGGATATAGACCATATGATGGAGAGGGCGGAGCATGCCCTCAACTGGAACTCAGAGGGTACGTCTTCGGACAGTGTAAGACCATGAACACAGTTTTGAACTCTTGAAGGAATCTGGAATTACATGGAGAAGCTGCGCTGCTTGGTGATGGACCTGAGCCTTAGAGTCACGAAGGCCCAGGACAACGTGGAGGTCGTCAAGGTCATGATGCGCGACTTCCAAAGCTCGGCTCTTTACACGAGAAACGACGAGCACAAACAGGAGGGTTTGCTCAACATCAAGGGTAAAGAAGGGATAATGATATAAATGACAAAAGACAGAACTTCCCTGAGTTTGTTCACCACGAACCCCCTTCTCTCAGACATGGTCGACGTCAAGAAGGTGCGTTACTCGTTCGTGGAGAAGGCAGGCGAAAAGATCGTGGCGCTGGTGCAAGACTGCCAACGATGTTTCCGCGCTAAAGAAGATTCTGACGATTGGAAGAGGTTAGCTCGTTGCTCATTTGCCCTCCTCTCAACGTGTACACGGTCAGTCTGTCCAGGTACTTGTCCTTCGTCGACGAAGTTGTCGTCCACGGCCTTCTCAAGGCGGTGGCCTCAAGCCTCAGTTACTTGCTGGACGAGACCGACCACACGATCACGCAGGGAGTTCTGGTTGAGGTATCTTGGTGTATCTTGATCTTTATCTTACGAAATCGTCAGTCAGCAGCTAACATGAGTTGTACACATTGTAAAACCGAGATTCGATTGTGCATTCTCGGTAGGTGAGGCTTGAACTGTCCGAACCGGATGTGATCTTCGAGCCGTCCCTGGACACGAACATCGTGAACAACTTCTACGACATGGTGCTGGGCTGGATCGACGACGTCATGCACGTGTGCCGACTCATTCCCAGGCTGGCAAAGCACGAGAAGATCAAACACCACCACCCCAACAAGGATGAGGACGCAGGTTAGTCCGCGGGATTGGTTTTGGTCCTGGCCTCTAAATTTACTCTAGTAGAAGAGAAGACAGTTGTGGATGACGAACCAAACGCTGCCTCTCATCACTACTTTGCCGTCATTGACCAGAACAAGGAGCTCCGCCAAATGAGGGACGTGCTGCTACACAGGGTGAAGGCGGTGATGAATCTGGCCAACAAGCACAAGCAGACGTTCATGGAACACTCCTACCTGTGGCAGGAGAGCAGGTGCAACACCCAATCTTGAGTTTATGGATGCGTACACCTCATGTATCTTCTTCACATCCAGACAGGAGTTCATGCACTACTTCTTGGCCTACGGTCGGCAGCTCACCCAGGAGGAGTTGGACGCTTTGGAGGAAGATGAGAAAGCTGTCAAGCGCCAATATCCGAGCCTGGAGCAGTTTCGAGAGCAGATCGACTACTACGAGAGTATCCACGACCAGCTGAAGAACTTGGAGACGACGCGCGTGTTTCAGCAATGGTTCAGGTTGGACATCCGCCCCTTCAGGATTGCATTGCTCAACTGCATAAAGCGCTGGAGCTACGCCTTCAAAAAGCACCTCACTGACCACGTCGTCAAAAGCCTTGCAGACCTCAACGAGTTCATCGACAAGGCCGACGAGGGACTCATGACGCAGGTGGCAGAGGGAGACTACGACGGACTTATCAAAGTCATGGAGTTCTTGCAAGTCAGTTTTTGACTTAAGCTGTCGTTGTAAGCCCTCATGATAATCCATGGCTTTTCTCCCAGATGGTCAAGGAAAAGCAGGCGACCACGGACGTCATGTTCGAGCCCTTGCACGACATCATTGACATGCTGCGCAACTACGGCGTGGTCATCCCTGAGAAGAGTCTGGTGCAGTTACAGGAGCTTCCTGAAAAGTGGGGCAACACCAAGAGGCTCAGCGTTATTGCAAAACAACAAGTAAGTCTTGGATGAGTTAGTGTGCTACGTCGGACTGTGTCGTTGTGACGAACTGCGTGTTCAAGGTCTCCCCGTTGCAAGCCATGGAGGTGGGCAGGCTGAAGAAGAGAATCAACGACTTTGAACAGAAGCAGGTAGAGTTCCGCAAGAGCTTCCAGAGAATGCGCTTCTACCAGTTCAAGTGCCGCCAGCCCTACGAGCTCCTGGCGGAAGCCAACGGCATGATCGACGGCATGGAGGTCGAGATGAAGGTTCTCAGGGTGAGAAAAATAAGCTTCCAGTTATGTTGAAGTGATTCATTGTACAAAGTTCACTTGCTTCTCCTGCCAAATGTAGGACTCCGCCAACCTCTTTGAAGTGAGCGTGCCGAGTATCCGACTCCTGCAGCAGTGCCGCAGGGAGATCAAGATGCTCAAGCAGCTATGGGACTACATCTTTCTCGTCAGAACGTCCATCGACGAGTGGAAGACCACGCCCTGGAAGGACATTGACGTTGAGAACATGGATATGGAGTGCAAGAAATTTTCCAAGGTGCGTGAACAGCTGGCGGTTGTGAACAGCAGAACACAGGTGATTCATCTCGTAGGATATCCGTGGGTTGGACAAGGAAATGCGCCACTGGGATGCTTTCGGAGGGCTGGAGTTGACCGTGAAGAACATGCTGACTTCTCTCAGGGCTGTGGGAGAGCTGCAGAATCCGGCCATCAGAGACAGACATTGGCAACAGCTGGTGGCAGCCACCCGGGTCAGCTTCGTCATGAGCGAGGACACCACGTAAGTCTTACGCTTATCAGGTATCCGACATTTTGACCTACGTGCCACACGTACATGAACACGCGAGCGTTTCTCCACATGTGTAGCCTGGCCGACTTGTTGAGCCTGAACCTGCATAGCTTTGAGGACGAAGTGCACAATATCGTAGACAAAGCGATCAAAGAAATGGCCATGGAGAGAATGCTGAAGGAGCTGGAGATCACTTGGTCGGCAATGGAGTTCCAGCATGAGCCGCACAGCCGGACTGGGCACACGTTACTGAGGCAAGGACTTGGGGGTTCTTTGCACTATTTTTGCGTCTCCACAACAGGAACGATGTTTGCAATTGCAGGACGAGTGAAGAATTGATAGAGACACTGGAGGAGAACCAGGTGCAGCTGCAGAACATGATGACGTCCAAGTACATCTCATTCTTCTTGGAGGAAATTTCTAGTTGGCAGAAGCGATTGTCCATGGTGGACCAGGCAAGAGAGTCATAAGCGACACTTGCATTTGAAGCACCTTTAACGGCATCTGTATTCTATTTGGCTTTCAGGTGATCAGCCTTTGGTTTGACGTCCAGCGGACGTGGTCGCACTTGGAGTCGATTTTCATTGGCTCCGAGGATATCAGAAAGCAGTTGCCAGTAGATTCTCAGAGATTCGACGAGATTGACACGGAGTTCAAGGTGCTCATGGTCAAGATGGGGAAGACATCTAACGTCGTCAAAGCCACGAACGTGGACGGCCTGGCCGAGAAGCTAGAGGTGATACAATCGCAGTTGTCTCTCTGCGAGAAGGCACTGGCGGAGTATTTGGAGACCAAGAGGCTGGCCTTCCCGAGGTTCTACTTTGCATCGTCCAATGATCTTCTTGATATCTTGTCCAATGGAAATCAACCCCTAAAGGTGTGGTCGTGTTTTCTATCAGATCGCTCCGTGACAAGCATTGCTTTTTTGTCTTTCTCCAGGTGTCGAAGCACCTTACGAAGCTGTTCGACTCCATGGCCAAGTTGAAGCTGAAGGAGAAAAACGGCGAGGCGACGAACAGTGCCTGCGCTATGGTGGCCAAAGATGGAGAGGTCGTTGAGTTTAACCAGGATTGTCTGTGTGAGGGACAGGTTGAGGTTTGGTTGAACCGACTCATGGACACCATGAGGTCCACTGTCAGGTAGAGAGGAGGGTGACTGAAGGAACTGCTGACGAGGGGATGCACGTGATCATTTCTTTCAGACATTACATGACCAATGCGGTCGCCATGTATGAGGAGAAGCCCCGCGACCAGTGGCTCTTCGACTATCCTGCGCAGGTCTCGCTCTGTGGCACGCAAATCTGGTGGACGTCAGAGGTTCGAGCACTACGAGCTACCTAGCGTCTCGTTCGTCCTGACCATCGTCCTTCTCATGTAGGTCGGCATCTCCTTCGGTAAATTGGAGGAGGGTTACGAGAACGCCATTAAGGACTACTACAAGAAGCAGATCGCCCAGCTGAACAACTTGATCACTTTGCTCCTCGGCACCTTGACCAAGGGCGATCGACAGAAGATCATGACCATCTGCACCATCGATGTGCATTCCCGGGATGTCGTGGGCAAGCTGATTTCCAACAAGATCGAGTCGGTGCTGGCTTTCATGTGGCAGTCGCAACTGAGGCACCGATGGGATGATGCCAAGCAAGTGCGTACCAGATGAAAGCATAAACTCCTCGTAGGACATCACCCCACGTACTTCACCCTCAGGACTGCTACGCCAATATCTGCGACGCAGAGTTCCGCTATTGGCACGAGTACCTGGGCAACACCTCGCGCCTGGTGATCACTCCTCTAACCGACCGCTGTTACATCACGTTGACCCAGAGTCTTCATCTCATCATGGGAGGAGCCCCCGCGGGTCCTGCTGGCACGGGTAAAACGGAGACAACCAAGGACCTTGGCAGGGCTCTCGGGATGATGGTCTACGTCTTCAACTGCTCGGAACAGATGGACTATAAGTCCTGTGGAAACATTTACAAGGTAAGACACAGAAGCTTGGTACGACGAGCACGCAGGTGAACCCTCTTTCCAAGGGTCTCGCGCAAACTGGAGCTTGGGGCTGCTTTGACGAGTTCAACCGCATCACAGTGGAGGTGCTCTCGGTGATCGCTGTCCAAGTGAAGAGTATCCAGGATGCCATCAAAGAGTCCAAGAAGGTTTTTGACTTCATGGGGGAGGAGATCCCTCTGACTCCAACTGTTGGCATCTTTATCACTATGAATCCAGGTAATTTAGAAAGTTGTATCTGGAAAGAGTTTTTATCACTGGGATCTATTTGTCATAGGTTACGCTGGACGCGCTGAGCTACCTGAGAACCTGAAAGCGCTCTTCCGCCCTTGTGCCATGGTGGTTCCTGACTTGGGCCTGATCTGCGAGATCATGCTGGTTGCGGAAGGCTTTCTGGAGGCTCGAACTTTGTCCAGGAAGTTCATCACGCTGTACACGCTATGCAAGGAGTTGCTGTCCAAACAGGTAAGTGTTCTCGCGTGTGCCCCTGTTTTGTCATTGCCTTCAAATAATCATGTTCAAGGATCATTATGACTGGGGTCTCCGCGCCATCAAGTCTGTGCTCGTGGTCGCAGGTGCTCTCAAGAGAGGAGATCCAGATCGCCCGGAGGATCAAGTGCTCATGAGAGCTCTCCGGGACTTCAACTTACCCAAGATCGTCTCCGACGACAATCCAGTGTTCTTAGGACTCATATCCGATCTTTTCCCATCGCTCGACGTCCCCAGGAAGAGAGAGCTGGAATTCGAGAAAGCCGTGAAGCACGCGGCGTGCGACCTTAAGCTCCAGCCGGAAGAGAGCTTCGTACTCAAGGTGGTCCAGCTCGAGGAGCTCCTATACGTCAGACACTCAGTATTCATCGGTGAGATAGCTAAGCTCCTGAATGCCTAAATATGTCTGTGCTGCATTTCTTGAATTATTCAGTGGGCAATGCTGGAACTGGCAAGAGTCAGGTGTGGAAGACTCTTTTTCGGACGTTCATGAACCTCAGGAAGAAGCCTGTGTACAACGATCTCAATCCCAAGGTAGAGATATTGACAGTGGTCTGAATTTTTTCAGCTCTTGTAGGTCCGATATGTTGCAGGCCGTCACCAATGACGAGCTCTACGGCATCATCAATCCCGCCACCCGCGAGTGGAAGGATGGCCTCTTCTCGGCCATCATGCGAGATCAGGCCAATCTGACAGCCGAGGGGCCGAAGTGGATCATCTTGGACGGGGACATCGACCCGATGTGGATCGAGTCTCTCAACACTGTCATGTACGTCGACCGAAGAATAAAAGTGACTGAGATTAAAATAAAATGTCGCCGCATGGTGTCCGTACAGGGACGACAACAAGATCCTGACCCTTGCCAGCAACGAGCGCATCGCTTTGACGCCAGACATGAGGTTGATCTTCGAGATCTCGAACTTGCGAACTGCGACTCCAGCAACAGTATCTAGAGCTGGCATACTGTACATCAACCCCGGCGACCTGGGATGGAATCCCTACGTCACCAGTTGGATTGAGACGAGGGAGAACCAGGTGACCACGTCCATGACGAGTAGCAAGGGCAACTTTCATGACCTTTATACTTTTTTTTAGGCTGAGAAGGCGAGCTTGACCATCTTGTTTGACAAATACATTCCGATCATGTCCGAGACGATGAAGAAGCATCGCTTTAAGAAGATCACGCCGATCCCGGACATCGCGCATGTCCAGATGCTCTGCAACTTGCTTGAGTGTTTGGTTATCCCCCAAAACATTCCCTCAGGTAGGACGACATCGATACAATGGTGAGCTGTGATTGTCACTGCCGTCATTGTCATCACTTCCAGATGGCTCCAAGGAGTTATACGAGCTGTACTTCGTGTTCGCGTGCGTGTGGGCGTACGGCTCGGCGTTGTACTTCGACGGCACGCTTGACTACCGCGCAGAGTTTTCCAAGTGGTGGCTCAACGAGTTCAAAGCTGTCAAGTTTCCGCCGAATGGCACTGTCTTCGACTTCTACGTCGATCCCCAGCAACAGGAGATGGTGCCGTGGGTCCAGAGGGTGCCGAAGTTCGAGCTCGATCCAGACTTGCCGCTCCAAGCTGTTCTCGTGCACACGGCGGGTAAGAAAGCACGCGAGAGTGTCAGCTCGGACGCTTAGGTGAGGACTAATTTGCTTGCACCAACTACAGAGACTGTCCGTATCAAGTACTTCCTGGACCTGCTGGTGGATCGACGGCGACCGGTGATGCTGGTCGGCGGCGCGGGCTGCGGCAAGACAGTCCTGATCAACGAAAAGCTTTCTCAGCTAAGCGAGAACTATATGGTGGCCAACGTTCCATTCAACTACTACACAACGTCCGAGATGCTGCAGAAGATCTTGGAGAAGCCCCTGGAGAAGAAGGCCGGCAAGAATTATGGACCGCCTGGAAATAAGAAGCTGGTCTACTTTCTTGACGATATGAACATGCCGGAGGTGGACACCTACGGCACCGTCCAGCCCCACACGCTCATCCGGCAACACCTCGACTACAATCATTGGTGAGATACAACTGCAGCTGCTGTTGTGCCTATCTTTGCGATGACCTAGCCGAATATCCTCAGGTACGACCGCAACAAGTTGACCCCGAAGGACATCCACAACTGCCAGTATTTGGCCTGCATGAATCCAACTGCTGGTTCCTTCACGATCAACCCTCGCCTACAGCGTCACTTCGCCACCTTCGCAGTCAGCTTCCCTAGCCAGGATTCGCTCTACACTATCTACAATGCGATTCTCTCCGACCACTTGGACGCCGCGGCCAACAAGTTTCCGTTCTTGGTGCGCAAGATGTGTTCTAGCGTGGTACAAGCGACTCTGCAGCTTCACTCGAAAGTTTCCTCGGTGAGTCCTTGTAGTGCACGCACCAGGACTGCATCATGAGAACTACGTTACTCATTGTATCGCAGGTCTTCATGCCTACGGCGCTGAAGTTCCACTACATCTTTAACCTGCGCGACTTGTCCAACGTGTTCCAAGGCCTCCTGTTCGCCACCAACGACTGCGTGGCCACCCCCACGGAGATTGTGCGCTTGTGGTGTCACGAGACTCAGAGGTACGTCAAGCATACCGACGCCACGTGCTCGATCGGTGAGCAACTCAATGTACTTACTGTGCCTTTTTGTTACGTGCAGGGTCTACATGGACAAACTGGCGGACGGAAAAGACATCGAGGCGTACGAGAAGCATCAGAAGGAGATCCTCAAGAAGGTCTTTGACGACGTGCCTGAGGGAGAAGTTCTCAGCAAGCCACTTATCTTCTGTCACTTCGCCAAGTAATAGCGTGTCCAGCACTACGTACTTGTCTAACTTGAACTCCATTTACAACTAGGGGCATAGGCGAGCCCAAGTACATGCCGATACAGAGTTGGGACTCCCTGAACAAGATCCTGACTGACGCGCTACAGAGCTACAATGAGCTGAACGCAGCAATGGACTTGGTCTTGTTCGAGGACGCGATGGCTCACATCTGCAAGATCAACCGCATCTTGGAGTCGCCGAGAGGGAACGCTCTCCTGGTCGGTGTCGGCGGCAGCGGAAAGCAGTCGCTCTCCAGGCTCGCTGCGTACATCTCCTCCATGGAGGTGTTTCAGGTACATGTGTCTTGTCAGTACATGAACGACCCGCAGCAATGTCGAAGTTTTTGCCCTCAGGTGACCCTCAGGAAAGGCTACAGTAGCGCAGACTTAAAGGCCGACCTCGCCAACCTGTACCAGAAGACTGGATTGAAGAACCTCGGCACCGTGTTTCTCATGACTGATGCCCAAGTCGCTGACGAGAGGTTCCTCGTGCTCATCAACAACCTTCTGGCGTCCGGAGAGATCCCGGATCTCTTTACTGATGACGAGGTGAGGAAGCAGCAACTTTTCCTGGTTTGCACGCGTCAAAACTTCTTTGCCTCAGGTGGAGAACATAGTCACGATGGTCCGGAACGAGGTGAAAGGCGCTGGTCTTCAGGACACTCGGGAAAACTGCTGGAAGTTCTTCATTGACAGAGTCAGGAGACAGTTAAAGGTATTGCGCTATCCCTACGAAGCAAAAAAACAAAGCTTCAACGTCATCGCGAAGAAGAACAAGACCGATAATGTCAGTGACGACGACTCCGTCAGCAATTCTGCCTTCAGACGTGCCCAATGAATGATAATCTTGGCGATGCAGAGTAATTGTGGTCATGATAAACCTGAAAGTTTTTTGTTGTGACCTAATTTACCTCATACTATTCCTGTGGTTTTATTTCAGGTCGTGCTTTGCTTCTCGCCTGTGGGCAGCACACTGAGAGTCAGAGGCAGGAAGTTCCCGGCGTTGACCAACTGCACGTGCATCGACTGGTTTCATGAGGTGAGAAGCTTAAGCACCTTGACTTCCCCCGACTCTGGTATCCTTACCATGTATGTTCTAGTGGCCTCAAGAGGCGTTGATCTCCGTGTCCATGAGGTTCTTGAAGGAGCTGTCGATCGTGCCCCATGACATTAAGCCTTCCATTGCGCAGTTCATGGCTCAAGTAAGTGGGATTCTCAAACGAGGATCCGTGTGGTTTGCTGATCTGATCGTGACTGATCGCATAACTACGCCACACTGAACATTCGCCCTGTCTGTGCCATGCTCTAGGTCCACACGTCAGTGAACGAGATGTCCAAGACGTACCTGGCTAACGAGCGTCGCCACAACTACACAACCCCCAAGAGCTTCCTCGAGTTGATCAACTTGTACGTGAAAGTACTGAGGCAGAAGCACGACGAGCTAGAGGGCAAAATGCTCAGGTTGGAGAATGGTCTGGAGAAGCTCAGGGTCACGGCCGTGCAGGTCAGTTTCGGAGAAAGGTGACAATGCGTCTTCATCAGGTGGATCTTTCTTCACAGGTTGCCGAGTTGAAGGCTCAGTTGGCGGAACAGGAGATCGAATTGACGAAGAAGAACGAGGAGGCTGACAAGCTCATCGAGATCGTCGGTATAGAGACGGACAAGGTCTCCAAGGAGAAGGCCATTGCTGACGAAGAGGAGCTGAAGGTAACCAAACTGACGTTACTGGAACTTGTGGAGTTACATTTTCCTTTCGTTTTCCAGGTCAACCAAATCAACAAGGAGGTTTCCGCCAAGCAGAAGGACTGCGAGGAGGACCTGAAGAAGGCCGAGCCCGCCTTGGAGGCTGCCCAACAGGCGCTCAACACGCTGAACAAGGCCAACTTGACAGAGTTAAAGTCCTTTGGCTCGCCGCCACCAGCAGTCGTTAACGTTACCGCCGCAGTCATGGTTCTCCTCTCCACTAACGGAAAGATTCCTCGGGACCGATCTTGGCAGAAAGCAAAGATCATGATGTCAAAGGCATTGTTGCACAACACGTGTGACTTTAGATGCTGGCCAGCAGCGTCAATGTCCTTTTTTCCAGATCGACCAGTTTCTGGAGAGCTTGGTCAACTACGACAAGGAGAACATCCACCCAAACATCATTGTCGCCCTCGAGCCATATCTCAAGGACAAAGAGTTCGATCCGGAGTTTATTCGATCCAAGTCGGCAGCTGCCGCCGGACTCTGCTCCTGGGTTATCAATATAGTCCGCTTCTACGAAGTCTACTGTGACGTTGAGCCCAAGAGGAGAGCCTTGGACGAGGCCAACGCTGAGCTGGCTGAAGCGCAGGACACTCTGGAAAAGGTCAAAGCAAAGGTCAGTGGACTTGTCCTGTACTAGTACGAGGCGATGATGCAGCCCGACGAAGTCATCTTGGTGTAGGTGGTCGACCTGGAGGCGACTTTGGCCAAGCTCACCGAGGATTATCAGCGCGCCATTGACGAGAAGGTTCGCTGCCAGAGAGAGGCTGACGAGACGACCAAGACCATCGCTCTGGCCAACAGGCTGGTGAATGGCTTGGCGTCCGAAAAGGTAAAACACTGGCATGGACATGTGACAGAAATGACCCTCGACGAAAGCGCTCGTTCTCAGGTTCGCTGGAGCGACTCAGTGCAAAAGTTTCGAGAGCAGGGTAAGATGTTGCCCGGGGACGTCCTCCTCGTGGCGTCGTTCATCTCGTACTTGGGCTGCTTCACCAAGCAATACCGACTGGAGCTGTTCGAACGCAAGTGGTTGCCCTTCATGAAGAAGTTACCCAAGCAGGTACGTATTACGAGCGAGAGATGAACGCGTACATGGACATGAGAGTGATCTCATGTGATGCTCCTTAGATCCCACTGTCGTTGGGTTACATCGGGGCGAATGTGCTCTCCTTATTGACCGACGATGCTCTGATCGCTCAGTGGAACAACGAGGGTCTGCCTTCTGACAACATGTCGACGGAGAACGCCACGGTCCTCACCAACTCCGTCAAGTGGCCTCTCATGATTGACCCCCAGTTGCAGGGCATCAAGTGGATCAAGAACAGATACTCCGAGAAGCTCACTGTCATCAGGCTGGGACAAAAGGGCTACCTTGATATCATCGAGAAGTGCGTATCGCAGGGAAAGATCTTGCTGATCGAGAACCTGGACGAGGAGATCGAGCCAGTCCTGGATCCTCTGCTAGGGAGACTACTAATCAAGAAGGGAAAGGCCATCAGACTCGGAGACAAAGAGATCGAATTTAATCCCTACTTCCAGTTGTTCCTGCATACCAAGTTGGCAAATCCCCACTACAAACCAGGTTGGGATGTTCACGACACTCCCTTGGTCTGAGTCAGGAGATCCTTTGCTTTTTTTTTCTACAGAACTCCAAGCGCAGACGACTCTGATCAACTTCACGGTGACGCGACAGGGTCTGGAGGACCAGCTGCTGGCCGAGGTAGTGAAGGCAGATCGACCAGATTTGGAGGAACAAAAGGCAGAGCTGACAAGACAGCAGAACGAGTACAAGATTTTACTCAAGACGTTGGAGGACGACCTTCTGATGAGACTTTCCTCGGCCGGTGACAACATCCTAAGCGATAGCGCCCTCGTCGAGAACTTAGAGCACACCAAGAAGACGGCAGCGGACATCGAGATTAAGGTAGGCTTATGCGCTCATATCTTAAAGCTCCAGATCTGAGCTGGAAATTCGTCCTCATGTTTAGGTGACTGAGGCGAAGAAGACGTCGTTCGAGATCGACAAAGCCCGAGAGTTTTACAGACCGGCCGCTGCCCGTGCTTCAGTCCTCTACTTCATCCTGAATGACTTGCACAAGATCAATCCCATCTACCAAGTAAGTAAGCGCGCTCCCGTTCAGATCATACCTGTGTGAGCCTAATCTAAGCGGTTCTAAAGCTGAGATTAATGATATAGGCTATAGAAGTCTTCTTTTCTTCCCAGTTCTCGCTGAAGGCTTTCTCGGTGGTCTTCCACGTTGCGATCGAGCGCGCGCTGCCAGCTGATGAGGTCAAGCAGCGGGTGGTCAATCTCACCGACTGCATCACCTACAGCGTGTTCCAGTACACCACGCGGGGACTCTTCGAGTGCGATAAGTTGATCTTCACCGCCCAGATGGCGTTCCAGGTACGCCTTCCAGCAATATCCTTAAGAGAAGAGCATAACCTTCATTGTTGCATGTGCCTCTAGATCTTGATCATGAACAAGGAGATCAACCCAGTCGAGCTTGACTTCCTGCTTCGCTTCCCCGCGGCCCCGAACGTCACCAGTCCAGTGGACTTCATCGCCAACAGCGGTTGGGGAGCAATCAAGAGCCTGTCGGGGATGGAAGATTTCAGAAATCTCGTAAGTCTGTGTGAGTTTGAACAGTTGCAACGGACTGACGATCTGAAACTTAACTCAGGATCGTGACATCGAGAACAACGCAAAGCGCTGGCGCAAGTTCGTGGAGGCGGAGGCGCCCGAGAAGGAGAAGTTTCCCCAGGAGTGGAAAAAGAAGGACGCGCTGCAGAGACTCTGCATGATGAGGCACTGATGTCCTCAAAGCATGTTGCATCTCTGATAACATGCTTTTTTTTTATTCCAGATGCCTTCGTCCTGATAGGATGACTTACGCCGTGCTGAGCTTCGTCGAGGAGAAGTTGGGTGCCAAATTCGTGGAGAACAGGGCGGTGGAGTTCGCCAAGTCGTATGAGGAGTCTGGTGAGAGAGAAATGATCAAGGCTACGTCAGTTAATTTCATGCTCTCATCTCGACCAGGTCCGTCTACGCCGCTATTCTTCATCCTGTCCCCCGGCGTGAATCCCTTGAAGGACGTCGAGGCCTTGGGCAAACGCTTGGGTTTCACCCAGGTGGACAAGAACTTCCACAACGTCTCCCTGGGACAAGGACAGGAGATCGTGGCGGAAAATGCCATAGAACTGGCAGCGCGAGGTACTCGTTGCTTTACTCTTGGCTAACGTAGCTTAGATTCAGGTTGTTGTGACACCTGTCATCAACCTGGCTCAGTGGTCTAGGGGTATGATTCCTGCTTTGGGTGCAGGAGGTCCCGGGTTCAAATCCCGGCTGAGCCCATCGGTTATTTTCTTTTGACTTGTGCAGTCTTTTTCTTTCATCCTCTCTCGTTTGAACATTGTCACGCGGTCACGGAGATCTCGAACGATGCTTGAAATCTTCGCGATCTTTTTTTCCCGCAACTTGAACACGTCACCAAACATTCACCGCTAAAAATTTTTTAGCTATGTGGCGGAAATTTTCACGTGGCCAGGTCACTGAACCTTGTCTTTTTAGAGGGTCATTGGGTGATCTTGCAAAATATCCACCTGGTCAAGACGTGGTTGCCCTCCTTGGAGAAGAAGATCGAGGAGTACAGCGAGGGTTCCCATCCCGCGTACAGGATCTTCTTGAGCGCCGAGCCCGCCCCCACCCCGGAGCAACACATTATCCCTCAGTCGATCCTGGAGGCGTCCATCAAGATCACTAACGAGCCGCCCACGGGAATGCAAGCCAATCTGCACAAGGCTCTGGATAACTTTGACCAGGTATAATATGTCAAGGCATTGGCGGCAGCGCCAACGTGAACCACATGTGCCGCTTGGTCTAGGACACCTTGGAAATGTGCTCGAAGGAGGCCGAATTTAAGAGCATCCTCTTCTCGCTCTGCTACTTCCACGCGGTCGTGGCCGAGAGGAGAAAGTTTGGGCCTCAGGTGAGACTGAACCCATTTTCTTTTGTCTATAAATGTCTCTCACGAGGTTGTTGCCCCAAGGGTTGGAACAAGTCCTACCCTTTCAACACGGGCGACTTGGTCATCAGCATGAACGTGCTGTACAACTACCTAGAGGCCAACAATAGAATCCCCTGGGAAGACCTGCGATATCTCTTCGGCGAGATCATGTACGGCGGACACATCACCGACGACTGGGACAGAAGGCTCTGCAAGGTGAGTGACGTGTTGGTGACTGGACTGCGACGGGGAGGTCGTCATCATGGCACACTTGCCATTGTTACTCAGGCGTATCTGGAAGAATACATGCACCCGGACCAGCTGGACGGCGAGTTGATGCTTGCCCCAGGGTTCTGCACGCCACCGAACATGGACTACGCGGGCTACCACAACTACATCACCGAACAGCTGCCGGCGGAATCTCCGACGCTGTACGGACTCCACCCGAACGCTGAGATCGGGTTTCTCACGGCCACGTCGGAGACTCTCTTCAGGACAGTTTTCGAGCTGCAGCCTCGAGAGGGAGGGGCCACAGGCGGTCCTCAGACCACCAGGTGAAGTCGCTAAACTGCAACCGGAGCTTGAACACTTTGACATCGGCAAGCTTTCAGGGAGGACAAGATCAAATCGATTGTGGACGACATCATGGAGAAGCTGCCCGATCCGTTCAACATGGCCGAGATCATGGGGAAGGTGGAGGAGAGGACACCATACGTCGTTGTCGCCTTTCAGGTACCTCTTGCAGCTGGTGCTGATCTGTTCCATCGCTTTTCTGTCCTCCCAGGAGTGCGAGAGGATGAACATCTTGACCAAGGAGATGCGCCGGTCGCTGAAAGAGTTGGACCTGGGACTCAAGGGAGAGCTCACCATCACGTCGGACATGGAGGATCTGGGCAACTCTCTCTTCTTTGATCAGGTACAGTTAGAGAAAAAAATTGCACACACGTGTGTACCACAGACTGTCATAATAGCACAACTGTTGGCCTAAGCAGTCAACGTAGTCTTCTCTGATCAGGCATGGATCAGGCATCATCCAAGCATATGGTTTGGCAGACTCTACGGAGCCTGGCAATGCTCCAGGCCAGTATTGTCATACCGACTGATCAAGCCAAGGTCGATATTATGATCCAGTACATACTTGTTACGCCATCTATTCTCGATGTCGTACGTATATGTCTCTCTCCGAGAACCCCACGCCGAAGTCCCAGACGCCGTCCGCATCCCACCGACCGTTGATGGCGGCCTGTTCGTCCCCGGAGTGAGCCTCGAGTCGGTGATCCTCCAATTGGCGCCCCGAGTAGATGTTTTCTTTCCATTGACCGAAGTCATCATCTTGGATATGGTGCTCACCGACTTGAAGCTGTGCGGGTTGGCGGCAGTGTGGTAGTAAGTGGGGCAAAGAGTAGACTCCTCTAGGTACCACATTATGGGGGCGATGTCGTCGCCTTGCACGACGGTCGCGTAGTCGCTCAGGACGTAGATGATGGGGTCCGCAAATCTCAAGGTTTGGCTCTTGATTTCTTGAGTACAGTTGTTGTAGTGCACGCACGTGGCGACTCGGGCTTCGATTCGGTGACGTGTGCAACCGATCCTGCCACCGTAACCCGGTGCCCGCGTCCTACCAGGTCATGGCGGGCCCGACTGATGCCGCCACCGGACAGGGTGGCCAGTGCAGCTCGCAGAGCTTTCCTCTCCACCTTGCACAGGTCTTGCTGAATGCATCGGACTTCTGGAGGTTGGTGGGGATCGCCCGGTAGTGTTTGTTGGCGCGTCAGGACCGGGGAGAAGTTCGCTTGGTATCTGAAGTCTTTGGCTAGCTGGTGGGTGTCCAGGACGCCGGCCATCAAGCCCTCTACCTGGGTGGTGAAGCATTCTTCAGACTTGATGTTGGGATCTTAGCATGAGCCCAGCATATCTGGTTTCTCTAGTTTTCACCTACTCTCTATTTTTCAACCCGGTGAATAGAAATGAGTGTATGGTAAAGCAACGACAGCACCTCTGACTCTTCTGCTCTGCTCGAACAGATGAGCAAGGGAAGTTCCAGCAAAAATTCTAGACAATTCTAGAACTTTTGACTTCCTCATTTGGCATGACCAAATACGTGATATTCGGTGTTAGGTGAAATGTTTGTCAGCACTTTTGATGCTGCCAGTCAGTTAGAACATCATGTCTCAGCTTATTGGGCGTTGCTTCTTCTCAAACGCCTACAGAGTGTTTCAAAAGTTCATCCTAGAAGTTAAGTCCTTGAAGCTCAAGAACGACTGGGGTTGGAGAGGAGATTCGCACGGCTTCACGATGAGCGAGGACACGAGCTTTTGCCGCAGTTGCAGATGTTTCCCACTCAAGATTCGAATCGTTCTGTTATCGCCAAAAAGGATCATTTGAAAATCCGCCAAAATTGCCAGGGAGAAATATTTATTTAAAAGCTGCGTAAACAGCTAAACCATCATGCTCTGGCCCATCCTGAAGCCGTACGAATCGCCTTTCTGGCCCCAGCCGTTTCCGAGCTACAAGGATTTCATACTCCCTATAAACTTTTGAAGCACTCTGTACTTTATGTACTTGACCACGTTCTGCTACGTCTAGGTTCCGCCGTCCTGGGCGATGAGAGCCTACGCCTCCTTGCACGGCTTGTCCAGCTGGTACGCGGACCTCATCTTGCGCATCAAGGAGCTCGAATCATGGACCTCCGACTTTAGCCTGCCGTCCTCAGTGTGGTTGAGTGGCTTCTTCAACCCGCAGTCCTTCCTCACGGCCATCATGCAGAGCACAGCGAGGTGAGCGAGTGCATCGACAGGTGTTGCATGCAGGACCCATTGTATGCGGTGCTCTGTCTACCCGCCTCTAGGAAAAACGAGCTCCCCCTCGACAAGATGTCTCTAGTGTGTGAGGTGACGAAGAAGACCAAGGAGGAGATGACCGCCCCGCCCAGGGAGGGCGCGTACATACACGGCCTGTTCATGGAGGGCGCGAGGTGAGTCTCGAGCTGATTTGAGGGAACTTTGCTGCTTGCTGATGATCTTTTGACTTTCTCCTCGCGTAAAAGTATTTTTTATCCTCCCTCGCGGAAAGTTCAGGAGATTTCAACCTTTCTGTTCCTTGTCTGGAAAGTTCTTACCCGACATCTTCTTGGATTATGTAGTTTCATAACGGTGCAGGAAAGTTTCTTGCTACTTCAACGAGTGACGAACGTGTGAGTAACGATTGATTCGCTGGCTCCTCAGGTGGGACATCAACACCGGGTCCATAGTGGAGAGCCGCCTCAAGGAGCTCCACCCTCCCATGCCCGTCATCTTCATCAAGGCCATCACGCAGGACAAGCAGGAGCTCCGGAATCTCTACGAGTGCCCCGTGTACAAGACCAGACAGCGCGGCCCCACCTACGTCTGGACGTTCAACCTCAAGACCAAGGAGAAGCCGTCCAAGTGGATCTTGGCCGGAGTGGCCTTGCTGCTGCAGATCTAGTTGACCACGCTAGTCACGTATAATTACAATTAGCCCATTGAGGCCACCTCAGCTTCAATATATTTGCTCCTGCAGCATGGAAAGTTTTTGCAGTCGTTTGTCCGAAAAAAAAATGAAGAAAGTTTAGCTGGGAAAGTTGACCTGGAACTTTAATCGTCGGAAAGAGACCGCAGGAGTCACTTTGGGTATCTCAATTTCCCCTCTGCACGCCAGCGTTTTAAAAGGACTCGCGTGTGCGTGGCCTCGAGACGTTAATGGAGGTCACCGCGAACTCGACCTCGAGCCTCTGATCGCCGGACGCGTTCTCGGACCCGGTCGTCCTCCGTCCCCCTCCCCTCCCATTTTATTAATATAAGCTGCATGAGTTGGCTGGCTCGCTTTCACTCGCCTCATACGTGCGCGTAGGGGTCGGAGGGTACTGGCAATAACACTGAGAGCAGGGGGATGAAGAACAATGCCTGGAGTACTGCTACTACATGTCCAAGTGGCCGGCCGGAAGAGTCTGTTAGCCACGTCGTCGGCCGGGATGGAGCCGCCCGGCGCGCACGCGGACTACTTGACTTGAGCGGAAAGCTCCGCTCGCTCTCTCTCCCCATTAAGACTTCGTTTAAACAACTGAAATCGTCGTCCTGTGAAGTAGAAAGTACTTAAACTCCCCTCTCTCTGCGTTTACCTGACCCACATCGCTCACTTTTGCGCTAGCATCACAGCGGTGAGCGTCGCGTACGACGTCAACAATGAGCAGACGAACTCCTTCGTGTGGATCGTGAACATGTTGTGATCAGGTCCTTTTAGCTTTGCTCTACCCAAAAAAGTTTAATGTGAGACAAAAAGAGGGGAGGACTCATAGGGTCTCCGGTTTCATTTATGAACGTCTGGGAAAGTGTCCAAGTCCAAAATCGGCTAAAAATTCTTTGCAAGAATCGTTTTCGTGAAGTCAATCTTTCATCTGCCTCTGCCCCCCCCCCCTTCTTTGAGATTCGTATCCATCATTTGTCTCGCCAGGCGGGGTAAAAGTTGAACGACTGCCAGCGACACAAACTTCGCAATCGTCCACTCCTTCACCCATGTGGTCGTAGAGAGGATTGAGCACTCCGGCGTCATGGCCTCTGGCTGCTGCGGGGGCTGTTGGCAGTGGTTCGTGGAGCTGGTCTTGCGGGAGGAGCTGGCGGAGGCTGAGCTGGAGGCCGGAGGGAAAGAATGGAGCGTCCCCGCGGCGTCCACGTCCGCCCTGACCGAGTTGGACGAGTCGTACCGGCGCGACAGGATGAAGCAGCTCTTCAACGGACACGGGTACAACCTGGCCATGTTTCCCGGCGGCCACGTGAAAGGTATGAGCGTGCGTCCGAGCACGCAGGCGTGCGTACGGGAAGCGTGTTTGGCAACCCTGCTTTCAGGCGTCCGCGAGGCGTTCAACCTTCACGCGGTGATTGAATGCCTGCCCAGTGACGCCGTGGGCGAGGTGCGGATCCGCGGTGTCGAGACCGGCCTCTTCCTAGCCATGGACAGCTCGGGCAGGCTCTACGGGGAAGAAGACCCGTCCAACAACAATACTGTCTTCGTGGAGAAGCAGCACGACCACTACCTCACCTACTTGAGGTACAGCATTTACCCATGGGATCCTTGATATGAACAAAGCCTCGTGACTACGAATGTTAGATTGTGGGGCATCAACAAAAACCCTGAGCTTATTTTCACTCTATAAAAACGGGCTCCGGGTTTGCAAATATGGCTAAAAGACACCGGGTTCCGGATTGGGAAAACCCGGACCGGAGACCCTCTTTGTGGAACGGATCGAGTTCCCCAAAGTCCCGCGGTCGTCTACAAGAGCTTTGTCCACATTTACAGCAAAGCTTACGCTCACTTGGGCTGGTACGTCGGCATCAAGAAGAGCGGCGACGCGAAGAACGGGAGATTGACGTGGTACCCGTGGGGTCAGAAGGCCGTGTTCTTCGTGCCTAGAAGGGCATTCGCGGAGCACCACCCGCTGAAGCAGCTCGTCAACAGGCACGGGTTCGCTCTAGTGATATTGGATGATGGAACAGTCAAAGGTGAAGACGATCTTGTTCAGCGTCCAGGACCGGTGGGCGGTCAAGAATCTTCCTTTTCTCTCTCGTCCACAGGAGTTCGCGAAGAGTTTTCCAAGCATTCAGTATTAGAGTTCACGCCCAGCAGTCCCGTGGGCGCCTTTCGCATCCGGGGCGTCGAGAGCGACCTCTACCTGGCCATGGACTCCAAGGGCAGGTTGTATGGCGAGAAGGACCGGCAGGACGAGAACGCGCTATTCACGGAACACTCGTCTCAGGTAGTGGAAGAACAAAAATTCAACGTGTTCAGGGTTACCAAGACTTATTCTTGCATCGCTGAATTTCTACGGATGCTGCAGCCATTGCAAAGAATGCTGGTCTTGCTCCGCTGGCCGGACCTCGGCCACGACCAAGACCGTGGACAAAGTCCACGATCAAGGACTCAGAGATGCTGTCTCACGTCCTCCGTCCAAGTACTCGTAATGTTGTCATACAGACCGTTTACGAGCTCAGTCTTGGGTTGGACGAGCGCCTCCGACAGCGATCTGAACAAAGTTGAGCAACGGACAAGACTATTCAGTCTTCATTCCGGATATCCCCTGTACTCAGTCCTGTACCTCGTCAGCATCCGGGGCCTCATGAGCGAGGATCCCCATACAATACCTATTGAAAAAGGACAGAACAGTGGTGGAGATGACCCATGCCAAGTCCTTCCAAAATGTCCCATAGATTGACTTTTCTGGGTATTCTCGGACCTTTCTTGACTTTCCAAGTACAGACGGACCTCCCGCCGCTCTCAACGCTGGCTGCTGCGTAAGTGTATATATTTCATTCGCCAAACAAAACGCCTTTGAATTTCTGGAAAGTCATGTATATGAGTGTTTACGCACTTTCTTTCCAACTCGCACGCAGCGGGCGAAAGCTTCAGAAAACTTTCTGAAAGTCTGGCTCAAAACAAGGGCACTTAAGTAGGCCCGGACTCTCGTACTTCGGCCCAGACCACCGGTCCTTCAACTTGATGCAAGTCCTGGGTTGTACAGCACAACCCAGGTCTGGTACTTCTCCGCACTATTATGACTCATCATCATTAGAGTTTACCTAATGAGTTGAGCGTATGTGCGAAGGGCTTTCGAGATAAATCGGGTCAACTTACTTACACATCAACAAGGATCACATTTTAGTACTAAAAAATCGCCTAAAAATCAACTTTTCCATCTTCTCGCGCGCTGTACGCTCACTTCTGGCCCCCACTGTATATGACGATTTCTAGCTGTGCGTTTGTGTGTAAATTACCCTTCGAACAGTATGATGACGCTTAAGTTGCACTCACAAAAGTAGCCCGTTGTGCAACATCTCATAAAGATTTCAGGACAAAGTCTTTTTTTAAAATAAGCTCATGTGGAGATGCAGAATTCAGTCTTACATTTATCTCTTACCGTGACTCGCACGGCTATCATAATTTGTGTTCCATGTTGATAAGACAAAATTTTGAGGACAGGGCTTCGGATATAGCACCATGAAATAACATAGTGGAGTCCTCTTAACGCTATAATCTCACATTAGTGGAATCTTCACTATTAGTTCGCCATGGACTCAAGTCAACTCTTTCAGGGTCGGTACTTTGTGTATCTGTCCGTCCGGTGGTGCCACCTGGGCTGGCACGTGGGCATCAAGCGGTCGGGCAAGGCCAAAAAGGCCACTAAGACGGTGTACCCGCCTCAGCAGAAGGCCATTCAGTTCGTGCACAAAATCCCTTATCAGAGGCCCCCCAACGAACTGGACCTTGCTGCTCTGGGAGAGACTTTTCCACCTTTGGCCTTCATTGACGAGGACAATTCTGACGAATGAGCTCGAGCTACTTCCTCCTGGTCCTGACGAGGTTGTCCAAGCCTTTGCATATGTATGACGACAACGTGTTCGACAGCAGTCAGTACTTCAGATCTCCGTTAAAAATCTCATTAGCAACGTTTATGAGCTGTTAAGCAGTGTTTTGAATAAAAATGTCATGAAAAGCAGCGAAAACTTCAAAAACTATGTTTAGACAGGCACTTGTGTTAGGGTTGGACTCAACCCGGGAGGGGGGACTACTTTTTCATTCCATGCGTCTACATTTGACCCCGAGAGCTCGATTTTTTGGGACCGACCCAACCTGTACCCGGTGCTCACGTACACTTTTGGACCCAACCCAACTTGTACTTTGTAAGTAAAATTTAAGTTTGGGCCTGGTGCTTAAATATGAGCTTGGACACCACACAAGTTGTACCTGGTGTCTGAACTCGAGTTTGGACCTGAAACATCCCTAACACCTGTGGCACAAGTGAGTCCTGGACAGAAGGGAAGGGTGCGGCAAATAAGTCATGTACGACTACGTGGTGCTGGTCATGCTCTCACTGCACTACTTGGTCGGAGCTTCGGGCCATCAGCAATGCACCACGGACAACGACTGCAGCAAGGGCTCCTCGTGCAACATGGGGCAGTGCACAAACGACGGGCGGGGGACTCCAGGAGCCGCACCAGCATCAAGATGCAAAGCGGACAAGCAGTGTCTTCCCGACGAGCTGTGCGGTGAGGACAACGTGTGCCAGAAGATCAGGGAGTTCGGCCTCCGCAAGTGCGCAGGCGGCGGCGGCGGCGGCGGCTGCGACGACGCACACGTCTGCCAAGGCGGCGTGTGCATCCCTCAACGGTTGCTGCCAAATCCATCCAGACCCTGCCTGGGTCACGGCGACTGCAGTCCCGGGTTCAAGTGCGTTGTTGGCGAATGCTACACTGAGACGTTCATCCGAGCCGTCAAAGGTCCGGCTGGACATTTTTCCATAAGTGTAGTATACAAGCACACGGGTGTCAATACACTTATTTATTCTTCCAGACGTCGACCTGGGCTGCCCAATTGGCACTTTCGAGCCTGAATGCAGATGCTTCAAGGATAAAACCTACTTTCACGGATCCGACATCGGTGCTTTGACGGTCAGAACCGCCCAGGACTGCCAGAGGTGCATAACGTGCATGAGACTGCTGCAATTGAGTAGTAACAACAAAAGATTGCAACTCGCTCTGCAGCCATTGTAGCAACTCAAAGCACTTATCCCAGCTGTTTCCTTGCAGAGCGTGCAGCATGTATCAACCCTGCCTGATGTGGAGCTTCAACAAGGCCATTTCTGCCAAGAACTGCCTGCTTAAATACTCCCTAAACGGCGGGTCCACCGAGGCCGCGCACGTCATCTCCGGATTCCAGCAGTGCCGGCAGGTGCCGTCGGTGAGGGTCGAGCGCTCGCCGCCGACTGACTTGAAGATGGGTCAGGGATCTGACCGAGAGAACGAGGAGCCTCTGGGTGAAGTTGCCACCGTTGGAGCTGGACTTGGACTCTTTTTTCGTGGGGAATTTTATTCAAACTCAACATGACTTAAATTATAAAAGTTAATCTATAAGTAGACCACCTTTACGTATAATCTCACATGCACCTAACGAGCAGGGCTTTAGACATTACTTTGAAATCGGCATGCATTACATTACTCATTACTCTACATTTCCAGTAATGACATTACATTACTCATTACTAAAAAAAACCCTCTCCAATCATTTAGTTGGTATGCCAAAACTTTGTTTTTAATGTTTATCAATCTTTACTTCCACGCATTATTGACATTCATGAGTAGTTGCATTTCAAATTTCACCAAAAACAAAAAAATTACTTGAGAATAATGTCAAATGTTGTCTCTGGTCTGGTCACAGAGCTCCACGAAATGATGAAAACTCGTTTAGGTTTGGCGGGAAGTTTAAAATTTGAGTAATGGTTATGAAGAAATTGTCATTACATTACTCATTACTTAAAGCATTTATCATTACATTACCATTACTGAACATCGGTAATGCATTTCTCTAAAGCCCTGCTAACGAGTATGTGAAGGTACCAGCCAGCACCGGGATGAATCCCCAAGGTCAGAATTGGACAGTGTAACCTGGAATCCCCCTTCAATCCTTGTTGAAACTGATTCAAATCTTAAGATTTAGATCACATGAACTTAGTCTGGATTTTAATCAGTGCCCCAAGCAAAACAATAAAGGGCCTTCTTGGAAATAACGACAAAAAACATTCCTCAATGTAACTTTCAGGACTGCCGTCCAGAGTGCAAAAGAATGATGTAAAATCTTTCTCTGTGATCGCAAGTCAGACTCAACAACATTTTTTTTTCTAATCCGAAATCCCGGATGGACGTGGTCATGATTTAAATCCTAGATGAGGATCTTAGGTAGGTCAAGATCTTAACCCTGAATGGATGCCTGGTCATGACTTGAACACTAGGTGACTCTGGTCAGGATCATTTGAATTCTAGATAAATCTGGTCAAGATTATTTGAATCTTGAAAAGGAACCTAGTCATGGCTGGAGTCCTGGTCGAATCTAATCAGGATTTAAATCCTTGGAATGAATCTGATCAGCGTTTGAGTTCTCAATCTTCAGCTGCTTTCTGGTTCCACAGCTGACTTTTGACTTTTGCCCACGAAAAAAACCAGCTCTATCTCTCTATGCAGGACCAGCAATTGCTGACAACTCCACTCCAGTTGACTCCGCGTCCAATGATGACGTCAATGACGACTCTTTTTGCGGCGACCTTGAGCATGAGTGATGCTCTTGCCACGCTGATCCTGATGCAAGGAGTCCGGGACGCCGGAACGTTTATGCAAAGTAGCACTGAGAATAATAAAGCAAACTTTATCAGCCATCATTTGTCCTTCCCTATCTGGTCGACGATGACACTGATGCTGTGACGTCACCTTGTGATACAGAGTCATTTTACCAAAAGTGCAGCACTTAGAGATAAATGAAAGTATGTCTGCAAGTCATCATAGCACGATGTAAACTTTTGCTTGATCCATCTCATGATCCCCAATTGTGTTAGTTAATAAGTAACCTCTCGGAGAGCCCAAAATTCATTGACGGGTTTATGAACAAGCCACTGCTGGGTCGTGCAAGCTTCCTCATGATCGGGCACTAGTAATTAATACCCGTAATGAGTAATTTACGAAATTGTTTATTAGACCACACAGTAGAAAGTAACTACGGGCGTGTAAGGTCACCCTTTTGCTTGGAATTCGGGGTTTATCTGCAGCGTCACGCACAGAAAAGCTCTTACGCCTGAGGCACCCTGTGCGTCTGTGCGGCTTTTATTCGTTAAAACACTTTAGTCTTCTAATATACATCAGTCGCAAGTCCTAACTAGTACTAGCCCACCCTGGGACATGACGAGAAGCTGACGTAATCGCTGTTGTCGAGCTCGGGGATTCCGTTGCACTCGTAGAGTCCCCCGCTCGTCCGTATTTGTGCCTTGTCCAGGTCCACGCCGTCACTCAGCTCGTGATAGAAGGTGACCTGCAGACCCGTGCTGTAGGCTGGTCCCACCTGAGCAAGATCAGAACAGTCAGCATCGTCGTGTGAGGAAGAACACATTCAATTGGTTAGCATACGCACATCGAAGTAGTTGCACTCTCCGAGCTCGCTGCCGGAGAAGTCGTTGGTTGCCCCGGAGTTGAAGTCGAGACCGCCGCCGTCTAAGTTGTTGGTGAAGCAGCAGGCGTTGACGCCGCATATCTGCAAGGAGCAGCAGGACGTGTTGTGAGTCAGGACGTGTGGGCCGAGGCCCCTACCTTCATGTCCAGCTGCCCCGCGCTCATGCCGCAGTTAAGGCAGCTTTCTGTCTTGGTGGTGATGAGCTGCACCGTCTCCGCTCTGACCTGGGCCACCAGGGCGACCGCGACAGCTCCGAGGAGGAGGACGACGAACGAGCCTCTTCCCTCCATGGCGTCACAGAGAACAACGGGCACAATGACTCGCTTGAGCACAATTTTTATCTAACGCCTGATAGCATTTCTTCAAAGATTGTTTCAGTAAAATGTGTCTCCTGATACCGTATGAGCCAACGACATGCAGTACACACGTGCGTATAGCACATTCGACGCAGAACGACGAAGTGCACAGGTTTGTCCACCCTATATACCTATATGTAAATTCGTCGTCGCTGTTGTTCTTCACGGTGCACCGCATGTCGGTCTCCACCGTCTCCAGCCTGAGGG
>JAAUXU010037709.1_pt1 | contig 42988 bp, 38 predicted proteins | sample 7278151 | NCBI WGS metagenome assembly JAAUXU01 (sample SAMN14350113, study PRJNA611818) | marine sediment metagenome | isolation source: surface marine sediment (1.8m) | place: French Polynesia: Moorea | collected 2018-08
ATCTTTGGGAATTCAGAAAAACCAAAAACATGCAACACAATTGGGGGTCCATGACTACACATTGATGACTGAGCAAGGTCATCACAAAAACTTTGGCCACCCTAGTAGGTACCTACCTTCTCTCTGCCACGGACCAGTGAGCTGTTACAATAACAGCTCACTGTCACAGACGCGTGAACAGCAGCGTCATGGAAAAGTACTTGAAAAGACCCGTTTTTGAATAGTGAGAATAAAGTTGTGAGTCTATAATCACTGGAGTCTTTTTATTGGATGTTCGTTTTGGATTTACTTGTCTTTGGGAGATAAGGGGACCAAATTGCTTTTCAGCAGAAATATGATGCAGGGGAGGCATTTTAAGGAATAGTTGAACGAATATAAAATTATGATTAAGTACACTGCATTAAACTTAAATCTAACCTACCGATCGGTACAGTACTTTACGAATTGTTCTCTTTCGATGGTGCAAAATACCTCCTCATGAGGAGTCGATCATTTTCATGGCGCACATCATGGCCAGCGCTTATTGCGTTGTTCTTTGTGTTACTCATGAATTCAGCAGCTACTCATGGAATAGGGAAGGGAGTCGTAATTAGACCGCTCGTCCAAAACTCTCCCTTTGTAATCTTGCAGTCGACGCGTAAATGCTCCGTGAGGTCTCGTCCGTGACTCAATGCACGTCACAACGAAAGTGAACGAGTACTTACGAATGTGACGAACTCCCTAGCATTAAAGATGTCTCGTCGGGGCCACTCCCGAGCTGAAAATAACTTCAACTCGGGTATGATACAGCTCAGCCTTGTTGAACAGATCAAGAGGATTTTGGACAAGTATCGCGATGGAGGCCAGATCATCAAGGTACAGAGGACTTGGTCTCTCTGCATTCTCTTCTCAATTTGTCGCTTTATCACAGGAGTTGATCCAGAACGCAGATGATGCGGGTGCCACGACTGTCAAGTTCCTCTGGGACGAGACCCAATATCCGACGGAGAAGGTCTTCAAAGGAACCGAGAAGTACCAGGTGAGTCGAATACATCGGTGGTGCAGTCAGAGCTGACGTCCCTTATTCTCAGGGTCCCGCCCTGTACGCCTACAATGACGCCTTCTTCACTGACGACGACTGGCGAGGCATCCGCACGATTGCCAAGAGTGTAAAAGAAGATCCTTTCAAAGTGGGAAGGTTCGGGCTGGGGTTCAAGTCCGTTTTTCACGCCACGGGTAAGGACAGTTAGATTCCTGCTTCGCTTTGCTATAGCTTTACGTACTGTAGATCTCCAATCAGACATGAGCACGGCCCCCTTCTCCAAATGGTCAATTTTTCAGGGGGGGGGGAGTTACAGCCTTTCCCCAAGAAATGTTTATGACACAAAAGTGTAGTATTTTTTATAACTCGCTAAAGGCCGCTGAAGGCGGCCTTTAAGCAAGTTTACAGCCGGCCTCTCAGCCGCCACCCTAACTTAGCCAGCATGAGTCATGTTTTGGTGGGAAATTTGAATATACATTTCATGACCCACAAATATGCGCATCAAAAACCCACTGAAACCCATTGAAACTTGGCGCACATCCACATATGAACTACACACACCTGAATACACTATCAGAACGCAGCATCAATGGCACAGAGCCATGGAAACTGATGTTGACAACTGTGGCTTATTGTTGGGATGAGGAAGTTACTAAAGGTTATAAGCTCAGTTAAAACCAGTTCCTTGGCACCTGGAGTGGTGGAAACAAAATGAAGTTGTGTCATTTTTACTGGTAAGTGCCAATCTGGGATCTGCACATTACATAAATCACTATTTCTTAGGTAACTTTAACTCACTTAAAATCAGTTCCCCGGCTTCAGGAGAGTTGGAGGCAAAACTAAGGTGGTCTTAATCTACAATTGAATACGAGTCTGAGGCATACTCTCCAAAAAATATTTGAAAGATTTCTTTAGCATTCAATTATAAAGGGCCCCAAGAAGCTAGAACAATTTTCTGCCCATAAATATAACAAATTGCAGCTTCAAAGAGATCACATGAAAACAGACGATCTTACAAAGTTAAGAAAGAAGCCTAGGTTAAGCCTGTCAGACAATGATGAGCCAACAGGAAAATTCCTTTATGTGAGCACCTCATTTTAACCTGTTAATAAGTTGTTTCATAAAGCTGATCCCAACTGCTTACAGTTCCTTGAATCAGTCTGACCTGCTTTTTTCCAGCACTCACTTCACTTCAAGAACATCATTGGGGCCACCATGAAGCATTGGTGACCTGTTAAATTGGTCACATGACTAAGTCTTCCTCAGAAATATATCTCACACTTTTTTCTGCAACTTCCACCCAGTACAGAGAAACTGACTTTAAGTGAGAACTGACTTTAAGTGACTTATAACCTTTAACATCAATCCATAACCTAATACAAAGTGTTAAGTCAAACGTGCTCTCAGACTGGCACTCAAGAGGAGAAATAACACAACTTTGTCTTGTTTCCACCACTCTAAGTGCCCAGGTACTGATTTTAGGTGAGTTTATATCCTTTAACAACAATGCATTCAATCGAGTTTAATAACCCTTAACATTCAATGGTTATTAGCTCCAATAAGCTCCAATATTCAAGTGTTAATAACTCCCTTAATAATAGTCATTTCACTAAGCCACACACATATCTGTGTTCAGCACTTAAAGGACTACAACTTTGGGGTAAAAGAATTTGCACGGGCCTGAGGTTCCAATAAACATTGTTATAACACTTTTTTAATACTAGTGATATTTAAAGGTGAACCCCAGAGAGCTTCCCCATTCTGAAAAACATTACACTTTTGTGTCATAAAAATGTCTCAGGGAAGACCCCCTAAAAAATGGACCATTGCGGGGGGGGGGCTGCACTCATGTCTTGCTCCAATGCTTCTTCCCTCTTTCAGACATGGTCAGCTTTGTGAGCTGCGACAGAATCGCCTTTATCGACCCCCAAGAGGAGATCTACCGCGAGGAACGAACCAGTGGTAGTTCCACGTCCTCCTACGCGTGGAACATGAGAAAAGACCTCGCGGACATGCGTGACATCGAAGATCAGTGGAAGCCGTACTTTCACGGCATCTTTGACTTCTCCAAGGAGATCATGGAGAACGGCTGGTGAGCTTGAATGAAGTTTAACACCAACTTGTAGCAGTCCTTCAAGGAAGTTCCTGCCGTCTTTAGGTACAACGGCACGCTATTCAGACTTCCATTCCGCCAAGAGCCCTCTAAACTGAGCGAGAATATGTACACTGAGGAGACCTTGAAGGACCTCAGAAATGCCATCGAGCAAGAAGGTTCACTGTACCTCCTCTTCCTCAAGCATGTGCAAAACATCGAGTTCTACGTGAAGAGGAGGGGTTCGGTCGATCCCGTGCGTATCTGGCGGGCCCGGGGAACTCGGTCACTCGAAAGGCCTCAGACACTCCCAAACTTCTTCACTGCTCTACAGGAAAGAGAAGATAGTTTCGTTCGCTATCTACTGGAAATCGACAGCGAGAGCACCTCGGAAAGAACAATGAAGAAAGACAGAAGAAGACAGAGTTTTTTAATAGGACAACATGCAAAGTTTGAAGGACGGCTGGGAAATGTAGGAGATGCGATAAAGTGTTTTCCACTGGTTGGGGCTGCCCTCCCCTTGACTGAAGAGGGGTCACATGACCCGTTGGTCTTTTGCTCTCTGCCCCTGCCCAACAACGTGCGAAGCGGCCTCGGGGTGCACGTCAATGGCTGCTTTGCCATCAATGATGAGCGCAGTTCCTTGAGGACCCGGACGAGAGATTCCACGAGCAACGACACTAACATCTGGTGGAATGAGGAACTCATTGGGGGCCTCTTGCCAAGCTTACTCATCCGGATGATTCGTCACGCACGCAAGGTAGAGTGCTTTCACATGTCCTTTAACAATGTTTACCTGTGTGTATAATGTTCTGTGCACGGGATATGCAATATTTAGGCTCCAATCCTGGGTGTGCAACCTTTAGAGCTCGAGTCGTTTAGTCGATTAGTAGTTGGCATGCCAACAGATGCGTCTTTAACGACATACTCAGTCGTGACAATCAATACCCATGAGAAACTTCCTGGCAACAAAAACAAAAGTTAGGTTTGGGTTCGGGGCTTTTTGGGGGGTTCGGGTCAGTCGAGCTGTGGAGGTTCTTGCTAATGCGAGCACCTAACGCGGCCCTAAAAAAAAATGGGGCTGCCCTGCAAGCTTCGGCCTTTGGGGGCCACCGAAAATGACCTTCAGGGGACTGTGTTCAGTTGGTTTTCCTTATTTTTTTGGTTCGTGCCTCGTCAGTGAGAGAATCACCTCTCTCCTCATTCACGACGTCCAGCTGCAGTTGAAATTGATCGATCTAAAAGTGAAATTAGTTGATGGTCCAGATTTTGCCTTAACTTCAACCTGCTTTGACCATTTCTGACCTGCAAAATACGTTCTTCTGCAGCGGGAACAATATTTCCACGCAATTCTAAAGAATGCTACGAGGTCCAGAGATGAGCAGCTTGACGAGTGAACAGCAGGCAACGAGTGCGAAGCACAAAGTCTTCAATCTCCTGTCCACTCGTAAAGCTGCTCATCTCTGGACCTCGTAGCATTTTTTGGAATCGCCAAGTTGAAAACTGCTTATCGCATGCCAAATTCAAAAACATGGCAAAATTCTAATTATGAGCTTAGGGGAAAATGGGGAGTAGAACACAGGCTTTCATTTTGGAAGAAGTGCCATGCCAGGCGCGACTTTGCCGCGACCTCCTGCTCCGACCTGGTGGCGGACTTCGTCGTGCACGTTGTTGGATGCTTTTACGAAAGATTGTCTTCTGCTCCCTATTCTCCCCCACACACATTCCAGCTCAAAAAATTTTCTTTCTCTGCTTGTGCAGCGGAATTTTCTTTTTGATGAAATTGAGAGAGTTGGGTAGCGTCAGCATGACATTGTGAATGCAGAACCGTTTGTCCAATATTAAGCTTTCGTACTTCACCCATTCCTATCCCATACCGCGGAATTTGCCTGTAAAAAAGTTATGACCACCTTTCTGGACTATTCTGTATCACTTATGCATCCTCTGTTGCCAACATGTTAGTGGCGGCAACGACGAAAATGTTGAAAATCGTGCATTAAAAATTAGGCTGGTGCAATAACTTTTGCGCCCATTGTTTGCAGACCACATAGGAGAAGGTGTTCAAGATTACATTTAATCAAAATATCGTTTTCCTCTTGTGAATATGCGCTCACCAGTAAACACTTCCCTGTTTAATATCTTTGCTCAGTGTTCCAGACACTAGAATTTGCCTTAACCTTTTTAAAGTTCTTGCCCAAAATTTCACCAAAAGTAAAACAAAAAAAAGAAAATTACCTCATGATTAATGCAATGGGATTTATAATGAGCATCCCGTAAGGGCCCTCTGCCCATGGTTCTGTGCCAATATTTTGGTAACACTGACGTCAAGAAGACGTCTTGGGATTGATCAATCCCAAGACGTCTTCTTGACGTCGTCCACTCAAATGCCTTTTGGCAAGCCAGGACTTCTTGTTGGCTGAGGTGCTATCGGATTTACGTTGGAATTGAGTATGTCTGGGTGATTGAGGTCTACAGCTCAATACTAAGTTGAAACCTTGACCACTCTTGAAAATGAGTATTTCTATGTTATGTTCCGTGTGTTTCACCTGATTACAGTTGCCAAGTCTTGATCGCTACTTTGAACACCTAAGACGCCAAATATGCTTCACACTGGACACAATGTCTTCTTTCTCCCATAGCCCTATGGATTGTTTCCACAAGATGTAGCAGATCCACTCTGGCAGAAGGCCTATGAGAACTTCTACAGACATGCCAGAAAAGTAAAGGCCTTCCGGACCAGAGATGGACTCATGGCTGCAGAAAACCCAGGCCTGGTCATGGTGAAGTCTGCCGACGACGCAGGTGACCTTGACAGGTTACTAGCAGATGTGATACAGTACGGAGCATCCGAGGTTGCCGAGGTTTGTACAGTGCTTAAAGCTGTCAAGGGGTTCAAGCCCAAAAAAACCAGTTTCCTTGTTCAGGTTCCCAACAGCCTTCTGCCTCATCTCATCAGAAACTGGAATGTGTCTCAGCCCGGTCCCCGGCTCGTCGGTGACACCTTGAGGGCCAATCCGCCCGGGTTGGAAACCTTCCTCACCCCTCAAAAGAGGAAAAGCTTGCTCGTGTACTTAACGGAAGAGGAACCCCGTCAGCTTGTTGGAACATCGCTGGTTCCTTGCGCAGATGGTACCAATTGTGTTGGCTTTTGCTCGTGTCAGGACGGTGAGAGATGTTTTTACTTTTAGGGTCATGGGCAACCATACAGATAGACCGACTTCGACCAGATAGACCGATTTACGTCGATGTGGCTGACCAGAGTGGCTTGAGGAAAGACGCCTTCCTTCTTCCTGGGAGATAGGACAGATTCGCTGACATCGGTGATCCGGAGATAAAACAGTGTCTGCTAAAAGTTGCTAATTTAGGTAAAAGAGTAATAAGTAATTAGTTACTTAAAAGTAAGAAGACGAATCTTGCAGCAGGCTTTCCTTCGAATGTGACCAAATTTAATGAGGATCTGTTTGTGAGAGACCTTAACGAACTTCTGGACCAAATCGGGGATAATCTGCCTCCCACTTGGTACCGATCCTTTTGGAACAGTGCCACCAAAAGTTACTTTCCGAACCGCCTGGACCGTCTTGAGGAGCTTCCACTAGTGCCTGTCGTTGGTAGCTTTGGAGACCTTGTCGACCGCCTCGAGTTAAGCAGGACGGCACCTGCGAAGATCAGGAAGACGGATCGCCAAGGCCGATCAACAAGCCATGATCAGGACAAACTGTTGGCCTCTCTGGGAATTGAAGTGGTGGAAGGCATCCCCAACTACGTCTTCGAGCATCCAGAAGCTAAAAATTATATTCTGGGCTCTAACGAAGTAGCGGAAGCCATCTTGCGCCAATATGAAGGTGCAGTGGCCACAGATAAGATCGCATCAAATGCCAGACCGTGGAGAAAACTGCTGATGAGCATCTCCTCCTCTGACCGCAGGAGACTTGCCCACATTATCGAGGGTTGGCCAATATTCAACACGATCCACATGAGTGGAGGCAGAGCCAGTGAGTTAGTGACTGCTAAAAATGTCCGCAAGGCCCTTAGTTTTGGGTCTGGTCTCCCTGCTCGGCTGCCACAACAAGTCATCAGCATAGCAGATCACGAGAGAGATCTTCTTTCTAACATGTCTCACATCGAGATCATGTCCGCAGAGCAAGCTCTCAGAGATGAGATTTTGCCCCGACTTGACTCCGCCGGCTACTCAGGGGATGAAATTGATAACGTGGGCAAACACTGCCTCGACAACATCCGTCTTTACAACAACGAAGGCTTTAGAAAGGCTCTTGCAAATGCAAAGTTTGTCTGCAACGGAACATCTCGACGGAAGCCTAAGGACTTGCTGGATCCAAATGATCGTGTCAACAGGATGCTCTTCCAACACACACAAAGTTCCTTTCCCAAAGGAACGTTTGCCGCTCAAAGTTACCTGGGCCACCTGAGAGTGCTTGGCCTGAGGTCCAGCAGCGGAATCACAACGCAAGAACTGAACAAAGTCGCCCGCTGGATTCACTCAGGGAAGGACAAAAGTTGTGTGATCTCAACGTCCAATGCACTGCTGAAGTATTTTGAAGAAAATCCCCAGGCGTACGTTCAGGCCGACATTCCAGGCGATGTCGCCTGGATTCCAGTGATCCAGAAGCGTCCGGACTCGTACCCCGAAGGATTAACCTGGCATGGAGAGGGTAACTTCGCGGCCTCTCTAGATGAAGCAAAACCATTGTCACAAGCTCATCTTGTTGGCAGTGTTGTACCCGTGTACAAGGACACGCATCTTAAGATTCACACCAGCCTGACCATCTCTACAGTCTGCGCCCATTTCAAAAACTTGTTGCAGATGCGTGACCCACACCAAGGTGACGTTGAACGTAGCCTCAGGGAGATTTACCAATTCTTCACAAAACAGGACATGGGCCTTATCCAAGAAGAGCTGTTCGAAGAAGAGTGGGTCTATCACGGATCCGGTTATGCCTCACCGGATATGGTTGTGGCCAAGAAAGTGTCCTCCCACCTTCAGCTGCTGAGCCCATATTTGTTCTTCTTGCCTCAAGGAATGATGCAATTCACGGAATTCTTCCTCCACATGGGATGCAAGGAAGATTTGCGTGCTGAAGACCTGGCTGACATCCTGAGGAGGATTGCCAATCACAACAAAGGTCGCCCAATTGGAGACACTGACATGGAAGCTGTGAAGATGTGTGCAGAAGAAATGCATCGCCACGAGCACCAATATCAGGATGGACAACTGTTTCTGCCCAACACGGAAAAGATCATGATGAGTGCGAACTCGCTCTGTTACAGAACACCGTGGTTGAAGGTGACTGAGGCAGATGATTTGAACTTTCTGCATGAAGACTTTACCGCCGTGATGGCTGGCGAGTTGGGAGTGAAGACTAACCTGCAGGCTGTTGTCCTGCAACACAGTGAAACGATTGGAATGCCTTTTGGGCAAAAGGAGAAGCTGCTGACCAGGATCAAAAGAATACTCCAGGGTTATCCCAAAGGGAGTGGCATCATCAAGGAGCTCATCCAAAATGCCGATGATGCGCAGGCTCGCGAGCTTCATTTGATTGTTGACCCCCGATCCCATCCCACGAAAAATATTCTTTGTGAGGGTTGGAAACGCCTCCAGGGACCAGCTCTGCTTATCTACAATGACCGGCCTTTCCAACAAAAAGACCTGGAAGGGATTCAGAACCTCGGAGAAGGCAGCAAAGAAAGAGATCCCAACTTGACCGGTCAGTATGGGGTGGGGTTTAATGCTGTCTACCACCTCACTGATACCCCAACCTTGATGACTCATGTGGATGGAAAGGGCAAGAGACTCTGCGTATTTGATCCGCAGCTGAAGTATGTGGAAGGGGCCACGACAGAGAATCCAGGAAGGATGTTCGACGTCGCCAAGGTGAATGCTGGCAACAGATTTACGGACACCTTCGCCTGCTACCAGGTGCCAAGATTGGATTTGGAAGGAGGAACCCTCTTTCGACTACCACTTCGAACTCGTGATGTGGCAAAAAGTTCAGAAATTAGCAACTACAGCACAACTTGCGAAGAGCTTTTAAGTATGCTTGGAAAATTCTTCGACGAGGAGGGAGAGGACTGCCTGCTGTTCCTCAGACACTTGCACAAGATAAAGATATCTGAAATTGACGCAAAGAACCAGCTCATTACTGTTGCAGAAATAAGTGCAAATATGGGGAAGCCCTGCCAAGAAAAAATTGACAACTTCACCTCTGCAACTCAGAGTGATGCCGGAAAGGAAATCGAACAAATCACGGTCCAGCAGGTGAAACACAGAGTGACTGTGACCAAACGGTATAAGCGTGCCCAACCATCCGAGAGCTCTTGGTTGGTCATCCAGCAGTTTGGCCTTGATGATCCACTCCAAGTGTCAGAGCATTTGAGAAGCATGTTCAACAGAAAGGAGTTCTGCCTACTTCCGAGAGGAGGCGTTGCTTACCCGACAGATGCTGAACGAAGAACGCAAAAGAAGCTCTTCTGTTTCCTCCCCATGAATGTCGAAATCGACTTTGCCTTTCACGTGAACGGGCACTTTGCTCTGAACTACGAGACCAGGGATGACCTGATCTTGAGCAGCAAGGACTCTGTCATGGCAGAATGGAATAAGATGCTCCTCACTCGAGTTGTGACTCCGTGTGCTGTTGCACTGATTGAGGAGGAAAAGAGTCTTGTCACTGAAGAGTCACACCTTGGTCGCTACTTGCAAATCTTTCCTGGCTTGTCTGAAAGAGTAGAAATGGCAGAATTGGGCAAAGCCATTCTATCAGCTGCCGCAAAGAGAGAGACTTTGCCTATGATCAATGAGGATGGCAGTGTCAAATGGCTCCAGCCGGCCGAGGCCGAGACACCAGTTTACTTTGACGGCTTGGAGCCATATCCTTCTGACCGGAAAGAAGAAAATGGCGTGTTACGATCAACTGTCAAGAGGCTGGGCCTACAGTTGTTGGCCCCATCAACACGGATGAATAAGATTTTCCACGACTTCAAACGGTGCAACATTTCTGTGTGTCAGATGAGTGGCGAAGTTGTCTTCAATCACTTAAAGAATTTTGCCAGGGACTTGCCGGAAGAGGAACTGATCAAGGCTCTCAGTACCGTCACTGAAGTGAAAGTCCTTGTAGAGTACATCAAGAACTTTGTTGAACAACAGATACAGGAGCGCAAAAAAGAAAAGAAGGATGATTTGTCTCTGGAAGGCCTCCCTATTCTGATGGATGAAAATGGCCAACTGCTCCGAGTGGGAGGTACCGAGATCTTCACCAAGTATTGGGACTTGTTCCCTTCCAGCAAGGAGAAGTTCCTTCACCATGATTTAGTCAGAGTCACCTCATTCCCTCCGTTTCCGGACATGACCTTTCATGATGTTGATCTCCTCCTGAGCAAAGAAGTCGGCTTCCTCTCAGGAGAAGAGGCCATCCACTACCAACAAAGTACGTCCAAAGTACGTCATGGGAACGCCCGTCTCGGTACCGTGATTCTTGAGTTTAAAAATGGCAGAGAAATCGAGCAGAGTTGGCTGCGTCGAGTGTGGGACTTGATCAGCGAGATAGGAAAGAGAGAAAGCGAAAACAAGAAGAAGGACCTCGATGGCTTGAAAAATGCTCTTGGACGATGGAGACTCGTCCCAGCCAACCGAGGCAGTCAACTGGTCCTCGTCGAGGTGGCTCGAGCCCACGCTCTGCTGAGCTCAAATCGTACAACTGAGCTTATAGAGACGATGATTAAAGAGTTTCATCTCCTGAGGAGAGCCTCCGCAATTGTCATCCATGCGCCAGAAGGTCTGTACTCAAACTCCGGGGATTTTGAAACTGTTGCTCATGCCCTCAGGGAGGCAGAGCAGTACTGGAAGGACAAAGTTGTCGATCGCGACTTCGCCAGAAAAATTCTGTCCTATTTAGTATCGGAGTCCCTGAGTGATAACGCGATAGAGATGGTGAAGGCTCTTCCCATCTTCCCCTCATCCTCTGCCTTGGTGCCGCTCTCGGGAAGGAAAGCTTTTATGTGGCCGAGGTCGGTTCCCCAGAACGTGTAATTGAGAGAAGACGAAGTCCTCGTCGACCACTCAGAGGAGTTGTTGCGACAGCTCTACGAGAGATTGGGAGTAAAAGTCCTCTCGGTGCTGGAGGCTTACAAACAAGTGGTTCTTCCACAGTTTCAACGCTTGACCAGGCAGAGGCAAATGAACCATCTGGAGTTTCTAGATGGACATATCAGTATATGTGAGGTCTTTCGACATACCCAACCGAACCAAGAAGCAGAAGTTCTGGTTGAGCTTCTTAAGAACCAATGTATAGTTTACAATGAGCAAAGAGGCCAATATGTGAAAGCTTCTGAACTGTACGAGGCGAGGCCCATTTTCGAGAAATTTCGACCGAAAGAAATCATACCAGCTGAATACAAGCAAGTCGGGAATCTCCTAAGACGGCTTGACATGAATGAAGTCGTGACTGAGAGGCACATTTTACAATTTGCCAGAGAAATTGAAAGGGAAGGAGGTGCCTCAACTGACGTGATTGAGAAGGCGACTTTTGTGATGGAAGAACTGAGAGAGGCTCTGAAGTTTGACCTCTCGAGCTTGCAGCAACTCATACAAACAGAGTTTCTCCCTGACGAAATCATGCCTCTGGAAAAACTCCTGAACGGCGATAGAGACATCTCATTGTTTTCTCCCGAAGAAGCCACTCTGAACACATTGATCTGGAGTCAGAGAGGAGTAATCTGTTCTGAGATGAGGCCTCTTTTTGTTGACCGAGGAATGATCGAAGCCTTGGGTGTGCAAAAGGAAGCCACTGTCGCTGAAGTTTTGGCACACGTTCAGCACGTTGTCCTAATACTGCACCTGAACGACAAAGATGTAGCCAAAGAGTACTGCAAAGAGGTCACAGCTGCTCTTCAATTCCTTAAAGGAGAAAGTAAAATGCAGTCGGCAATGAACATTGCGTTCCTCCCTGTTCAAGACGAGGAGACAAGGGACATTGAGCTCATTGCCCCGGAAAACCTCGTAAACGCCCCTTTTGAGGACATCAAAGAAGTTTTCCCCTACCTTGTAGACATCACTCGCCTCTTTCCAGAACATCGACGAGAGCTCTTCGATTCCTTGCCAAAGCTCAGCGCCCATTCCTTTAGCTACGTCCTCAACAAGATTGCCCACGGTGCAGGTGGAGAATGCCTGGGCCCGAACGAGAAAAGAACAGCTATGGCTGCACTGAAGGGACTCGTGGAGAAATTCCGAGAACGATGCTTCAACACAGATCCAAACGAGCTCTACTTCCTTGGTAGCGACTGGAAAATGCACAAGTCGCCCGAGATGATTCTAAACGACTTAAAGACGAATTCCTTCGAAAGCGCGATGGAAAAGCCATATGTGGTACCCGCTGATTCGAAAGACTTCACGAAAGTGGTGAAAAGTTTCCCTGAGAGATTGAGACCGACACTTCTGTCCAGCATCGCCACCAAAGAGTTGAAAGAGCCCCTGCAGAAGAGCGAAATGACTGATTTTGAAGAAGAACTCCTTCAGCGCCTGAGGTTGCGACAATTTGGTGAGGCGCTCACACATCTGTGCAGTCCAACGGTCGAGGCCGTTGACAACAAGATCAAGATGATCCAAAACGCCGACATTGAGACGCTTCAGGACCTGACTCTTGTGCACAAGGTTAAAGGCAATGTCGTGAATGAGAGTCAAGAGGACTTCTTCTATGTTTGGAGCGATGACTCTCATCACGTAAAGATCTATATTGATGAGCGGGCTCCTGTCCACAAGCTGTCCTCACACTTGAGAGACATGATCAAAGAAAAGTTCAACATCGCAGAAGAGGGAAAGTTACATGACATTTTGAACTATCCTGAAGGACAAATCAGCGATGTTGCAGACGAATCCTCTCCGATCGACTCCCGTCACAAAGTGTTCATTCATCACATCAATGGCGAGAAGGTGGAGAAAAATTTGCACTACCTGCTGAAGCAGACCTGGCACCAGGGATTTAGAGAAGGGGAATTCATCGCTGTTACAAGGGAAACTGATCATGTCTCCGATGAGGAAGAGTCTTACGTGTATGGCCAAATCTTGAGACTGGCAGAAGATAGCGGTGTGACTGCAAAGAAGACTTATGTGGTGGACTTGGGTGAGTTGGGTCAAGAGACGTACACTTGCATCGACATCTACAAATTTGCAAGAGACCCGGAAGAAACCGAACCGAACCTGGAGATTCTCGAGCTTATGCATGAGGATACACAGAAATTCTTGGACGACTCGAGCGATCTCTCACCAGGTCTTGTGGAACGCGGCGTCGAACGGGTAGAAAGGTTCATTGTTTCCGCTGAGGAATCGTACAGTGAAGACTCTCCTGAGTACTGTGTGATCACGAGGACCATCACCATGGTGGAGAAACAGTACATTCGTAAGGGACGAGCAATGCCTTCAATGGAGTCGGCCAGACGAGCAGTCCGACATAACAGAACCTTGTATCAGGAGCGCCCTCGACCAGCTATCACCATGGTGCCGAATCCCAGAAAGGGCCAGCTCTACTTCAGGCAGGCCGAGCACGACCTGCAGGAGGCCCAGATTGGCGTGGCCCACTCCTGGATCTGCTACAAGTCGCATCAGGTTAGTGAAACGAGGACTGGGGACATCAAGTAGTACTTGCATTCCCATGAGCCGATGCTGATGTGGGAAAGTAATTTTTTTTTTCATTTGAATCACGAAAAATGTTCGAAGACACGTAGCAAATGCACACCTTGTAGTCAGAACCTCAGTTTTGCTGCCGGGCGACAAAGTTTGGCCGTCACAAAAGCATATTTCAAATAGTTGATGACAAAGTTATATCTGACCTTGAAGGCCTCTAAAGCTTGGTTCTACTCAAAGTTGCTCCTAGAGCAAAGTAAACCCTCATGTAACCTCAGTAGTTCTGAACAGAATTCTAATACTTCATTACTGAAGGCTTGAAGAAGGTTTCTTTCGTTTTAACTCCTCTGCCGTTCTCTTAATAGGCTGCAGAGAAGGCCTTAAAGGCTTATCTTCTCTGCAAGAAAGGAGATGAAGGACAAGCTAACCACTACGTCCACGTCTTCGGGGAGTCCACTGGAGATCCAGAGTTGAGGGATTGGTCTGCTGAGTTGCAGGTATCGTTTGGAATACTTGTGTTGCTGCAACACCTGTGCTATTTCTTCTCGTTTTTGTGGCTTTCAGCGTGTCTGTGTGTGCCACAACAAGATGCGCTATCCTCAAGGTGGGCTAATACCCGGTGAAGCTTACTCAGAGATGCAGTCCAAAAGTGCTGTCCAATTGGCGTGGAAAATCCTCAAAAAAGTCAGAAGAACAATGTAAAGGATGACATCTCTTTATCACTGCTTTTACAGAGATTGGTGCACATCTGCAACGCGATTTCAATTTACTCCAAAAGTTTTCAAATCTTGAACGAACCATTTAGAAAACATTTCTGAGAGATAATGCAAGTGTTTTATGTTTAATCTTGACAGTGCTTTATGTGTGTTGCAAATGCGAATAATGTTTGTCAGTCTTATGCCTATGCCTATTTCCAAAACGATGATCGAACTCCGTTATTTTTGTCAATTTTGCTTTGCTGTTCTTGTAACTCCCAACTTTAGAGTTTACGCGAGTTGGAGACTGCAGAATTTCGTGACATGCAGTACCAGTGTTTAAGTCTGTTTTTCAAAGGTTGACAAGGAAGAATACATTTTAAAGAAGACAAAAAATACATCTAAGGAACGTGACATCTTCGACAACGATGCCTTTAAGCGCTCTCTCCACGAAGTTCACTCGTATCATGGCAGTGAAAGACGTTACTGAACTACCTGTGGCATATGATTTAGTACATATTACATAACTATAACGCCTAAGTTGTGTGAGTACACAGATTTCCGGCCAGACAGCAGGAAAGTCATCATCGCAGGTGTTGAAGAATTCTGCTACGTAGCTTTCGACTGCTGACGCACGAGAAAGCTCCCTTTGCCACACCTGAGGACAGGTGTTTTCCAGCGTTGTCGCAGCCACTGAGTCCTCAAAAGTATTACTTTTCTCCTACACGAAAACAACAGAAAGGAAAATAATTCGTCCACAGATTGCCGTAAATTTGACACGAGTCCCGAGACAAACGTGCGTGAGCCTCTCCACATGTGAGATACACGCGCTCGCGTTGATGTAGCACATGTGAGCCTCCAGCTGCTTCTGTTTTTAGTTTATGCACGCTGACTCAGTGTGTTGTGCAAAGAAAAGGAGAGTGGATAAAGGGGTTTCGCCGTCTCTCGAGGCCACTAGTCCGCCCCGCAGCCTCAAACTCCCACCCAGAGGTAGGTAGGGATGGTCGGGGATGCGCACAGGGGGGGGGGGTTAAGGGGGGACTTGACCCTCATCCGTCAGTTCACTCCAGGCAAAGGGGGCTGCTCGGGCTTGTTTTACGCCCCCCCCTTCTCACCTTATTAGCGAATTCGGTGTTATCGGCACGCACAGTTCTTGCTCGTCACACAGGGTGAAGAAGATGGCCCGCTTCGAGACGCCCGGGCAGATCGCGGGCCTGTTTGCCTGCGCTGCCCTGGTCAGCGTCCTGGTCGTGATGGCCTTCAGGGCCGAGGCCACCAGGAGATTTGGTCAGGAGACCGAGAAAAACTTGGAACATAACAGTAAGTAAGAAAGAGGGACTCCAAAAGGAGGCAAAGTGACAAGTCTGTTATTGTTTTAGTTCAGGGGGGCCAATTTGACAGGGACGACATTGTAGCTGATGAAGATCATGCAGACGACGGCAACGTCATCCGTACGCTGTCCGATGTCAAGAGAGTCATAAGAGAATTCGCTGGATTGGATGCAGCAGCGTAAGCTCATGCCGGAACTTTTGGTAGAAAAGACCTAAAAACAACGCCAATGCTACAGAAAAAGTTTAGGATGCAATTTTTGTCGAAAAATTCCCAAGTCTAGTTGTCTTTCACCCGAGTGCTCTCATGTATCTCTTTTTAGATCAAATGTTCGCAGAAAAAGATCTATCACAGAAGAGGACGGAGAAGTCAATGATGATTCTCATGAGGTAAAAGCTATATTAATAGGTACATTACTACAGGGTAAGCGACTTTTAGGGGGACTGTTAGATGTCAAGGGAAGGCTGCGGTAATGGCATTTGACGTAATGGCTTTGTTCGCTAAATTATATCACTTAATGCAACTTCATTAGACTAGAGTTTCTCGTACTGTATATAGGAAAAGTCCACAATTAATGCTTGGCCAACATCTACGAAAGCTTCGTACCCGGTGATTTCCAATTTGCTGCCGTTATCCCGTTTTTTGACGTCAAAATCATTTAAGTCGGTCGCAATTCTGTAGATGTTGACGTCATTTTTGCTTTAAAAGCCTAAGGTCAGATGTCATAAGTTTCTTCAAGATCATCACAAAGTAAATGCTGTACTCATCCTGGCAATGATCCTTTAGAGTCTGGAAATACAGGGTCCTGATTTGGCCGAGGGCCTTCTATCGGCGTCCCTGGGGGATCGGCTCATCAGAAACTTGCCCTCCAAGGTGGCACGGCTGAATCCTGACTACCAGGTGGTCCAAGAGATCTTGAAACAGTTCTGCGACTGTCAGTCCCAGATCGATGATGCTACGCAAAATATCACGGAGCATTACCAGGTGACTCAGTAAAAAGTTAGACGTCGTCATCGTTGATCTGTAGTGTCCGGGCTGTCCCTTCCTGCACGTTTCAGCGCGAAATCGACACCATCCAGAAGTCCTCGGCCGAAGCCTTGGCCGCCGCCTACACCTCTCACGCGGCAGAACTTGCCAAGGTAATGGCTGAGGAAGAGGAGTCCAAGCGCCAAGACCACAATGTGGAGGCCGATGACAACAAACGAACCAGCATCGTACATGGAGTAGAGGAAGACGAAGTCCGTGAGGATCACCACTCATTCCCGCCCATCAAGACTCACATCGAGGGGTTCGTCTTACCCGGCGAAGTTTCTCCCTCCTCTCAGGTCACCTATGCTGAGACCGTTTGTCCTTCTTGTGGTGAGCAGTTTTGCTATCAATGATTCACCTAAAAATCTGACCTGTATCATTGTCGACAGTTTTGAACTAGACAAAGCTGGAAGAAGTGGGTCAATCGCCGCAATGTGAGACTGTGACAACAGTCACAGGCTGACATTGGTTTTGACTCTGCTGAGGTCAGCATTTCAGGCGAATCCCGTTTGACTTTGACCTCTGCAACAACTCTGGTCAGCCCTAAAGTGTGAGTCATGGAAATGCAGTCGAAATGGCATAAGTCAAGCGCTGGACAATGGACCTGGAAGGTTCCCTTAGAGAGCTGAGACATATGTCATTTTTGGCTACATGACTTTTTTGCATTTCGTGCATGTTTTGAGGAAAGCGTGCAAAAGAAACGACAAAGATACACCTTTTCTAGGTCATACCAAAGTGCCAATACTTGTTTCAAAAAGTTCTTTTCTTAAGATGATTACTGAATCAATCACAAAAATCAGTTTTAGCTGCACAATTTCTTCCCTTGTTGCTGCCTTCTCCCCCGCCTCCACCAGGAACTCCGGGTCCAACGGCCTCTGGGAGATGTCTTGACAGTGGCTGAAGCATCTCATGGATGAGAATTTCGTCTCCACTGCTCGATTTCCGATCAATTTGCTTGTTCCTCTGTGATGCTGGACAGATCAGAGGTTCTCTTTGAACACAGAGGTTTAGGTTAGGCTCCGAGGTGCTCCTATCACCGAGGCAAAGGTCAGCTGATCTTGGGCTCCATCATTTCCATCTCCATCCAAGTTCTCTCATCTGTAATGATTTCGACTGTTGGGATACCCGATCAAGTGGGTGAGGACGGGAGTGGAGGAGGTGGTCAGGGCCAGCGTAGACATGGGGAGCGTCAGGATAGGGCTTTTCCGACTCACGAAACAAGTCATTCTGCCTACATTGACTCGCTTGCACAAAACGGCCATGGGAAGTGTGTCTTTTACCTAACAAATGTACCCAAGTTGGCCCCTTTTTTTTACAGGTGAGACTCTGTTCGTGGTCTGCCTGACCACCCTGATCAACTTTTCCTTGTGCTGTTGTATTTGCTTCTGCAAGAAGCTTTTGGGAAGCCACAAGGACAAGGAAGGGTGAGCATAGTGGAGAGCAGCAGCTGAAGAAGGGTAAAGAAATACTTCGATACTTTTCAGCTTTGCTCCCTTCATCAACGACGACTCCGCCAGCAGCGGCTCCATCGTCATTGAGGCCGACAGCCGGGTGCCGCTGTAGGAGACCTTGGACAAACTCCATTGCATTCCAAACAGGTCGTGATCATTAAAGGAACTGAAACTGATCCACAGTTTATTTATTTAAACATTTTACATGAAAAAAATATACTATTTTGTAGCAGGGTCTTTTTTCTCCACTGCCCGCATCTTCCACTTGCGCCTTCTCGGCCTGACTCTTCCTCATTTTGCGTATTGACGCTCAAGTCTCCACCAGACAAAAGTTGAAAGGCCGAACTAACATGCTTGTTGTCTGCCAGTCCAGCTGGAGACTCTTTTCTTCAGACAGCCATCCTGATCCTCGATACCATTGTGGCAGTGTCCAAGTGAATCGTCTTCTCCAGCATCTGGAGCTTGGAAAGGTCACGTGGAGGTGGAAGCAGTGTCGAAGCTGCTCTCAGCATGTTGACCTAATTCCTCACGGGGAAGAAGTCATTTTCTCGAATGTTGCCAAGATTTTTTCCTTCTTTCCCCCCTCTGATTTCTATGAATGCTTTTAAACTGCAATTGAAACTTTGTAGTTGTCAGTGCTGACTTTGATTTTTCTCTCGCTTCTTCAGGAGTAGCAGAATACTTTAAGAACACCCACGTTTACGATCTCGCTCGTATTGTCCAAGTTTGCCCAATCTCTCAGCCCATTGTTATAGCAAGCAAGTGTGACATTCCTCCTCCACCTCTCTACACGGGACAAAATGGGGTAGACGAGGCTCAATTTTCTTCTCCCAACTGTTCCAAAAGCTCTTCTCAGTTGCATAAATATATAAAATAAAATATTGACATATGTATATTATTGGCATGTGGGCAATATTATGCTTCAAGACAAAAATGTCCCTCAAGGAGATTGTAAAAGTGTTGCTTTAGTTGCTTTGTCGAGAGAGAAAGAAACACTTCCGCCAATAGAAGGAAAAATCGCAATCGTCATCATCGTTTGCAGAAATGAACCAGCTGTGATCATACTTCCTCCCCTGCATGCGAATGAGGCTCTTGCTGTGTTCTGTCACATCTTCGCAGCTCAGACCAGATTGAATGCGGCAACCACGTTATTGATTGGGTTTCCCACAAAAGAAATGACAGGAAAAAAAAAGAACCAGTCAGCTGTGCATGGATTCTGTCAAAAGATGGTCACAACTCCTTCCATTACCCCCCCCCCCTCCCCGTTTTGGAGTGTCTGACTGCACCAACTTCGTTGGCGCAATGAGGCAGCAGCAGCAGTTCCGGCGTGCGCTTCGGCGCTGGCGCCACCACCGTTGGAAGAGGTGAATGGAATTGACGTCATTAATCAAGTCGTCCTTCTTATTTAGCATTTTGATTTACTTTCTGGAGGCTGATAATTATGGCCATTAGTCAGTTTTCACAAAGAGGGGTAGAAAAGCATTAGCGCCGTAATTCCCAATAATTACAATGCAATGAAGGTGCAGCCAGGCTGAATTCCACGTCGTGCCATGGACGCCTAGGACGCTCATTGTCAACATGGACAGGACAGGATGGAGGGGGGGGGGGAAATCTTGTGTGAATAGTTCAATTTGCCTGACCTGGCACTTGGCATGAAGACACGACTGAAGAAAAAGAGCTCAAAGTTCAGAAAGGTCAGCTTGTGGAGCTTCGTCAAGTTGTGGGAAATCCTCAACAGCCATTCATGACTTGGCTTCCGTCCGGACAGTGTTTGAAGAGACGTTTTTTTCTTGCAGCCCTGGACATCGAGGCCCAGTCTTGGCGTAGGCCTGACGTAGGCCTAAGCCTGCTAAAGCATCGTTACTGGCTTCTCCATTGGCTGAGAAAGAGAAGCTCGAATACCGCTAGTCGATTTGGAGAAGTTGGTCAATTGCCTGACGTAACTGCTGTGCGAAAGAGCTGGACTTGATGAGGATCAGCGGAACACTGATTGCTGAGTAGATTCCTGAGACGTCGGTGATTGATCGGTGGTCACATAAGCAAAGCATTAGTTTAGTGATTCTACTACAGGAAAATCACTACGGAAATGCAACTTTGGCCAAGAAATCTTGGTTATCTCGATTTAACCACCTTGAAATTGCCTCCGAAATGCCATATTAGACGAAAATGACACCCGAAATAGTTTAGCTTCTACTTTCTGCCTTGTGTCAGTTCTTGTTATGAATCTAACTCTCTAACGAACCATATCCAACCCGCGTTCTCTTGCTGTGCTTAAGCCCTCATCGTGGGTAACGAAGTAGAGCCAATCTCTTAACACTCGCCAAGTCATTCGTTATCCCCATGACTCGACCTTATGACTTTGATCAACGACTCCATCCCAAGTGGGGTCCGATCTTCTGCCTCCTTCACTGATCGAGCTGTATCTCATTGCTCAGGCAGTGATGTTCACGGAGAAAGTGTTGCAACACTGAGCTTCAGAGTAGATATCCCTACCCTAAGCCTCTCAAGGAGTCTGATGATCCCAACGCACTTGACGTCTTGATGACGTTGCTTCAGGTGTCGTCACAGACAACTTAAACCACGGACCCCTGACTTATCGGGGACTTATCAGGGGTGAGATTGGGAGCTCTCGCCTGCGATAAGTCCCTTAGCCAGAGGTCCGTGCTTAAACTATTCAGGGAGGTACTTGGTCCAAGACTTACCTGAGCCTCAGGCGGACCTTCGTCAACGAGGCCAAGACCGGGCGTCTCGTGGGGCTGCACCCGAGCGCTAACCAAACTGGTGAGTCTCGTGAGTTGATTTGGGTTCTCTGTCATGCCCTCGTCGTCACATTGTAGGTTGCGTGATTTTATTTGTATCTTGCCGTCTGGTCTCTGCGGAACAGAAGGTTATATGTTTACTTTTTAGTAGGCCTCTTTGCCTTTTCCTATCTGAACAGCAACAGGAATTCAGGCCTTCAACAGAAACAAGAAAGGCGCAAGAAACAACACTGAGGCAATCGAGACAAGAGATCTCCCTGTTCGTGACCGTCTCTCTGATCGCTCGGTCGTGCTGTTCACGGGGCATTTCGAGTCCGGCAGCTTCATCGCGGCGAACGTGGAGAGCGCGGCATCGAGGAAGTCGATCGGCCCCCCCATGACCAGCGAGTGCGACGGGCGTCAAAATCGATACGCACTCTGTGCTGGCGTCCATCGCTGAAATAGACGTGAGGAGTGAGCTGGAGAGGTCGGGATGAATAGGCAATCGAGGTCCTTGGCTGGAGGAGACGGCGGAGGACGGCCGATGGAGATCGACGAGACCAACGGTGAATGACCAAAATATTGATTGCGTCACAGGTCTCGAGGTCGGGAGCAGTGTCAACTTATGTACAATCCCACGCAGACTAGCGAAAATCGGGTGTTCTAGAAGTGATGTTTACCTTTTCTGACGTCACTTTACTGCTCACTTTAGTGCATTTGGAGAGGGCGGTTACATTTCACTTTACTCCCGCTACTCAGGACATTCCGCAAATATTACTAGTCTTGATCATTCTTTTCTTGTCAGACTCTTTAAGGCAGTGGCTGCGCTTGAGCAACATGAAAATTGCAACATATGCCTCATTTTTCCTCAACGGGGTCTTTACTGACGCAGGGGGGACCACCTTTACAGCATTGGAAAGACTCAAGCCTCAATAATTCAAGTTATTTTCTTCACTTTTGGCCTTTTTTGCGAGTTCGAGGCAGCGCTGACGATCGAAAACCAACAAATCAGCTATATAAGTCTATTTTTCACACCTGCGTTCAATTCTGCAGGGGAGTCTACGTTTGTTGGCCGTGACCCCGCCTATGAACCTGAAGTGAATGTTGTCCACTATCCAAAGGAGCCAAGTTGGCATTTGGAGATATCTTGCTGCTAATGCTTGTGCTAAGGCTGCAAGATTTTAAAAAGTGAGCAGGAAACGAAAGATGAGCAAAAAAAACGAAAATTGTAAAATTTTCTTTTTTGTTATATTCTACATTTCTTAATAACATGACGAGGTGTTCAAATTTGAAAGGTTTTTTGGGCAAAGCCGTAAACACATTTCATTTAACTGCAGTGTCCCAGTTTAGGAAGTAAATAAGCAGGTCCACATCAAATTTGTAATATTGACGTAACACCCTTATGTCCTGTGTTGAGGGGACCCAGAGTTTCTTCATTTCATTTGACTAAAATGACCTTGAATGAAATCTGGTAACAAATATAGCATCAAGAAAGAGATCCAAAAAATGGGTCTAGCCCAAGTCCTGCGTGAATCTGGACATTTCAGTGACGCATGAGAAGTCCTCCACGATCTTGACCGTGCCTGGACGGTTTTCACTGGTCATGAGCATTAGCACAAGCACAGAGATTAAGCATTGACAGTCACAGTACACTAAGCTGGTACTCGCTGTCGTCCATACCAACCTTGCTTGATTGTAAATCTCGAAACCGGTCTTTGCCAGTCCTTCCTCCTGCACCGCCGGTGCGCATTGAAGCGGCGCTAGTCGGATCTGGCAAGGGTCTCACGGAAGGGGACGTAGAAGAACGCGTGCAGGATAAGAAGACAGAGTCCTTTCTCACGGTGACGTCGAACTTCGCTGCGCCAAAGCCACCCAAGCCAATGTCATCGCTCACTGTTCCCGCACCCGGAGGCGTTTTCCCTCTAGCCAATTCCCAGCAAGTGGTGGCTTCGTCTTCGTCGGGGTCGGCCACAGGTACGTGTGAAACATCCGCCCCGCGCTGTCCATGACAGCCGGAGGAGTGAGCCACGGGAGTGGCTGCATTGCGTGCAAAGTGCAAGTGCAAATCCCATTGCGGACCTCGACGTTGGGGAAGTTCTTGTTGGCTGCCAAGAACTTGTCAGTCTTGGAGGTTTTCCAAAACTGAATCAAGGTCCACCGTGGAAGACATAACAAAAAGCAAATGTGCGTGTCACGCTCACTTTTATTCTCGCTGATGCTTAACTAAGACTTATTTGAAGCACATCAAGGACAAAAATTGGGAGGAAATGGGTAGGGAATCTTTAAGAAAATTGAATTTCCTCCCATTTGCACTTTCCAAGATAATTTGACTGCCACGAGAAACGATTTCTCCGCGGGATCTTTCCAAAGTTGAGCTTTCCAAGCCCGAGATTCGACTTCCTTGGGCCTTGCAAGATTTTCGCACACACGTTAGTTTTATGTGGGCCTTGCAGGAGCTGCAGAGGAGCTCCCGGAGTGGCGGTTTCGTCACAAATTACGTGCTGGAGAGGAACAACCAGCAGCTTTGCCATATGACTGGGATTTTGAATGCCAACGGCGAGGAGACCAACTAACATTTTCATTGTCTGAGAGCAAGACCCATGGGCAAACGCCAGAAGTGCTTTCCAGTTCAAAATTTCTTATAAATGCGTGGTGAATTATTAATTTACTGTGCTGTATATGCATATACAGATATATGACCGGTCATAGACATAAAAGAGACTTCGTTATGGCTCACACCTGATGAATTATGCATTGGCAGGGATTTTTGCTACCGCACGAGAAGCACTAGAAGACTTGTACTGCTCTCGCCGCGGGGTTTGGCACGCTTGCTACTGTTCTCATATGGGGCTCCGATTGCATAGCATGCGTGCATAATTATATAATGTGTATCTACAGCAGGATGATTTGATTTTTGATAATGCACAGCAGCATTGATCTCTATGTGGGGATTGATGCAACTCTAGTCAAAAAAAACCTTTGGGCTTTGGGCTTGCGGAGGCATCCTGGAGAAGAGGGCTGCTGGAGCTGCGGGTGCTGGTCCAAGGACCATCAATTTGGTTGTTTTCACCAAAGAACTCTTCTGAACAGCAGCTCAGTAAGCAACTTTTCTTAGGCTTTAGTTACAATTTGGACTTTATGAAGTCACCTTTTTTGAAAGTTCACAGTTTTCATTTGGAAGTTATCAGGCTGCCAGCACGCACCTGAAACAAGTAAAGGGACTTTTAGTCCAAACCAGCTCTCCGTAAAATGTGCACACGATGTATGCATCGCCGAACTGTGCGAACCTGGGCCTGTCCAAGTCGTCAAGGTCTGAAAGTAGCTCAAGATTTAAACCTTGCCGACTTGACTTTGCAGTTACAGCGCAATTTACTCATCGCTTCTCGGCAGTTTCTTCGTCAGTGTTAATTGCTCTCCTCAGCCTGTCTGTCTCACCTTCATGGACGTCATTAGCTCATTACTGCCTCATTTAAGACAGCAAAGATGTGCTGATACCGAACTTGGACAGAAGTTTCACTGTAGTTCTTTCCCGCTCCTCCGGACTCGTGTGCAGTGACTTTGGTAAGCTGGGCCCGATTTCCTGTCTCCTCCACACACACGCGCGGTCAAAGCTTCCAAAAGATCCAATGTCTGGCACAACTTTCTCCTGTAATTGCGATGACTGTGGAGACATTCGTAGCTTTTTTTCTGTGTGATCCCTAAAGAGAAATCTCTTCAGGGGTCCGGCGCCCGCAGAGCTCAAGAGCCTCAGGGTTATATAAAAAGAGGGACCGCTACTAAAGGATGAGATCGTATTCATCTTCTTATATCAGATATTATTCAATGAATGTTTTGACGGGCATCAGTCTTGGATAAGGCTTGGGAGGGTTTATCTGGGGGCTAGAAATAGTGCAATCTGCCATATAAGGAATAACGGTCATCAGCAAACCATTTTGAGTTGTACAGTTTTGTCATTTTAAGGCATTTTTAAGTCTGCGACATGAGTGTTGTGAAACCGCTGCAAGGCTTTAACTTTTGTAATAAATAAATTTCCCAGAGCTGCAGTTACTGTGGGTAAGGCTGGGAAAGCCCCTGTTCCACATGGCGTTGGGGGCCCTTCCCAGCCTCGTCAGAGACGCCGACGGCGCCCAGGAAGCAACTTTTCTTGCGTACATCTCATAGAAGGAAAAAAGATCATAGTTGTGTTAATAAAAGGTGGAGTTCGTTTATGAAAATAGCTTATAAGTTAACCCGTAAAATAACGTAGCGACGAAGAGAAATCTTAACTTTCTAACACGACCACGTAGCTCAAGTTGAGGCCAAATGATTTTTTCATTCAGGGCACTGTAACTTTCTCCCGGTCGAGAGCGCCGAGGCACTTTCACTACGTCCTCGTCGAGTACAAGTTGCTTCAGATGTGTCGTGTTTTGATGGAGCTACAGACACAGGAATACGTGCGTTGTCATGAAAAGTCCTCTTCTTGTCATAGTAATGGTGGAATCGCATGGTGTTCTCACTCTGCTCCTTGTGACGGAGGTAGTACGAGGAGAGCAGAGCACTGTGCGTCCTCCTCCAGAGGAGGGAGGATCCTCTCTGTCCTCTTCCATTCTCATGCGGCCTCCACTTCTTTCCAGGAAACCCTCGTAACAAGATCGCTCTGGCCAGGGGCTTCTCTCTAATGGACTGGATCCGCCTGACCAAGTCCGGCAAAGACCTCGCCAACACCAACGGAAGGATCCTCCACGTCACCAATGAGGAACTGGCCAAGCACAGCTCCAGGAGAGACGCCTGGATGGCGCTCAACGGTGAGATCTGCCCGCTGCAGCGCACTCAGATGGTTCGGACTCAGCTACGAACACGCAAAGTCCGTAGCTGGCTGTACTTTTACCGGAAGTGCGGAACTTTTATATCAGCGCATCTAACATATGCCAGCTTTGATAAAATAAGTTTATGTTTCCCAGCAAAGAGAGCTTGATAAACTTTCTGACCGAGAAAAAAACGCATGGACGAAGCAAGCAAAGGGTTTTCAACCTGTAGCTGAGTCTTCTCATCCTTAATTACTGCGCTGACATAACAAGACCTGGTACAGGGTGATCCAAAAAGAGTGCGGCAAGTTTCTTTGGCTGGGAAATCCCACATTTCTGGGAGAGCAGTCTGAAAAGTTGAAGCTGCGTAGTCGAACAAATTGTTCTGCACTCGCAGATTGATGCTGGAAATTCTCCATTGGCTTTGATTGTATAATGAGGGCTCAGGTATGATATTTCTTCCGCTTAGTGTTTCCTACCCTCTCTTGGTGTCATTTCAGTCAAAGAAATAGGCAACTTTGAAGAGAGAACACGTCAAATGTCAAATCTCTGGAAGGGCATGAATGACTTGGGCATCAACTGTGCAAAGGAGTAGCATGAATATTTATAAAGTTCACGTAGGACATGATGGCTGACGTCACTTGCAGGCAAGGTGTACAACGTGACTGCATACATGGACTACCATCCCGGGGGCTTCAGCGAGCTGTTGCGTGGTGCGGGCAAGGACGGGACCGACCTCTTCAACGAGGTGCATCGGTGGGTCAACTACGAAAACATGTTGGCCGCCTGCCTGGTCGGAAAGCTCGTGTCCGATAAAGAAGCTCCCAAGGCAGAACACAAGAAGAAAACGAAGGAACTCCAGCTCCAGACCCCCAACGGGTCCGCTCAAAATGGCCTCTCTGCCAAGCCAGGTGAGTGAGGCTGGTCAGAGTTGCCCGTGCATGCAAGGATCACTCATACGAACAAGGAGTGTGTGGCAATTGATGCTGGAGTAAGTAATGCTCATGTGGGATAACCAATTCCTTTCTCTCTAACCAAGGCTTCCTGAAGCAAGCGATGACAAAGTTCCTGAGCTGTGAAAGCTTGGCAGGCAAGCACCCATCTCTTTGTCAGCACTTTCCTGTGTCCCATTGTTGTGCTGTACGACGTCAGGGTCGGTATTCACGAGGAAACCAAACAAGATTCTCATCTGTTCTCGCCCAAGATACTTTTACTCTACGTAATGGTGCCGTGTACATATCTGGCCATGCCTTTAATCTTAACTTTAAGATGCTTTTTGGGCAGATTGCTTCGGATACCCTTCAAGCAGGTTCCGGGAGTTGGAGTCGTCTGGTTTCATCATGAATGCTCTGAACTTGACAAGCACAATAGTGTGTGTTGCATGCAAAACCTCTCCTCTTGAGACCGTTTTAAGGCTTTCGCTTTTTTTTTACAACCTTGGCATCTTTGTGATGCTGTAGCCGTGGCCCTGCACCCAGCACATCCAGCTGTCACGTGGCCTCCTCCAACAACTACCGAGACTGACATTTTTGTGTTCACCTCGTATGTGACGTAAGCATGGCTTTGTGCGCTTCTGTGCCAATGTACATGCACGACCTAGGGTACAGAATAGCGCTGATCAGTGAGCGTCTACTAATCGTGGCTAATAACCCTACACAGTAATATTCGTGCTAAAAAGAAAAGTGCACGTGGAATCAGGATGGAAACTGAGAGCCTCGTTCATAATTTTGTGCTGAATTGGCTACAGAATTGGTTCACTCCGGATAAAAAGATGAGATGTTCTTCTGTCTGTGTGTGCGAGCGTGAATGGTCAGCAGACCCTGTTGACTGCACGACGCGCGTCGACTGTGTGAACTTACGTACATTTACTACGCAAGTCATGGACTTCAAGGGTGACTTTCAGGCCGACCTCGACAGCGCTCGTAGCAACAGAGACTGCGAACGTGAGGGTGCGGGCACAGGCGAGGGTGGTGGCGACGGTGAGGGCGAGGGCTGAAAGTTTTACCAGGGCGTGCAGCCAATAGTATGAAGTCTAACAGATGACGCTCATCATTTCCTTACTCATATTTTGTTATTTCTATGCAGTTACCATATCGGGTACTTTGGAAAGGAGAGAGTAAAAGAGAAGCAAAACTTTATGCCGTCTGTCCTAAACCTTACTTGTCAGTTACAACTATGTTGTTGGCGAGTAATTTCTCTTTACTCGTGTCTTTTAAAGGCTGGAGAAAAGGACTACACACAGTCCAGGAAATGATCAATTGAGCTGATATTGAGAGAGCAGCAGTTCTATGCCGCCACAATTACACTTTCTGTATTGCCTAAGAGTTCTACAACAATGACATTACAAAGCCCTTTCTGAAATTCATAGTTGCACTTATGATTATCCTTTTCTTTTATTCGCACGTTATTGTTCTTCATGATGAGAGTTGATGAGGTTTACGGTACTTTTTTAACTCGACTGCCACTTTCGCTTGACACATATGCTCTCTAACGTCGACAACATCCATAACCCTGAGTCCTCCTCGTCCCACAAATTTTTGGCGTGGATCTCGAACAGAACTCGAAATTTGTCTGCAGCAGACCAGCAATGTTCCATCTCATTCGACTGGTGCACGCCGCTCAAGTACCAAGATGTCTTGTCGTGCACAGTACATGAAGATATAGCTAAATGGCCCTGGTTCTCGTTAAGCACATCCAACTGAGGCTACTGTAACTACGGTAGGTGTGAGTTGGTGCGACATCTGAAGCTGGGATATTTGGCGTCATGATTGTCATACTTTGGCCCAAACGTGTCCTAGCTGATCCTGACCATGCACATCTGCACAATGTCATCTTGGTGTAGGTGTGAGGGTAACCAGATCTAAGGTGAACAAAGCCCTGATGACATCGAATATTACATGCATGGACAAAGCTGAACCAAACACCTTTGAGTCCATACGGTGTAAAGATGTTAATACATGTGTCCCTTACACGTCTTGTTCTCACTCTCTTCCTTCTTGATGTGGCTTGAACATTCACTCTAATTCCAGTAATTCCTCCAATTCGTCCCCGGGCCAGCAAGCCCACCCACGACTTCCATCAGACAGACTCTTCCGTCTCTGTGTCCATCTTCACCCGGTGTCCTGGACTCAGCCGCTCCTCCGTCATCGCTGCCGTCGAAGACGATGAGCAGGTGCTCTCAGTCCTCGTAAGGATGCTGTCGGATCAAATGGCGTTTCTTCTCAGGTAGGAAAAGCAGGTAACCTTCAGATTGTGACTCCACTTAAAGTTCTAATTTTTTGCATCAGGTACGTCTTGGAGGAAAGGTCAACTTTGTGTCGAACAGATGTGCGCGTATCCTCGTCCAGTGGGAAAATCGAGCTCCGACTGGAGAAACGTCGAAAGGGGCGGAAGTGGCGAAGACTTGGAGATCTGGTCCAGCAGGAATATTGTAAAGAAGACCAAGTGGACATCGGTTTTAGGCCTTGGAAGCTCAAGGAACGTAGGGAGATCACACATGATGTGGACCATCTCGTTTTGGAGCCGGCAGCTGGTCTAGAGGTATGTGCACCTGTGCAGTTGCACTGACATCCGATTCATGACCTTTTTCTTCAAGAATCTTCACTTCTTCACTCCATTTGCTCACCACGTGCGACTGAGGATGGACGTTGAAGGCCTGGAGGTTGTACGCAGCTATACGCCTGTGCTGGAGTCCTTGGACCCGATGCTGGCTGACGACGGCCGGATGCATATCCTAGTAAAAACCTATCAGGATGGAGCGATGACACCGCCGCTAAAGAGGCTAGACGTTGGTACGTATGCTTGCTTTCTGTTTGTAGATGTGATAGAGAAGGCAAGAGAAAAGCACAATGATGTAGGAGTCAAGTAGCGGTCGCTCTCCTAGGTGTGGCTCAAGTTCTTTTAAAGCTGAAACTTGTGTTCCTCCTTTTCAGGGGAAAGTATTATTAGTGAAAAAAAATTGAACATTGGGGAAAGATAAAACCACGCACGATTGCCGGCATCCAGTGGCATAAATTGCAGGGGCAGTGGCGTAAGTGCACGTATACTAAGACTGTGCGATGTCTTATGGTCATAGATATCGGGACGTGTCTCGACTAAATGTGACGATAGTTGATGTCAATTCGGTGTGTAGAATGCCCATTCAGTTGTTTGACATTTAGTCAAAGCGATATCTTTTACGCCACACTTTTGCTGATATCTCAAAGACGGTCAACAGTGTGTTTTAGGATCTTATTAAAATTTACAGAGCTGACTCATGGGCCAGGAGTGCCGTGCAAATTTTAAGAGTCATGATGACCCATATAGTTAAGGATGGGAGGGCAAATTTTTCGGAAACTTCGAGATCAATTTTCTCCACTTCTGGTGAACCAATCACCCACCTCTTTGGGGGGAAGGTGTTAGGGATTTAAGACGATATCACCATATTCGACATCGATACGATTTATTGCTGAGGCTTGACATGTACGTGTGATGCCCCTCAATCATTTGGTGTTCAAAAATTATTCACATAGCGCAGCCTGAGGAGTGTTGCTTTGTGCATGACCCACTTACAGCACAACTACAGTGCCCTTCACCCGTAGGTAAATGTATAGACATCAGCAACCACCATGGCATCTTCAACTTCTCTCTCGTCCACTCAGTGGACCAGCTAGTTCTGCTGGCGGCAGGAACTGGATTCACTCCCATGGCCAGGATCATCCAGGTACTTAGCTGTACTCTCTCTACTGTTATTGCACATGCAGACCAACAAGGCACAACTACACATAACGCACTGCATTCGTATGAGGTGTTGTGAAAATTGACATCGTATACGGTCCCCCAGGCTATTTTGGTCGAACCTCCAGCTGAAGGAGTCCCTCCGGGTGCCACAGTCGACCTGCTTTTCTTTAACAAAACTGAGCGTGACATCATCTGGCGACGAGAGCTGGAGAAACTGGCGAAGGAGGTGCCTCGATTCAGAGTGGAGCACATCTTGTCGCAGGCTGACGAGAACTGGACTGGACACAGGGGTCGGATATCTAGGGAGATCTTGAGGAAGTGCATGCCAGAGCGAGAGGAGGGCAGGCGGCGGTTGGTGGCCGTCTGTGGCTCGAATCCCTTCGTGAAGACCGGGAAGAAGGTGCTCAAGAGCATGTTTGTCACTGATGATGAAGTGTATGTATTTCAAAGTTAACCGGGTAACGTTATTTGGTACCGAATAATCATCAGCTACTGAAACGGACACTGAATTAAGCAAGCAGTCGTTTGTTCTGTAATCTATTTATTAGAATAAATTTTCCATGCGACTTAGACTACATCCCTGAGGGGCGACGAAAAACCTCAGATTGACAAAACTTATGCATCTCCGGGCTTCAAAGATGTGTTCGACCGATTTAGAAGTGTCGTGCAAATCTGCGTTGGGGAAGTGCACTTCCAGAGATTACATCCTCATCAGATAGCAAGCCCGAACACAGACACAATGCAGTACATAGTTTTGTTCTCCCATCTGACAGTACAGCTCCCATCAGTTGAGTTGTCCCAGTAGCAGGAGGAGGCCGTGTGTAAGCCGGCGCCATTTTTCTGCATGATGACGCAGGTCACGATGTACTTGAACGGCTTCTGCAGCTTTGTGAGTGATGCCAGGCACGACTCCACGACAGAGTTAGTCCAATTGTTCACTTTGGCGTGCACGTAGCTGTTGCCACCGATTGTACTCTCAATTGACTCCTTGATGATGTTGGACACCTCGTCCACCACAAATTGAGTCTATGAAGAAAGCACTTTTATCAATAAATTCTCTAGAGTTCTCGCATGTGCATGCTCAACGCAAGACCAATTCGATTGCGACTGCTGTTACAGAGTGGTTGGCACATGGTTTGCTGACTTTGAATTGTCAGCCTCCCCATGCAGTTTTTTTTGCCGACGGTTTGCAAATGCTATCGGTCATTAACATAACTCATCGCAATTTTACTTGAATCACTATGTGGTGCCGACTTTGTCTTAACGCGTGCAAACCTTTAGTGTAAGCAAAGATATTTCTTCAGACCTCACTCACGAAGTGAGGACTTCAAGGACTCAGACCTACTCCACGCAGCCGCAGACAAGGGGCGTCGACACACTTTCCTTACCTCCTCAGTGGCCTCCTCAGTCATGACCGACTACCTAGAGAACAAGTCTGCGGGAAATATGGATGGACGGATTCCTGTTTGGTCGATAGGATTCACCTCAGCTATCTGTTGGAGGCCGTTGCAGCTGCGCACACCGTAAGACTCAGGGCGCGCTCGCAGGTGCAGCTGACTCTGACTGACTTTTCATATTTGATTGGTTGCGTGATAATGAAATACAGGAACTTCCGCATTCCGGGTGGATCGTGTGGATCAACACTTACATAATGGATCTTCAGTACATCTAGTAAACACAGAGGCTTCTACCTCAAGGAAGCTGTACCGCAACTGCTCTTCCAAGATGCTGTCGTTCAGATCGTCCAAGAGCGCCAAAATCTTGTACTCTGCGGCCAGTAAGTACTGCGCCTCTAGCTCCTTCTCCACGTCGCCTTCTCACAGCGAGCCCAAGATAGCAGTCCTCCTCTCAGGGTGCGGGGTGTACGACGGCACCGAGGTGCACGAGGCGGCCGCCTGCCTCGCCGCAGTTTCGCGAGCAGGGTTCGAACCACTTATCGTCGGCGTCGACGCCGGGCAGGCGCATGTTGTCGACCACTCGAGCGGTAACGAGACCGCTGGAGAAAAGAGGCAAGTGTTGGCTGAGTCCGCGCGCATCGCTCGAGGGCCTGTCAAGCCCCTGGGTGCAGCCGAGCTCGCGTTGGACCCCGAAGTGAAGGCACTGGTGGTACCGGGCGGATTCGGCGCCGCTAAGAATCTCTGCGACTTTGCCTTCAAGGGACCCGACATGACAGTCAACGCTGAAGTGGAAACGGCTCTCAAGGAGTTCCACGGCGCGGGCAAGCCCATGGCGCTCTGCTGTATCTCGCCTGTTCTGGCTGCCAAGGTGTTTGGCGACAAGAATGTGAAATTGACCTTGGGCAAGAAAGGCGACGATTCTAAGTGGCCGTTCAGCGGTGCCATCGACGCGGCCGCGTCGATGGGAGCGTTCGTCGAGGAGAAGGAGGTGGGCGAAGTTTGCGTGGACGAGAAGAACAAGATCGTCACTTCGCCCGCGTTTATGTATGCGGGGAAGTTTCATGAAATTCAAGACGGCGTCTCCAGAATGGTCGATTATCTTGTCAAAATGATAAAATGATTCATTTCAGTTTGAGCACAGCACCAGGGTCACGTACGGTACATGGTTTAGGATATTGCGAATTTACTCATATAGACTCTAGTGATCTATGACAGCCAAACCACAGTATAAAGCATAAACCTGTGCAATTATAAGTTTTACCCTCACCCGGTAGCTAGTGCTTCATTCATTAAAGCTGGCCAAGAATCGACTTTTCCGAGAAACCCATCTACAGTCAACCACTGTTTAAACCAATAATGATGATGACCTCTTCGTTAGGAACAATCTCCATTTTACATGGAAAAATAAATACTTTTATTACTTATTGTACTTATATTAAAATAAAATTAGGTTCAATAAGCGACGCATGGGGTGAAATCTCTCTTGGAGACAAAAAGGGGACTCGAAATGACCCCCAGTTCAAGGTAAGATAATTCAGATAAGACGAGGAGTGCTCTGCTTGTACATCTCCAAAATTGTTTTTCTCATTTCCATGCCAATCTCAAACATGTGAAAGGATGACAAGCAAAAAGACCTATTCAATATTGGGTAGCAGGTAGGGACTACCTGACTTCAGCATTCAAACTTTCAAAATATGTATTTTACTTGCTGTTCATGGAATTTTGCATCACAAATTAGATGTTTTGTGTTTCTTTCTTTGTCTTTCTTTCTTCCTACATGATTTCTATTTTCACTATAGCTGATTTTACATCAACAGATCCTTCCTCCTCAGGAATTGAAACGTAATTTCTTCACTGCCTGAAACCCTAATATGTAGTAGGTGTCTTGTAGTTATATTGTGCATATATATGTATGCTGTCTGTGTGTGAGAACAAACATCCCACTGTTACAATGCAGTGCTGCATAATAACGCAAAAGAACAGCACAGCTTGGAAAGGCCCACTGGCCCTTCCATTTCCAGTGGTTTGATCGATGAGCGCTGAAGTCATTGCTTGAGAGTTGTTGCGTAGTTCTGCGATTATAAGGCTCTAGTGTCATTGGTGATGTTTCCAAGGTAAGAGGGACCTTTGTGAAGGTCATTACCCACATGAGCCACATTTCAAACACGACGATAAAGTAATCCATAACCCGATAAGGTAAACATTGAAACAGACTCGGAATATGTTCGTTCACATCTCACTCGTACATCATTTTTGGCTTACGTGATCATGGACAATGGATATATTCTCCTGCAACCTTCGTGATGTCCACATGAAGCAGTCATGAGCACAATCGACCTTCTTTTCATAGCTGTCGTTGCCTCTGACATCATGTACAGTCCTGCACCAGTCATGTTACGGAGAGAATCGTACTGTCAACGTCGCTCACCTGTGAGCATAGAAGTTATGTACTGCACTCAAGCTTGTGCGTGAATATGGGCACGCGAGATCTCAGAACCTGTTATCCCCCAGGCACCCTGGGAGGAGTAAACGCAGTGAGCCAATAGAAATCTCGCTAATCGTTTGTAGCTAGAGTCAGTGAGTTAGAGGGTGAAGGTGCTGAGCTAGCAGCTCTTGGACATCGCAACATTTTCTTAATTGTACATCTGTTGTAAGAGCAACCAAGGTTGGACTACACGAAGCTGCAAAGGATAGCATGCCCATTTAGCGGTCTGCCCTTGCTGGACGAGCACACGTTTTACTCTTGAGGTCTGTTTTCACGATACAACGTTTGCACGGATTCTGAAAGGACCCTGAGTTAAGGAGGGATTTGGGAGAAATTTGGAGATTCTCCAATTTGGGAGAATCCGACGATCTTTGCTTCGAGACGAAGAGACCAAGGATTGATACCCGTATGTAGTACCTGCACAGCACAAAGATCTGATAGTTCCTTGCCCCTACAGAGGAACCACACCGACCCACGGGTTTTGCTCCCCCGAATTTGCCCAAGATAATCCGTGGGGTGGGGTTGGGAGTGTCCCAAACTACCATCGTGAAAACACACCTATTAATAGTGTACAGCACTTGCTATAGAAGCAAACAAATGGCCTCGCCATACACCAGGTCCACACTGAGGGTGTTCGGCGGCTCTAGTCACCCAGAACTGACCGCGTCCGTGGCGAAAAAGGTCGGTGTGCGTCCGGGCGAAGTCAAGCTTGCAAAGTTTGCCAATAAGGAGACGTGCGTCCAAATCCTGGAGAATGTGCGCGGAGAGTCCATCTACCTTATCCAGACTGGCGGTACAGCCACGCCAAACGACGACCTCATGGAGCTGCTCCTTCTTATCAATGCATTCAAGCTGGCGGCCAGCGGCAATATCACCGTCATCACCCCGATTTTTCCGTACAGGTTAGATCCGTAATGAAACAAATGACGCATACACGAGATGCTAAAAACATTACAACTGCTATGTTCTTATGAACGTAGCAAACGTGATCGCAAGTACGGCAGCCGGGTACCCATATCCAGCAAGCTTGTCGCCGACCTGATCAAGCGGGCCGGCGCATCCTACGTGATGATGCTGGATCCCCACACGCCTCAGCTGGAGGGATTTTTTGACAATCCCGTGGATGCCATCAAGGTTTGTTCTCGGCACAGCTCATGAAGCTCGCAACAAAGATGGGCAATTGTTACATCATGCAATGCGCAACACTCGAGCAGTAATCCTTGTTCTCGACAGGTGAACCCATTGTTTTGCGAATGGATCAAGCATCACGTCCCCTCCTGGCAAGACTGCGTCGTCGTCAGTCCTGATGAGGGCGGCGCCAAGAAATCCGTCTCGGTCGCGATCGACCTTGGACTGGAATTCGCCCTCATTCACAGCAGGCATGAAGCAAAACATCGGGAACAACCCAGCTCTCACAACAGAACGAAAACGATGGGCAGTGACAACGAGGCTGGTAAAACCACACCAGTGGGAGATGAAGGTATACGGACGCTCCTATGCGATGGACGTCATCATACGTCAATGTTTGTGTCGCAATTGTTCAGCACTTTCAAAGTACGTATGTGGTGTACGCATACAGCGTGTGCGACTATGCATACAAGCACACGTCTGTGTACAGATACACTCGCTGAAATTGCGTCAAAGGCCGGATGAAATGACTGCGCACTACTATGTCAATCCAATCACCTCCCAGAATGCAAGCAACCTCGCAAGATATCTGGCGGTAGTGGGCGTGTGTACAAGCGCAAGATCCGCTCCCTGTCCGGCGACGTCGCGGGCAAGACCGTGATCATCGTGGACGACATGATCGACGCCGGACACACGCTCAAGTACGCGGCGGAGGTGAGTGTCTGCTGTGCATAGTATGCGTACTTCAGTCAGGTGCGCTGCTACAGCTCTGCTATGCTAAATTAGGTGCTGAGGCGAGAAGGTGCCACAGCGATCTATATGTTGTCAACACATGGCATCTTCTCTCCCGGGGGGCTGGAGGTCATCCGGGGATTGGATAAGTCATTTCTCAAGGCAGTCGTAGTCTCCAATTCCATCCCGCAGGAGAAAAATCTGCAGGCCCTTAACGGGGAGGACGAAGATGATAAGATTCTTCACATCATTGATGTTTCTGGTAAAAGAAATGTCCTCTTGTTTGATGGCATCATGTTGATGTTTTATAAAGACAGTGGAACTTCATTGACTGGGCCTCAATGGATGTTTCAGGCCTAATAGCAGAATTTATCCGCCGCCATCACTACCGAGAGAGCGTGTCTGTCCTCAGCCAGTTCATGCCCATCAGAGACGAGCCTAAGGGCACCACCTTCAGGAGAAAGCACAACAATGGAAGCAGAAACAGGCAGGAAAAACCGGCAGCAATGAGCAATGGTCAGGACGGACACCCAGAGGTGGCACCTCTGGCAGAGGCAGAAGCAGATTTGGCCAGTTTGGAGTTGGCAGAACAAAGAGAACCTGAAAGCGAAGAACTTTCTGACGAAGAAGACGACGACGATTTCGAACATGACGAAGAAGGTGAGGTCCTGATGAGCCCTCCCGAGGCTGCACATTTGCAACGGCTCCGAAAGGGCTTCAGGCTGAGCTCCGTGTGCTGGGAGGAGAGACCCTGAGAGGACGAAATGATACTTGCTCAAGTTCATCAGTTGTCGCATGCATGAGCGTTATGTTGCTTGTATGCTGTACATGGGTACGTACGTATACACAGTGTACGCGTACTACAGGGTCTTTCATGGAAACTGACAGTTTTCAACGTACTTGTTTGGGGGCAAAAAGTGGAAAACTGCAGCCAAATATGATTTCAACTCAATTGTTGGCCATTTTTTCTTTTCTTTTTTTGAATCTGTCTTTTCCCCAGTGAGTTTTGCCGGCTGTCGGGTCCAAGATGAAGTACAACTCGTCCTCCACATCAGACCAAAAACCTGGGGTGTAAATCTTACAACCTATCATAAGTTCGGGATATTGTCATAAGCTAAGCAAACGTTGTTTTGCGTCTATTGTAGTTGAGGTTCTCCAGCAGAAGATAAATGTTTCTCCAAACAAACAGAAATCATTCTTGAGCGAGTGGAATGGTTTGCCTCGAGGCTAGAGAAAAATGGGCCAAACTTTGTGTCGCTGAAAATACACTCAAATTGTAGAAAAAGAATTTCTTTTAAATATGCCCATGCACATGCTTTATTTCAAGACCTTTGCCACCTGACACCGCTATCATTTTGCCCCTGAACGACGATTTTTCGTGAAAGGCCCTGTAGACGCTTCGAACCATGCACAAAGCCAGAATGATGCTTACAGTGGGACACATTTATCAGGTAACGTCTGCTTTTAGGATTTTGAAGTCGATTTATGTGGTAACAAACTTCCAAATGACATCTTGTCTTGAAAGTGCACTTTTCTAGATGTAGAGGCAAAATCAGCGCATCCTCCTGCAGAAAGTTAATTTGTATTTGTTGTGCTGCCGAGCCTTAAATTTAAAGTTTGTGCTGCACAAGTCAAATACGTTTTCTTCAAAGAAGAAAATAATTTCCATTGGGTAGCTGCGAGACCAGAGCAATGCCGAATAATCGAGAGCATCGTGGAAGAATCGCCCATCGCCCCGAATCTTGCTTAGAAGAGCCACTAACAACTGTGCAAAAATGGCTATTGTATTTAACATATTGGTCCCCACTGTATTCCGAGTAGAGTAGAACCTCGATTTCGTCAATTTGTCCGCAAGCAGGAGAAAGTTTACTAAATCGAGAATTTTTACTAAACTGAGGGTGAAGCTTATCAGCAACAGCGTACAGATGTATTAACACACCATTTTGTCTATCCTTGTGTTTTTTAACCATGAAGGCATGTTCTTTTATGTTAGCCTGTTTGCACTGTTTTTACTATGTCACCCTGTTTTAACTACTTTGCCCTGCTTTTTTGCTATATTGCTCGCTTTCTTTGCTACACTTATGTTTAGAGGTAAAGAAGTCAAGTGATATATGCTGGGATGCATGAATGCAATAAATTGATACGGAACTACGTTAAGGCATTGTCTCTTGTTAGGAGCGGGTTTGATTATCAGTGTCACTGCAGTCCAACATCGCTGAGATGCACCATTTTAAAAAAGAGAGGATAAATACCGCAGAAGACTAAAAAAACCGCCCGAATCCTGCAGCTTTAGATTCAAAAACAGTTGAAAGACAGCAGCACCTTTTTACACTTAGTCCGGGACATTGAAAAAGCAGTAAGTGACCGATTTTTTTCTTCATGCTCTCCTTGATCAACTTGTGTCTGTTGTCAAGAGTCTGTCAAAAGGGTCTTTGTAGCTGGAACACGAGCTGTGATCCACATCACAGTTGTTGACTCGACAAAGCTTAACCATTGGAAAGTCCCCAAGGAAGAATTCCCTCCCCTACGAGGACCACTTTGTGCACCAGCTCCAGCACTGGCAATTTTTGAGATCACCTTGAAATCTTTGCCAATCTCCGTGGTCTTGTGCAACCTCTCTGGCAGCTCTTGTACTGAGACGTCAACCTTCGATTCTGTCCTATTCCCCAGTCTTGACAAACTCTTCTGATCTGATGCCCCAACTTCCAACTCGGCAATGATGACTAGAGACAGATGGGCCTGCCTGTCACTCTCTAACAGCTCCTGGTCTTCCTTGATAGGAACAGCATCGTCGGGGTCTCAGTGATTCCCGACTCAACTGGCACGTTTCGTCCGTAAAACACAGCTGCCACCTCCCATGATCCTCAGACCTACGAATTCTAACACAAAGTGTACTGCAAATTCAACCCCGGAGTCCACTAAATTCCATACTGTGTGCCTAACTATCAACATGCGGGAAAAAACTTCTTAGGTCACATTTCTTCTTGAACCTCAGTCATCACAATTGTTTCATAGATATATGAGCATATTAACTCTCAAGCCCAGCTCCCTTCTCCAGAGGGTCATCGACATCATCAAGGGGAGTCTTCGGAACACATTGATACCACGGCGAATTAAGTCGACGTCGACGGTGGAGTTGCCACTTTTGAGTCTACCAAAAGTGCCCCAGCTCCGTCAAGTTGCCGTAAGCTGCTCCGTACCCAGGTGTTGTGCATCACTAATACAGCTTTCAAGACGTTGAGTACACGACATCGACCTCATATTCATGGGTAGGAAATGAAGCTCAACACAGAGGATATTAATGTAGTTCTTCTTTATTGCGTTCGTTATGCGAGAGGCTAAATGTCCGTCCTTATGTTATGAAATGCTACTCACACGCTCACTGGGATCTTTTCTGCCGCCATTCGCTCCAACTCTCGGCTCACTCGCCTCCAGACGAAGAAGGCCAGGGTGAAGGCGACCGCGAGCTGGCAGATGAAGATCACGATTCCCGCGCGGGTGACTTCCGAGTCGGCAAGGAGCTGAAACAGAAGGACGCTTTGTAGAAGTATGGGCTCGTTCGGGTTCAATGCGATCAGGACTGTGGAGTCATTGTGAACAACGTCAAGAGGCAGTCGGCCGAGAGCGTCACACAGGTCTACGCACAGTTCGTCTAGGAATTGACATCGGGTACCAGTGGCTCCTCAAACTCTATCATTCTTATCCACTGAACTGCGGGTGGCACCAACGAGTACCTAGGGATCCGTTCCAGATGTCCTGGATGACAGAGGCAGACGATACTTGCTTGAACAGACGGAAAAATTTGAAAGCCTTCATCAGTTTCTCGACAGATTGTTCTATAATGTCAGTTATGACAGCTTTTGCTTTCTACTAAATGTTCGTCACAAGTGGTCGGAATATTGCGGATCCTCTTGCGCACGCGTCACTTTGGTACTTTTTTGCACGTGTTTGCACGGTTCATGAACTTTCTTTTTCCCATACATGTGGTTGCCCCGATGCACCGTTGACTCATCGAGGCGTGCGTGTCATCTGAATAAAAGATCAGAAGCTTCCGGCGCCACAGTACGTCAGTACAGTGCGCCAGAACTCTGCTAAGGGCTTCATTGCTCATGTCCACACAATTGTAGTTGCTCGTGTAGTCGACTGCGCCAACCAGGTGCCGGGCACAGGTCGTGTGATGCTGACGCCAACGGAAACCACATCGGTTAGAAAAAGCCCGTATAAGCGAGGTTCCGTTGATTAAAACAGAAAAAAAAATCTCTTTAACGTTAAAAAAGCTGTAGTGATGCACTTTCATTCTTCAACAACTTCATCTTGTCGGCACATAAAGCCGACGTCTGCACCGAGTCAATGATGAAATTCCGATCGATTCTGATGAACCCTGTACTCACAGGGTTGCAGTGAGAAATTGTCGCATTTTTTGGGCGAAGGATCCACTCTGATGACGGAAGCGAGCCTGAAATGCAGGCGAGCGTGATCGGTTTTTTCGTCACAAGAGGTAACTAAGCAATGCACCAGGCTAAATTTTTCAGTTTTGGCATTAAAAATCTCCAAGTTTTTTGAAAGTGTTTAAGCAAAACGCAAGTTGAAATGCTCAGAACTGCAATTGAAGTACTACTTGCTACACCTCTGTATTACCCAGCACGCGTGATGGTACAGTGGATCCTGGGTATAGTGACATCCCGCCTATAGTGACAAGTTACTGCAGAACCAATTTGTACGTGATAAATCTGCTCGGTTTTACTGACAACTTGCCCTCTTAAAATGACATTTTTATTATGAATCTAATTTCCCTCAGCAACAAAATACCTCCTTGTCATAACCTGCTTCATACTCTTGAGAACAACCTTTTGCACCTCAGTTTTGGTTTGATACACAAAATGGTAGTTGCCCTCCTTAGCAAAGGCTATTTCTAAAACTTTGGCTGCAGCCAACAACTCTTTGTTGGTTGGACAGGACTGTTTCTCTTCATCTCCATCGTGATTCAATTCTTGAATTGTGCCAGCAAAGTCCGACAAGCACGTGTTAAATGTTCGTTAACTCTCTCATGTACAGCAGAAAATCAGCATCGTTGCTTGTGGGATTCCCACCCGGGTATAGTGACAACCTGCTCATAGTGACAATTTCACTTCGGCTCAACAGTGTCATTATATCCGGGGCCCACTGCACTTTAAAACCGCACATGTATTCATTGTTCCAATTGTAAATACCAAACTTGCCGGATGTGCGTGACAGGTTTCAGTTCTTCAAATTACAGAAGGGCCATTTTACTAGTATGCTAAGCTAATATTTGTTGAAATGCGAAAAAAATTTCACAAATAGGTACTGGATCAAGACTATTCAATCCTTTTTTCTTATTGGAGAAATCGTGTCTAGAGGATTGGAGTTCACGTTAGGATTGCAAAATGTTTTGCTCTTAATTCAGCACATATTTACTTTAAGCAATTTTTAGGCCCGCTACAAGCTACATGTAAAATCAACCTCTTGTTCACAAAAACCGTTATACGAACAATGGATAATAGCGCGAGCAGCGAGACATCCTTTGAATGGAGCTTTTTTAGACCTCCAACACCAAATAATGGCCTTTTTTTCCAGATACAGAGATAACTGAAAACCATGTTGAGACTTAACTATGTTAAAAATGGTCAACAGCATCATAAATACTTATTGTGAGTGCGAGATTAAAACACATATGCAAGACTCTATGGAAGCCGGACACACTTCATGGGTGACTCTGTACGTGTGCGTATAATGTACGTTTGTACACTAGGGTGATATGACTTTTGGCAATTTCGGAGGCCGACGCAATCCCCACCGACTCGACCCTATTGACGCGGGGGGAACTGGCAAAAATTATCTGCAATAACACACCTTCAACCCTCCCTCGGGGCCTCCTTGGGTCTGGCAGAACCCACCCACCCCTCCCATACATTTCTATGTCTACATCTCAACCATACGAGCAGCAACGTACACCTTTCCTATCGGATGGAGACTCTCAACTCCTGTGCAATAAAACATTCTTAAGTTGCAATCTACATTGTTGCAGTCACTGTGTTCGTAGGGATTCCGTCGGTAAGGGTTGTGTGGAATTGTCGCGAAACCCTATTTGCAGTTTCCGCAATTGGCAAAGCTCAGATCACACTAATGTACATTGTTCTGTACCTGCTTCATCGACCTACAGTTCGATCCCAGGTACACGTTGATGATTTGGCAGGGGAGGAGTCCCAACGCGGTGGCCGAGAGGTACTGGACTGTGGACATGGATGACGGGAGGTTTGCGGCGAAGAATGCGTTTTGGAGGCCAAAGGGCACTGGAGTCAGACGAAAGAGCATCACCACCCGGAAGCACGGGGATGACGAGGCTGTCAGGGCCAATGACAGCGACTCCGCGTGCTTGCTGGACGAGAGCATCCACCTAGAGGGGGCGATCGAGAAATGTGCACGAATACAATTCAATACATGCGTGAGTACGGACACACAATTCGTACGCACATGTCAGTCCCAAATAAAAGTTTACACTTGCACAACTAGTACGTCACAGGTGTCTGCACGCACAATAAGTGTCCTTGTTGTTGTAAGTGCACTGCATTGTTGCCATTCTTGCATCACCACGAGTGGCAACAATTCGAGGCCCTGACGCAGTCGGGACCGTTTTCTGCCACCTGGTTCTTCCCTTCTCCCTCGACAACGACCCTGATCAAGCTAGTGTTGGGCTTGTTCTTGCTTTGACCTTGCTGCTATTCTCCTCGCCGTTGTCC